>Ga0315279_10002826_pt1 | contig 25266 bp, 27 predicted proteins | sample YL17G06_20_MG_FD_203694 | JGI IMG/M metagenome (GOLD analysis project Ga0315279, IMG submission 203694) | Sediment microbial communities from Yellowstone Lake, YNP, Wyoming, USA - YL17G06_20 | ecosystem: Environmental > Aquatic > Freshwater > Lake > Sediment | place: USA: Wyoming | collected...
ACAGTGTAGGTTATCAGGTCACCCTCATGAGCATAGAGCGGACCAGACTTAGACACGCTGATACCCGGATGAAGAACAGTAACAGTCCAAGAGGCACTGTCTGAAACGCTTAAGCCCAGAGCGTCAGAGCCAGAGGCGGTGACGGTGTTGGATATGTCTCCTGAGGGAGTTGGAACGGTGTAGGTCAAGTTGAAGGTCTTGGTTGCTCCAAAGGCCAAACCGCCTGTGTAGATTGATCCCAGAAGAGTGTCCGTGACAAAAACGCTGAAGAGGGGGCAGTCGCCGGTGTTGGTGACAGTTATGGTGTAGGTGATCAAGTCGCCCTCATGAGCGTAGGCTGGACCAGACTTAGACACGCTGATACCCGGATGAAGAACACTAACAGTCCAAGAGGCGGAAACCGTCGTCAGCTGGTTGCTGGCGTCCTTGTAAGTCGCATTGACAGTGTTCAAAATGTTGCCGCTGGGAGTAGGAACGGTGTAGGTGAAAGCCCTAGACTCAGACGCGAGAGGAGCCAAAGTGGCAGAGAAGCTTCCAGTGAGATTGCCCAGAACCGAGTCGATGACCGAGACCTTGTACATAGTGGTGGCATTGGACGGGTTCGAAACCGTAATGGTGTAGGTGATGATGTCACCATCATGAGCATAGAGCGGACCGGTCTTTGTAACCTGTATGCCTGGATGAAGAACACTAACAGTCCAAGAGGCGGAAGCCGTCTTCATGTCGTTGAGGATGTCCTTGTAGGTCACGGTGACGGTGTTCGTTATGTCGCCGCTTGGAGTCGGAACGGTATAGCTGAAAGTCTTAGTCTCAGACGCGAGAGGAGCCAAAGTGGCAGAGAAGCTTCCAGTGAAATTGCCCAGAACCGAGTCGATGACCGAGACCTTGTACATAGTGGTGCTACTGGACGGGTTCGAAACCGTAATGATGTACGTTATCAAGTCACCTTGGTGGGCGTTGGCTGGACCGGACTTGGAAACGCTGATTTCTGGAACGAGGACGAGCTGGGTTATGTTGACGGTGGCGTCTGCGCTCTCGCCGCCTGGCGGCTGCCCGTGGAAGAACTTGACTGTGATCGTTTGGGTACCTCCGGTTGTGTAGACATGTCCCAGATCTGGGTACCCGCCGCCTGGATTCGTTGTGTAAGTACCGCTGAAAGTCTTCACGTTTTCATCAAGCGGGCTCCAAGTTAGGTAGGGAATCGCGTTTCCCGTGTCGGACCATCGCCAAACGGTGTACGATCCATCACCCCAGCCTATCTGAATCCCATATTGCTTCTCACTCCCGGCCCCAGGGTGGGCGGAGAACGTGCCCGTAAGCTCAACCGGGTTCCCAACGTAAGCCGGTGGCGGCCACGCCCCGTTTACCGTGCTTATCGTCACAGAATACGATGGCGGTGTATCTGTGAACGTCGTGGTTGCTGTGTTTGCTTCGTCCGTAGCAACTACGTCATACGTTCCTGTGATGCCGTTGAGCTGATAAATGCAGCTGAAAGCGCCAGACTCGTCAGTCGAAGCATAAATCGTGTCTATAGTTGAATCCGGACGCGTAATCGTGACCGTAACCGTTGCACTAGCTAGGAATCCGCTTCCAGATATAGTCACTGTTTCCTCTGGACAGTAGTCAGGCTTATCTGTCCAAATAGTCGCCCCCGCGGCATGTGTCAGAGGTGCAACAATAATCATTGAAAGCACAAGCATTAAAATGATAGCATGCGCTAGTATACTAGATATTTTCTTCATTTCTCCTTTCTCCTTTATTTTTATCTTGTACGTGTCTCATCTTTAAAGAAGAATCATACACGTGCTAGAGCATTTGTGTTACGACAGCTTATAAATCTTATGAATATTTTTTCTATTACTCACAATGAATGAACAAATGTATCAAATGAATAGACATATAGTCTTGAGTACATATGCCACAGTATACTGAACGATAGAAACTAAACGAAAAGGGCAAATAATTTTTCAGATAGATCAATTTGTGAAACAATTTTTCATTGATCCACATGCTTTATGCTAAGGTTTGCTCTGAGATTTACGTACGAACCATTACAATTCTGTAAACGTCACGAATGTTATAGCAGAACAAAAAGAGCTTTAAGATTTATGGGTACAGAAGAGTAATACTTACAGGGTTATTAGCCATTGGTATGACCTGTGTGCCTATTGACTCAATCTATGGATCAAATTCGCCGTAGTGTTTGGCTATCATGGTTATGCTTGAGCCGTCCACTTTGCAATTGTTTGCTACGTCGCGGTTCAGGTTCCACTTCATTGGCGCACGGGCGCTGTCTCGCTAATTTTCTTAAGTTGATTGCGGTACATTTCAACTATTTCAGCGGATGTCGTCGCGTCTTCTGCTGCCTTGTCAAGCCTGTAGTTGCCTGTAAATCTTGGAAACCTGATGGCAAGTCCGCTTCCTTTGCGAATGGAATGCATGGCGCACGTATGAATAGGGCTCAAGGTAATTTCAGCACCCAAGATTTCAATTGCCACGACAGGTTCAAACCAGACATCAGCCTCAAGCGTGGAATTGACTCGTGGATGCTTATGTGAAACAACGTGTTTCTCCATTAGCTTCGGTAGTTTTGCCAAGTCTTCATCAGTAAGACCTGTTCCACATTTGGTAACCGTTTCGAAAGTGTCATTTTCCGAGTTGTAGGCCGCGAGAAGCAGAGCACCGTAAGCCCCAGCTCTCTTCCCCCTGCCGTGAAAAGCTCCGACCACAACCAAATCAACCGTATCGGTCATTTCACTCTTGTAGTCACGTTTGTATTTTATCCACAGCCAACCACGCGCCCCAGCTTGATAAACAGAGTCCTTGGCGACTGACTTGCAGACTAGGCCTTCACAGCCGTCTTCTATGGCCTCCAAAAAGAACTTCTCGAGCTCATTCGTGTCGCCAGTAACTATGTGATGAGCTATCTTCACCCGGTCACTTTCCTTGATGATTCTTGCAAGTATCTTTCTTCTCAGAGGATAAGGCTCCAACGTCAGATCTTTTCCATCAACGAAAAGAACCTCGAACATGAAAAGCGAAACCGGATAATCTTCTATGGCCTTCTCGATTTCATACTTACGCCTGCGATGCATAAGCTCCTGGAAAGGACGCATCTCGCCAGTGTTAACATCAACTGCAACGCACTCACATTCTAAGATGGCCTCTTTCGCCTTCACATACTTCTTGAAGAGTTCGATTGCATCCGGGTATTGACTTGAAATGTCTTCTAAACGCCTAGAATAGAGTGTAACATCGTCGCCCGATTTGTGGGCTTGTAGACGTTCACCGTCATACTTGTATTCGGCTATGCATTTTCCGCCGAGTTTTTCAAGGATTTCCTCAGCAGATGAAAGTCTCTCAGCCAGCATAGGCCTTATGGGTTCGTTGATGGAAACCTGGAACCTCTTGATTCCTTCGATCCCCTTTTCAACGACAGTCTTGGCAACTCTCCCAAGGTCAGAGCTGATGTTGTAGGCGCGTTCAATGTCTTCACGGGCTTCTTTGCCTCCACCGTAAGCTATTGCCAAAGCGTCGAGAACAGTCATGTCAGCTATGCCTAAGCGCAGATTCCCGGTAGCGGTTCTCATCACGTACTTAGCCTCTCTGGGCGATGCGGCGGCCAAGAGACCAGCCAGAAGTGAGACCTTGAGATCAACAGCACCTGAGCCTGAGACCTTAGCCATCTTGTCAAGCGTCTCATAGACTTTCTGCACTGTTAGGGGTTCCTGAAAGAATGTCACTTGCTTCTTCTTGGCAATGAACCTTTCAGCTGTTTTACCTATGTCTCCCGTTGTTTTAAGATCTTCTTCAACCTCAGTTCCTCTTCTTCCAGAAACCTTGGCGAGTGCCTTTATTGCAAGTTTTTCAGCTACTCCGATTTCAATGCCAACGAAATCAGGATAGATTCTGCCTTGGGTCAAGTAAGCCACCTTGTCTATGACTTTCCAAGGCGTCTTCCTCAAAAGGTCAACCAGCAAATCTGTCATTTCTAGCCGCTTAGTCGTCGCTTCAATCCTCTCGTAAGCGTCAGCAATCACGGCATATTGCAATCGTCAGACCTCAAAGCTGACAATGCAGGCGGGGAATATTAAAATTTCATCCAGATCTTGCCCGCTAGAAGGTTTCATATCGTACGACCTGGCTCAGCGGTCTTCTGCTAGTCGGCCTAGGGGTTTCTGCTGGATATCCAACTGGAACCAAGGCTACTGGCCTTATCCCTTGCGGGATTTTCAAGATCCTCCTTGCCTCCTCCTCGTTGAACGCGCCGATCCAACATGTACCCAACCCAAGCGAATAAGCCGTCAAGTGAATATTCTGCAAAGCAGCAGCCGTGTCTTGAATGCAGTACAATGATTCGCCGCGCGTTCCGTAGCCTTGAGAGGAACGATTCTCATCTGCACAGACGATGATTACTACAGAAGCTTCCTCCATGAAATCCTGACCTAAAGCCGCTTCAGCAAGTGCCTTCTTGATTCCTGGTCTTCTAACAACTATGAACTCCCAAGACTGAATGTTCCCCGCTGAAGGCGCCCATCGAGCAGCATCTATGAGTCTCTCCACATCTTCACTTGAAACCTCTTTCCTCTTGAAAGCTCTAATGCTTCTCCTACCCTTAATCGCTTCAAGAAGATCCGTTGCACTTCGCCTCCAAAACTCTGCAGACCAGCCTATGGATTTACTCGTTCTTAGACTTTAACCATTTCCGACAGCAAAAAAGGAAATAGGCGCTGTCTAACATTCGAGAGAACCATCCAGCCCGCGCTTATGCTCAAAGCTCGTTTCAAGACCGAGCACCACTGCATAGTCTACACTATTGCAAAAGAAGAAAGCTGCAACCATACTACGACCTCAGACAACATGGAAAATCACGCATCAAACAGACATGGTTTGAAACACCAGTTGAACGTGCATAAGCGTGGCCTAACCATAGTTACATACTAATTAGCGAAGGCTCGTTGGGAAACCAACATGTTCACTAAGCAAAAGCCTTAAGTCCATTCAAGCTTCACCTGTTTGTGGATGATGAAACCGAGAGTCAATAGAGCTGAAGCAGTGATATGACTCGACGGGCAAACTGACATCTACTTATGCCGAAAACTTCTCGAAGATGATGGATTATCGGAGAAGGTTCAACGTCATTTACGTTCTTTCAGAAATGCAGCAAAAGGTGCGCTTTCGAATGATCACAGCTATGCAAATCCCGTAGTCTCAATAGCCATGGTCGTGTTCTTAGAATCTCTAATGGTCAAAGAAGGATTTAATATAAGCGAGAACCTATGAGGTTCAATCAAGGAAAACACGTGCACTAACAGATGAAGCCACACATTGAAGGAGAAAACAGCAATTGAGCGACCTGATAAAATGGTTTGAAAAGCGAAGAGAAAGCAAAGCACTTTCTATTGTGCAACGACATCTGACTCTAACAACGATGATAATGGAAGATCTGGAGAAAGCCATGGCTGCTGCAGTAAGAGCAGACGAAAAGGAAATGCGCCGATATGGGGAAGTAGTTGCAAATGGCGAAAGAGAAGCAGATACACTGCGTAGAAAAGTCATGGACGAAATATCGAAAGGAGAGCTTTCGCCAACAGACAGAGAAGATCTAATGGGACTTGTGAAAAAAGTGGACATGGTTGCAGATTGGAGCCGAGAGTCAACACGAGTACTCGGCGCCGTATCAATGGAAGATGTGCCCCTGTCAATCAAGAATACGCTTCTGGAAATGGTCAAAAGCGTGAAAGAATGCGTGAACTCTCTTCAAACGTGTGTGAACAGGATGCTGACCAAACCAGAGGAAGCACTTCAGGCCGCCGATGCCGTGGAACGTGAAGAAGAGAAAGTCGACGACATACATGAGAAAGCAAGGATACTGCTAGGAAAGGAGAATTTGCCGAAGGCTGGAGTAGCAGTGTTAATAAGCCAGCTCTTCGAAGCCATAGAAATGATTGCAGACTCATGTGAGGACGCCTGCGATCAAGTGAGAATCATAATGGTAAGAAGATAGGGTGAGAAACATGTCTCAAACGAAGATTGATATTTCAGAACTCAAAAGCGAAGGCGGCGATGTAGTCAAGGAGTTAACCCAGCTCATAAAAGAAAAAACCAAAGCCAACGTTGAAACAGCAACAGACAACATAATCGTAAAAAATGAAGGAAAGACGATCTCCAGAACGTATTTACGACTGCTCTTGAGAAAATTCCTTCACCAACAGGGACTGAAAGACCATTTCAGAGTCATAGGCGGAAAAGAAAACACCCTCATAGTCAAAGAGATAAAGATGACAGAAGAAGAGTAGCTGCATTCCGCATTTTTCTCTCTGCTTTTGTATTAGACTTTTCCAGATGACGTGCTACGCACTAGATCTCCTGATTTTCTGCTTGCCCCTTGTTTCTCACCACGAAAAATACTCCCATTAAGGTCAAAGCAGCCCCAAGAACAAGCAATGGTCCTGGAACCTCCTGAAAAACGCCAACGCCCAGAATTGTCGCTCCAACAGGTTCAAGCAGGGCCATTGTCGCTGTCTCAAAAGGTTTCAGATTTGACAGTGAGGAGAAATATAGTGTATGCGCTATCGCCGTGGGAAGCATGCCTAAACCAACTAATGCAAGTATATTGCCCGTACTAATCGACGACGTGAAAATCCTGCCTGCAGCAGGAATGCTTAGAAGCCCCACCACGATGGCTGTCAATAGGTATATTGGGAGCATGATGGAAAGCAAGTTCATCTGATTTCTCAATTTCCTGCCATAATTAAGATAGAAGGCTTCGACCGTTGCAGCAAAAACCGCTTCCAAATCGCCTTTTACACTTGGACCATGACCTGGTTGATATGAACCACCACTTGCAATACTTGCTTCAGCATACCCGATGATACAGACTCCGATGAACGAGATCGCCAGCCCTATTAGGGCAATGCGGGACGGCTTAAGCTTGAAGAGAAAACCAGAAACAAGCATCGAGAAAACAGGCACAGTGTTCACCAGAACGGTTGCATTCAAAATCGTCGTGTCTGTCACTGCAAACGCAAAAAAAACGAAGTGAAGCCCGAGAAAGAAACTAAGAACCAAGAGTCCCTTCAGGTTCTTTCTAACAAGACTGAAGTTGAAGGAAATCCTGAGAAGCATCGTCGCTACTGCTAGGGCTAAACATGCAATTACCAAACGCCAAAATGCTATGGGAAAGGGTCCAAGATCTTGTATAGATCTTATGAAGATCGCGGCCGTGCCAAATAGAACTCCTGCTATCGTACCTTCTGCTAGAGCCATCTTCCTTGTTCTTGCTCGCGTCTGGATGTCTTATTCGCTCCAACAACAGAACATTATCGTGTTAACATAGTACTCTATGATTTGCAGATAATATTTGCGTGCGCGCTAAGCTGAAAGCCTTCAAACTGTTCAGTCACCATCTGATCAATGAAATTAGACGTGCACTGCTGATCTTAAGCATTTGTTCAATCAGACAGCAACTCATCTCTGATCTTGGGCCAAAACGTATAAACTATCAGCAAAACTCATAAACGCAGAAGGCGTGTTCGAATGAAATGCGAAAAATGCCAGATCGAGACTTTTCTGCCCTTCACATGCCCATACTGCGGAGGACATTTTTGCTCAGAGCACCGCTTACCAGAGAATCATGAGTGCCCACGAAGGGAGTTGGCACGCTTACCAAAAGAGGAAATGCAGTCAACGACGGCTCAAGGACCGAAATCGTATGAATACACAGTCACCTGTGCTCCGCGCGGAAAGACGAAGGGGATAATACGATTTGGCAAAAAAGAGGTCTGGCACCTAGTAATAGCCACCTTGCTCGTAGTAGGAGTTGGACTATCATACACGGGTTTACCGGGCTTCTTATCTGAAAGTCACTCAGTCGATTACGTCTTGTTAACGGTTTTCGCCGTGATATTCAGCGCATCCTTTCTCACGCATGAACTGGCCCATAAACTGGTCGCCCAGAAGGAAGGATATTGGGCGGAGTTCAGACTGACACTCATCGGCGTGGCCTTGACGCTGCTATCGATCATGCCAACATTTTTCAAGATTATCTCCCCGGGCGCAGTCATGATAAACGGACTTGAAGACAGACAACGCATAGGGAAGATATCAATAGCAGGACCAGCAACGAATATGACATTGTCCATCATGTTCCTTGGAGCCAGCATTCTTGTTCCAAGTTACAGCGGGATACTGTTAACTGGGGCGGCCTTCAACAGTTGGATCGCCTTATTCAACCTGATTCCCTACGGGATATTTGACGGACTGAAAGTCTTCGCTTGGAGCAGGAAAACCTGGGCTTTTGCCTTCGGCTTAAGCCTAGCCCTGACTGCACTTTCCTATATACTCATCTCATGAAGGATTCAAAGAGCCAACAGCGCGCACGCGTGTTCCGAAATTCCCCTCTTTTCAGTGCAACGAAGCCAAGTCGCGCTCTCTAAACGCGCGCTTCACCAAAAGTGCCTTCAAAGCAACAGGTAGTACGCAGACAAATGCGGCTCTAGTTCTATATGCATGTTAAAGTGTCCATGGAAAGTGACTGAACAGCCAACATAGTCGCACATCGCCAAAGGTACCCGCAAGACCCTTCAAACTAGACCGGGCCTGGATAGTGACACTATTGCAAAAAAAGTGCCGATCTATACTACGACCTACCAGAACATGGAGTCCAGCAACTTTCAAACCTCACAAAACCCCAAGCCGAAAAACCTGCTAATGATAAGGAAACACACATGCGCGCTATCTAGAGAAGCTCTATCGTAACGTGCACTTCTTCTGGAACACGAATGCGCATAATGCGCCTCATCACTCGCTCTTCAGCATCAATGTCAATTAAGCGTTTGTGGATGCGCATCTCCCATCTGTCCCAAGTGGCAGTACCCTCGCCACACGGCGACTTCAGAACCGGAACCTTCAGCCTCTTGGTTGGAAGCGGAACCGGACCGTTCATCTTCACCCCCGTCTTCTGAGCGATAGCCTTCAACTCACCGCAGACATCCTCCAGCTTCATGTAGTCTGTGCTCGTCAAGCGTATCCGTGCCTTTCTAACCATCGCCCATCGTCCCTAGTTTTCTTCCTTGAACATCTACATTAGGTATTTACCTTAGACAATTAACCGCAAATAAAAACTTATCGAAACAAATAACGGCAACCATGGCCAAGCTAGAGCCGATAACAAATGAGAAAACTGAAGCTGAAGGTTAGAGCAATATTCTTCGACTTGGACGGCACGATCGTTGACTCAAGGAAGGCCTACCAAACGGCAATGAAAACTGCACTAGCAAAAATGGGAAAGCAAAAAACGACTGATGCCAAATTAGTGACGGAAATCCCAAGGAGACTTGAACAGAATCTTCCGATAGGTGACCTAATAGAAGGCAATGATGCAAGCAAGTTCTTGAAGGAATACCTGAAAGCCTATTATGAATCCACGGCTACGAATGCCAAGCCAATACGGAGCATTTCAGAAGTACTAGAAAGACTCTCACACAAAGTCAAGCTGGCCTTGATTACGATGCGCTGTGTTCCAAAGGAAAAGGTGATTGAGGAACTGGAGAAATTCGGGTTGGCAACATACTTTCAGACTGTAATAACAGCATTCGATACTCATAACCCTAAGCCGTCCCCCGAGGCTTTGCTCAAATGTGCAGAGCAATTGAGGGTTGAGATATGCAAATGCGCAGTTGTGGGGGACTCTGTCGCGGACATAAGAGCTGGAAAAAACGCCGGGGCAAAAACCGTAGCAGTCCTTTCAGGGATCTTCTCTCGCCAAGAACTGGAAAGGGAAAACCCCGATCTAGTGCTGAAAAGCGTGAAAGAGCTTCCAGATTTCCTAGAATAACTCGCAAAATGGGCTCTGCAATATTCCTGAAACAAAAATATGGCTGAAAATTATCGAATAGAGTTATAGAAGCAAACACGAATAAAGCTTATCTAAAGCGGTCCGCCTATATTTTTCATTGGAGAAGGCTTCGAAGCGGGAATATCCAATGAATTTCATTGAAATACTTCTCTCTCAGAAACTCAGGGAGAGGAACCCAATGCTGGACACTCTTGGTCCAGACCGCAAAGTGCTTCAGATAGCATGCCAAGACTTAACAAACTATCTTAAAGTCCACTGGCAACTCATTGGAAAAGAAGCAAATGACTGTGACATCGCAGAGAAGCTGGAGAAGTTCCATACTGAGGATCGGTGCGAGCTTGAAGAGTTCTTGGACATATGGACTGGGATATGGCTTAAGAAATGGAAAGAACGGGTAAAACTCCTGATAGGAAATGAGAATGCCAATCGCTGGAACAAAGTCACCCGAATCCTCAGCAATGCTGAACCTATCTGGAAAAGCCTCTCGAACCAGCAAGAAATAGAAGAGATCATAATACTCACGCTTGTCAAGAACGGCGAAATCTGCGGAACAACGATTCTTGCCGAAAACCTCCTGAAGATGGAACTAGGCGAAAAGAAGAGAGAGTATTTGAGCCAAAAAGAGCAAATACTGAACGTTGTCAACAGCACTCTGAGAAAAGCCAGAGAACTAACTCAGAGTAAAGGACCTTTAATCTTCGTCAAAGTTGACAAGGGCTATTATCAATCTGCTTGACAAATGAGCGTTCTTAACGTATTCTATTTCTTTGAAGATTCTTGGTCTGCCAAGAATACTTTCTGATGGTTGCTCTTTCACCGTAGCCGCAAGCTGCACATCGTTTTTTGGCAACACTGTACGCTCTTCTCCCGCATCGTCTGCATTTAATGTGAACCGTTTTGCCTGCCCGTTTGCCAAAAGAAGGCGTTCCCTTTCCCAAAGCTTTCACCTTGGTGGGGGTGAAATCAAAACTACATTGTCTCCTCGAACGATTATTAATCCAAGCTTTCTCACGTTCTCAGAACTAGTAGTGTCTTCGGTCTCTTCCAGAACCAAGTTCAGGTGTTGATCGAACCCCTTGAGTCTCCCGCGTAAGCTTTTTCCACCCTTCAATCTCACGAGCACGATTTTTCCGAGGTTTTGTTCAAGGATTTCAGTTGTCATCTCGCTCATTTTTGCACCCTCATGGCGTACTTTTATCACTTTTATACTTAACCTTACACATTTAAACCTATCTAAGTGAGAAGAAGTATGCCAGAAAGAAATGCCAGATATTTTTTGAAAGACAAAGAGGCAAAAGCTCTCCTCGACGAAGCTTCCAGGAAGCTAAAAACTGATTTAAGGCAGATCCTTGCGGGAAAGCCCAACCTTGAAGTTGTAAGGGCGGAAATCGGTAAGATCTTTCTTGCAAACAGTAGACCAATACTTGTTGAGGCCAAAGGAGGCCTCTTTCCGACGTTGGTTTTCAACGAGCTTCTTGCAATAATGCCAAAGGTCATTGTGGACATGGGAGCTATTCCGCACATATGCAAGGGTGCGGACGTCATGGCGCCTGGAATTAGACGCTTTGAAGGAAGTTTCTGCAAGGGAGACCTTGTAATAGTTGTGGATGAAAGGCATAGTAAAGCCGTAGCGATAGGCGAAACCTTATTCGACTATGAAGAGGCATTGAAAGCCAAGCGCGACGTTGTTGTCAAAAACATGTATTTCGTCGGTGATAAGACATGGAACCGGATAAAAGAATTTGAAGCGAACATTTAGCCCCATCCTTGAATTTATGAAACACTTTTATAGTCAATTCACATTAGAAATTGAGACACAGATTCAGGAAACGCTTAAGCTCTCAGAGAGCAGATAGAGGTACCAAGAGAGGAGAAAATTGCCAGGATTAGGCGGAATACTCCGCAAACCCAAAAAGGAAGAAGTGAAAGTTGAGGCTAAGAGTGGTTCTGGCAAGACATACCTGAAAGCCATGCCTCTCCGTGATCTGTCGGATTTGGATAACGTTAAGAACGAAGTAAGATCGGGGAACATCCTGATTATCAGGATAACTCCTCTCGCAAGCAAGAGCGTGGATGACGTCAAACGCGCCGTTAACGAGTTAAGCGAGTTCGTTGAGTCACTAGGCGGAGACATTGCGAGACTAGGCGAAGAACGCGTGGTCATCTGCCCTCAAAACGTTAGGATCTGGCGGGAGAAAACGCCAGTATCAAATGAGCCTATACCTACAGCAGCCTGAAGGTTTCCATTAGACCTGGAGCATATGCATCAATCTCACATCTTCTCTGCAGGAAGCTGGCCACGCTCAGACATTTTGCCCTTTCACCGTGGCACACTAGGACTCTTTCAGGTTTCGGCTTCAAATGAGTGACGTAGTTGATTATCTGTCGCCTGTCTGAATGCCCAGAAAAGCCTTCAATTGATTCCACATTTAGTCTCACTTTTGCCACGTCCATTCTGCCTTCACTGTTCATCATCGCCACTTCATTGAGGCCTTTCTGAACCCTTCTGCCCAACGTTCCCTCAATCTGGTAACTCACGAAGATAATCGTGTTCTTCTCATCGTCTCCCAAATTCTTGAAATACTCTATTACCGGCCCGCCTTCAAGCATTCCGGAGGTTGCCATGACAATGCATGGTTCGCCCTCTATGATTTCCTGTCTGACGTTCGGGTGCTCGACGACAGTGAAGTAATCTGACTGAAAAGGGTTGACTCCTTCATGTAATATATTCTGACGGACTTCTCTTCCTAAGTATTCTGGAAAGGCTGTATGTATGGCTGTAGCTTCTGAAATCATACCTTCAATGAACACGGGCGCTTCCTTCATCAGGCCTCGGCGCATGTATCCATCAAGGATGAGCATTATTTCCTGAGCTCGACCAACTGCAGGAACTGGAATCAGGACCTTGCCTTTTCGATCCAAAGTCGCATTTACTATTGACGTTAGACGTTCTTCAGCTTCGACTCTTGAAGGCATAAGATCATCTGGGCCTCCGTAGGTGCTCTCTGTTATCAACGTTTCAACTCGTGGAAACTCAGTTGCAGCTGCTTCCAACAGCATGGTTCTTGAATACTTGTAGTCTCCTGTATAGACAAGGTTGTGCAAGCCTTCCCCTACGTGTAAGTGAACCATTGAGGAGCCGAGGATGTGACCGGCATTGTGCAATGTCAAGCGAATATCAGGCGCTATGTCCGTTACAACGCCGTACCTTAAGGGGTTAGTGTGCAGCACACACTCGCGGACATCCTTCTGGTCGTAGTAGGCGGTCACTCCCTGCTTGTTTGCTACGTCCAGATAATCCAGCTGAAGCAACGTCATCAAGTTTGAAGTTGGGGCCGAACAGTAAACTGGCCCATCATATCCGTACTTGTAAAGGAATGGCACTAGCGCGCAATGGTCAAGGTGAGCGTGGCTTATGACGACTGCATCCAAAGAGTCAAGCTCAAACGCTGGGTTGTCAAGGCGCGGAAATGCCTCAAAAGGCCTCGATGAACCAGGATTGGTCCCACAGTCCAGTAAGACGCTGCTTTCCCTTGTCTGAAGAAGAAAAGCAGATCTGCCAACCTGCTGAGCAGCCCCAAGCGCGGTTATCCTAATGTCTCCAACCTCATAGGTCTTAGGTCTAAAGATTCTTTCTCCAACAGTGCGCAGTATCCTTTCTCTTTCTTTGCTTTCCGAATGAAGATAATGGCGCATGTGAGTAACTATTTGGGAGCGCAATGGGGGACTTCTTAACACTTGAGGACGCCACTTGGTCTGTTTGATTATTTCTTGCAGAATCACTCCGTTCTTTCCGATGACCATCCCTGGTTTTTTGGCCTCAATTATTATTTCTCCAAGGCTCGGGTCGAAGTTTATGTCGGTAACCTCAGCCTCGGGCGAAACAATTTCGCGTGCCTTCTTTTCAGCGTCGCCCTCTGGAAGCCTCACAGATGGATCGGAACGAATCACTATACGCTTCCTTATGACATTGACAATATCCGCGATCAGACTGCTTTGGTCCACCAGAATCTCAGGCCGCTTAGTATAAACAGCCAGCGTGGGCCCTTCATATTCTATTCTTGTCACTTCAGCTTCTTTGGGAACATGCTCCAAAATATACTGGCTTATCTCTATCTTGTCTTTTTCCGAGGTCTGTACCACAGCTTCAGCTTCCCTAACTTGCCGAAAGCTTCTTCTTTTCCTTATCAGTCAATTCCCGATAACCTTTCTTGTCAATTATTGAAATGTTGAAACTGTCTCCGGTTCCAGCATTGCGTTTCATCGCTACATCCACGGCCTTAATGACTGTGGGCAGCAGTTCTTCGACAGCAACGCCGTCCTTGTACTTGTCTTCGAGCACACCATAAGCCACAGGCGAGCCTGAACCTGTGGACACAAATTTTTCTTCGGTTAAAGTGCCAAATGGATCCAATCGAAAAATGTGAGGCCCAGAGTCGTCCATCCCAGCTATGAGGGCTTCAGTTTCGAGTGGTACGTAACGATTCGAGAATAGAAGATTGGCGACATATCTCGCGGCTGAATTTACGGAAATAGGTCTACCGTTACTTATCTTGTACAGTTGGGCATTTGCGGTCAGAATGTCCACGATTCTTTGTGCATCAGCCACAGTTCCGGCAATCGTCATGCCCAGATGGTCATCTATTTTGTAGACTTTCTTTCCATGCTTGTGAGCCACGTAATAGCCCATGCTAACCCGAGTATCCGAGGCCAATATGACTCCGTCTGTACAGACGACACCAATGGTTGTTGTTCCTTTCAACGTCAATCTGTCTACTGCATCATTGCCTATCATCTTATCTTCACCCAAAATCTAAATGCCATGAAATTACTTCGCGAGGAAGTAGCATGATCTAATCGTGATGTGGGATTTATTAACATTACGGTTCAAAGCAACATGTCAGGACAACGGTTTTCAGAAGAGATAAGCGTATGAATTGGAAAGTTTTAAGCACACGTTGCCACGAATCTAAAGGTTGACCTGAATTCGAACAGTGGTGGACTTGACTCTGAAGCATCATCGCATGCAGCTTCCAAGAGAGGTTATCGTTGGAAACGGGACGATAGAACAGGTTGCAGACATCTGTCGAAGATTGGGCTTTGCAAAGTCCGCTTTAGTGATTGCAGGAGCAAAGACCTTTGACATCGCTGGAAAAACTGTCAAGGAACTCTTGGAAGACAAGAAGATGGAAGTTGAGACTTTTCTTGTTGAAACAGCCACGATCAAAGATGTCAAAGCTGTAGAAGAAAGAATCAAACTTCTCAAGCCACAAATCGTTTTCGGCGTGGGAGGCGGAACGAAAATTGACGTCGCGAAATGCAGCTCCGCCCGCCAAGAGATCCCGTTCATAAGCGTACCCACCACGGCTTCCCACGATGGAATCGCGAGTCCATTATCTTCGATCAAGGGTTTTGATGCACCATACTCTGTTATGGCTCAAGCCCCGCTTGCAATCATTGCAGACACGAACATAATAATGCAAGCTCCATGGCGCTTCACAATAAGCGGATGCGGAGACGTAATCGCGAAACTCACCGCCGTCGAAGACTGGAAACTAGTTCATGAAGAGAAGAATGAATATTACGGAGCGTACGCTGCAAGCCTGGCTCTGATGAGTGCCAGACTCGTAATCGAAAACGCGGAGTTGATTTGCGAGAAAAGTGAGGAAGGCCTCCGCGTGCTCATAGAGGCTTTGATAAGTTGCGGTGTTTCCATGAGCATCGCAGGCAGCAGTCGACCATGCAGCGGTTCAGAGCACATGTTCAGTCACGCGCTTGAAATTGTCAGACCCAATTGTTCCATGCATGGTGAGCAATGCGGTGTAGGAACAATTATGATGGCTTACCTGCACAAAGCGGAATGGAAGCGTGTAAAGGCAACTCTTGAGAAATTGGGGGCTCCTACGAATGCGCGTGAACTTGGTGTTGAAGAGGAACAGGTCGCAAAGGCATTAGCAATGGCCGCAACGATAAGGCCTGAAAGATACACGATACTGAACAAGCTGAATCTAGACAGCAAAGCTTACGAGAATCTGGCTAGAACGACGGAAGTCATATGATCTAGGCTTTTGCCTCGATTTTCTTTTTCTTCTTGGCCGGGGTTTTCTTCGGTTTTTTAGTCTCAGCTTTTTCAGGTTCGGTTCTCTCAGGCTGCGTTTTCTTGGACTCTATTTTGAAGGTTTCAGTGAATTTCACGGCTTTTGTCTCTGGAAGGAATTTTTGAACATCCAATGCTATGCCTCTCTTGGCCAATTGTATTCCATCTAAGTAGAAAGCTTCTTCAGGCATTTCTATGGTAAGGTTCTCAGCTTTGATAGCAAATTCAAACTTGCTTTCTTCTACCGCAGGCGTCCTCCTGTGGATCAATGCCCGGATTCTCTCTTCATCCCTCTCAAGCTTCTTCTTGACAGTGACTTCATAAACAAGTGTCTTACCTGCAAGCGGAGGATTGAAGTCGAGCAAGACACGCCCTGCACCCATGGCGCGGACAGTGGCTGTCTTTCCACCATATTCAACACGCATACCTAAGGCAGGGGTTATTCCCTTGGCTATCAGCTGTTTCAAAGGAACACGTTTGACTTTTTCAGGATCTCTTGCTCCGAAGGCCTTGTCCTGTGATATCTCCACGGAAGTCGGTTTGTCCACTTCCATCGTTGTCAGACCTTCATCTAGGGCCTTTAGAACCCAGCCCTCTCCTATTACCACAAGTTTGGGCTCATAGATCTCGCCCTCTTTATACAGATGCTCCCTTTTGGCGGTTTCGTCAAGAGTTGTGTCGAAAACTTCGCCTGTCTCCTTCACTTTGGCCGTATAGTCGATTATTATGAAGCTGCCTTTCTGTAAACTCACAGACACCATCCTTCAAAGTATTGCCAAACTAAGTTTTAAACCTAATAAAAGCTTTCTCCTAATCTCGCGTTCATTGTTGACTCATGATGAAGACAAGTCAACCTCATACTGGTTCCTCTTTCGTGAAAAAGAGTGACATGACGATGCGAAAAGAAAAAAAGGCGGATGCTAGGCTATTCGACTCCCCATTTCTTGGAGATCTTCACTACAACGAAGATTACGACCGCCACGATGATGAAGGTTATCAAAGCTATGAGAAAGTCTCCATAAAGAAAATTCTGTGAAGAAAATGTGGCTTGCGCAGTAGCCAAGTTTCCCAGCCCAAGTGGGTTTAGTATTAACCCTATGATCGGCATTATGAAGTCCTTGACAAGTGCTTGCACCAAGCCTCCAAGGTAAAGACCGATGATGAAACCTGCAGCTAGGCCCATAACCTTGTACTTTGAAATGAAATCCATGAACTCCGCCCAGAGTCCTTTTGGCGCTACAGCGGGAGCTGGCACAGGCTTGGGTTCAAGAAGCTTTCGAATACGCCGCAATTCTTCCAGCATCTCATCATCATTCGTCAAAGAATCACCGATGAAGCCTTTCGTTTGACTTAGCTTATAAGAATTATGGGCTATGGCGGCGCGCTCTTGCGAAGTAAGGCTCATTGACGCGTCTGTTTTTTTCTTAAGTCATATTTGGATCATATAGTGAACCGAGGGGTAGGCTGTGCGCATGTGCGCATCGAAAGCCGAAGAACCCCGTTTGGCTCATTCCGAGAATTTCTTAGGATCATCGCTTTGGTTAGAAATCTCAGGTATGATTTCAAGTGCCTCATCTATGGCTCTTATTGTGCCTTTGATTTTTCGAAGATATTTCTGGAAGTTCAAAGCCTTAATCACGACCAAACCTTTCTCGGTGATCGCATAAAAGCTCACGTTTCCGATAGTTCTTTCTTCAACGAGTCCATTTCTCATAAGAAAATCCAAGTATTGCACTAGAAGCGTAGGATCTACATGAGCTTCAGATGCCAAGCTGCAAAGCGTCAAAGGCTTGCTCACGAGGGTTTCCAGAATGTTTTCGCATGATTCCAATCTTGATCTGCGCATCTGAGCTTGCCCGTTTTCCAGTTTTCATGCCGAGCGGATAAAGCAATTATGAAAGCTGAATCTGTATTCTCAGCCTGGTTTCAGCAAACACGCGCCTTAATGCTTCAACTATAAGAAAGTGAATTCTACTGGCCACTCAGGATAGTTTCAGGCCTAGGCGCGCTATTTGAGCATACTACCTATCATATTATACTGTACGAGGTATTGGATGCCTTTTTGGCTCGTCGTGAAGACCCACGTTCCATTCATAACGTTTATTTCAATTAGACCAGACTTCGTCAATTCCTCCAGGTAGAACTTCAGTCTCTTAGAGCTCAGATGCGACTGCTCCTTGATTTTCACTTGCTTCTCCCCATTTCGAGCAACAGCCAATATGGCCGCAGCTATCTCTGTTCGACTTCTATTCTTGCCCATTACTGCTGGAACCAAAGCTCGACTCATCACAGTCTCACAATTTGTGCTAGGAACAAATCATAATATAAACAATGGTGTAAAAAACACCTGTTTGCCACACTTTCTGCCCAAACGCGCGTCGTGACGCCAGGTTTTCGTGTCCAAAGCCGTTAGGTTATTCCCAGAATCGATGATGCCCAAAGCACACGTCTAGGCGGACTAGAAAGCGTAATAAGAAAGGGAAGAGATCATTGGCTGGGGTGTTCTTTCGAATGGTTCATGAAGCTGTATGCTTGGAAAGGAAACTTCACATTCCAGAGGCCAAGGTTGACGACGTAGCGTTGGCCTGCCGAAAAACCTTCAAGGAAATGGGCTTGAAGATCATGAAAGCAGAAGAAAACAGGGAGGGAGGTACAACCGTGATGGCCGGAGAAGGCGCGCTCGTGCCCTTGACGTTGAGAACCCTGCTGTATCCGTTCAGCCTGCAACAGTACGTCAAGGCAGCGCAGCGATCAGGCGTGCACGTGGTGATTTCGCCATCAAAAGAGGGTGTTATCATATACTCGTGCGGACTCGCACTCGACGAACTGACCGGAAAACTCGCCAAATACGCTTCTGACGAGGATATAGAAGAGATAACTGACACAATGGAAGCTCTTGACTTCGAGAACAAATTCATAATGAAGATAAAAACGCTCTTTCCAAAAGCCAAGGAAATGCAATAGCGCCAATTGGAATGACAGGACGCGCTATGTCGGTCTTCAGAAAGAGACGATTGTTGAGAGTTTCAGATTGGCTGAAAAGCTGAAACATGATGTCTTTGACTGCGCTTATCTTGCTTTTGCGTTGCAAGAAACGGCGAAAGGAATTGTAACCACGGACACGGATTTTGAACGAATTTGCAGGCAGGTTGGGTTAGAGTGTATCAACCCTGTGCCCAAAAACGTTCTGAAAGGATTCGCAGAGCAAGACAGATGAAGACTTTACCCAAGGTCGAAGACGTGTGTCTGTGACCTCACAAAATGAGACGATCTGTCGAGTTGCGAGTCTATTCTCGTCAAAACTTGCACGATAGCTGTGAGAAGCATGCTGGGGATTCTTGCGAGAGCGTCTGCATACTTCCAAACAGCAGTCTTGTCCTCGTTGGTTAGCAGTTTTTCCACGTAGAGTCAATTTGCAAATAGTCTCGCAGTCGATTTAACCAGCGAAGAATCGATAGGGGTCACAAAATCGACACGGTTGTGCAGGCACTCGTAGATCGAGTCCCTGAGTCTTTCGTATTCACGCTTGTATTCTTCGCTGATGCGTTTCTGTACACCCCTATTTATAGGGGGGTACATATGAGAATGTTGTTTCATGATAGGGGGGCCCCCGTCCACCATTTTCTGAAAACTGCCCTCATCACGAAAATCAAAGACCTCGCCTTTCTCAACGTCTGGAAGCCAGCCTGCTTGGACTGGTTCGCTTATCAGGGAGAGAAGATCTTCGAGACATTCTGGAGACTATTTCACGCTGATCCTTGTCATAGTAGCAAGTGGAAAAGATTGTTGAGCGAATACGTCTAAGGAGGAGTCTTTCGGGCGCGCTGCTACTTTGCGCGTCGGACAGCCAGAAACTTCACATTCAACGACGAGCAGGACATCAGCTTGTCTTGTTCCAACGATCTTGCCCTTCAAACTACCATCGGCCCAGCCGAAGGACACAACAAGAACCGTGAACATCGCCCTTGAAGACCACTAGTCACAAACCTCTTAAAAAATTCAGAAACAGAAAAAGAGGGGGAAATGAGCGAAACCCCTCGGCAAGAATAGTGTAACTGAACTCTAGAGAATGGTAGCCCTGGATAGCTTCAAACTCTCGGTTCAAACTTTTTCTGTATACTATCGATTTGCGAGTAAAAACTAGCTTAATAGAGATTGAAAAGGCTACACTTTGCTAGCATTTTCGCTATTCACCCGAGATCTCGACACTTTTTTGCACTCATGTTATGACACGCGCAATTTTACTCCGGGAAACAAGTGGAAAAGATTAAGTGCTGATCGGAGAAATAAGCAGTTATGATTTTGATCAGTTGACACAATTGTAGAAAGGAGGTGAATGGATTGTCAATAGAAAATGTAAAGATTAAGGTTCATCCGAATTGGCTGCGGTTCATGTATGCCTACACGATTGTCATTGGTGGCGTTTTTGGCTTGGCATTTCTTATCATGCCCAGTACAGCTTCGTCTCTTATGGGATTTCCCGAGGAGGAACCAATAATGGCAGGCCTTGCATCCAGTGTTGGCGTGGCATTTGCAATCTTGTCCATAGCTGGTCTGCGTTCACCCCTGAAATTTTCGCCAGTTTTACTTCTGCAACTGACCTACAAAGCGATATGGTTCATAGCCGTTATTATTCCAAAGCTAGCAGTAGGGCAATTGCCATCATACGCGATAATGTCAAGCGTTCTGTATGCGACATTTGTAATAGGAGACCTAATAGCCATACCTTTCCGTCATCTCCTTGCAAAGTGATGTGATGGATCTTGAAAATTCCGAGAATTTAAACCGAGTTTTAGACCTAACCCTCCCCTCAGCACCGTCGCTGAACCGAGAGTTTGAACGTCATCCTAACTAGTGTTTCATGGTAGCTCGGGAGTTACCGTTACACGTGTTGAGGAATACTTTGATTGAGCTCCTTGATTATGGCTTCTTTTAACGCTTGATTCAGCACGTCGATCTTCCTCTGCTCTCGATCTACTATTGTGCGATGAGGCATTGCCAAAGCATCTCTTGAAAGAACATCATTCGGATCTAGGCCAAAGACTCAGCAAATATCTTCAACTGCTCAACCTTAGAAAGTCTAGCTTTTGGCTTTATGCTCAGACCACTCGAAGCGTAGAGATTGCGCAGATACTCAACGCCTTTCATTTTTATGTCGTTGTAAGTGCGCGCGCGAATCGACATTTCAAAGCCAACCCTGCTCAGCATCTAGATCATTTAATTGAGCAAAAACTGGTCAAGAAGAAAGTTGAAGGTTTTCAGAACGTTAGCTATGGTTTGACTGAAGAAATCTACTCGCTCATTCACGTTTCTCAAGAAGACATAGCAGAATGGCTTGAGGTGTTGGAACAAGACGAAGATCTACCCGCTAAACTAAAGTCTATGAAGTTTGACATGAACGCATATTACAGAAAAATGACTGAAAAACAAATGGACCAAGAAACTGACCGCGACCTAGATGATACTCTCGCTCTGAGTTTGTTTGAGTTGAAGAACCTGATAGGTTATGATCTGAAGATTGACAGGAAAGAAAGTGACGCCGACTTCTGGGAATTCATAGGAAACCCTCTTTACAGAATGCATGAAAGAGCCATTGCGGAAAAATGCCGGACAAGCGATAGATACAAAGAGAAACCATTCGAAAAAATGAAAACATTGATGAATGAACTGAGAGGCCACAAATTTCTCCGCAAACCATAGACTCTTGCCCACAAACCAGCGTACAGTTTTGTTACTAACCATCAAGCGAAGTAGTTGTCAATGTCGCTCTTGCGACCCTGCACGGCCTAGGGGGAACCCAGCTTAACCATCCCTGCAGGCCGTTCCTTGCATCGCCATGTTCCCCCGTACCCCTTCCCAGTCTAAGAATAATGAATAGATCATGTGTGGACAGGCTGAGAAGTCGTTTGGCTTCGCCAAACTCCTAACGATGCGATCAAGGCCGTTTGCGCGAGCGCTTACAGTCTTGGCTTGGAATCTAGCGCGTACGACGCCTTTCTGGAACCGCGCATATGTTCCACGCAAAGGATGAAGCCAGATGCGTTCGACTGCATAGTAGTGGTCGTGAGACTCACGGAAACGTCCAAACCTAGAATTTCGTAGTTGCCATCATGCGGCGCTATCTGTATGCGATCAAGACTAGGGCCCCGAACCCATGTCGTCCTAGGGTATGCCCTGCTTATGTCAAACTTGCTGGTGAAGCTCATGTTGCTTGACGGCAGAGTCAGCACTTCGAATTCCGCCCAAATGAGACTTCCAACGCGTGGCCCCGAAACGTAGTGCCCTCCCATGCAACACTCGGAAGCCATTATGCTGCCGTTGCCCAAAAAGCTGGTGTCAATGGGCGCAATCCATGCTGATGAGTGGTGTCCAGTGAAGTATTCACTCGTTCCACCATCTGTGAAGCCTGCACGATCACACCTAAGCTGAGTACGGTTATAGAGGAGTCCGACCTGGTACGCAAATATGTCTTGGGTCATGTTAAGCCAGATCGTGATGTTGAACCTGTAGCCCACCGTTGCCGAGTCGACAGAGAGGCTCATGTTCGAAGGCTCCACCCACATCGCATCAGGAGGCCATTGGTCACCACCGTAATGGGCCGTGTACGTTCCTCCGTCGGAAAGCAGTATCGTTGTCGATGCTGAAAGTTGATCCCACAGCCTGAAAGAGTGGCCGTTCGAGTCTAAGCTTGACACGGCAAAACTGTGGGTTCCTGTGAGACCAGTAAACGTTTGAGGCGTGTTCAAACCGGTCGACGATCCATCCATCATGATAGGCACGTTTACGTTCGCACCCTCGGTATCACAACGGGCATTGAGGGTAACGTTGTGCGTGTTAGCCGATGCCACGTCGACCGATACGAAGTTCGACGTCACAAAGGTGTTTGACGAGTCAGTAACTTCCAAGGAGACCTGATGAAAACCCAAAGTGTTCGGCGTGAACGTCCAAGTTGAGCCTGTTCCGTCCAGCGCCAAATCATAATCAGCGTACCACTGTAAAGTATACGGCGGAGTACCGCCCGTTACATTCGACGCAAAAACCTGAGACTGACCAACATACATAGTGACGGCTACAGGATTCACGGAAACAGATAGGTCGGAAGTCGAGAGAATCTCATAGTCACCATCACTCAACACCATCTGAAAACGGTCCCCAAAACTAGGGCCCCGAACCCACGTCATTGTGTAATCTACCAAAGAGTGAACGGAGACTTTGGTGCTTATGTCAAACTTGCTGGTGAAGCTCATGTTGCTTGACGGCAGAGTCAGCACTTCGAATTCCGCCCAAATGAGACTTCCAACGTGTGGCCCCGAAACGTAGTCTTCACGTATGCAACCTTCGTAGGCCATTATGCTGCCGTTGCCCAGAAAGCCGGTGTCAATTATCATGTTTTCACCGGAGTAGTGTCCCTCGAAGTATATGCTTGTTCTGCCATCTGTGAAGCCTGCACGATCACACCTAAGCTGAGTACGGTTATAGAGGAGCCCGATCTGGTACGAGCCTATGTCTTGGGTCATGTTAAGCCAGACTGTAACGTTGAACCTGTAGCCTATCGATGCCAGCTCCTTTGAAAGGCCCACGCGTGAAGGCATCACCCACATTACATCAGCATTGTCATTGTCAACTGCCCCTTTGGCCGCTTGATTGAGGGGTGATTTTGGAACAGTCACAGAATTCGCATTCTTACTGTCATTGTCATTTGCTTCAGGCGACTGTAATGTCTGTCGGATAATCGGTACAATCGGCCCAGCTACCCTCGCACCAACGAAAATCAGACTGCTCAGAAGTATTGAAAGCATAACCGTTGGAAGGGCCTTCACCGTCTTATTCCACCCAAAGTTGCACAAGACCACTTACAACATGTCTCATATTTAAGTTTTGGTGCAACAGAACGCCCACCCTCCTACATGACAGCATAGCGGCGCATTGGAAGACCGAACTATTCCAAATATAGACCGAACTGTGCAGCAGGTCATTAGCCTAGCGCGCCGCGCGCGAAATTGGAGCACGTGCTAAGTAACAGAAGTGCGGAACAATGCACCCCAGGGCAAGCTCTTCTCACTCGTATGTTCATACTCAGGCAAGAACCTGGTAAGCCGCACTTGGCGAGTGACAATAAGTGAACTGCAAAGCAACCGATGCCACAAGCATAATGCTTGCTTGAAGCCATACTTCTCAATCAAACGCTTCCAGCAGCTTACAAACGCAGGAAAGACCCAACTGTAACCCCAACTCATACGCTCAAAACTCTGTTTCGCAAGGTAGTTTCCTACAAGATAGAAGACAAGACCCTTCAAACCTTTTCTCGTTTCATACAAAGAGCGAATATCCACGATTGGAGACTTGTGTATCTCAGCCCATCGGTCGCTGAGCCATTTCTGAGGGAGGTATTTTCCACGATAAACTATGTGCAAGACTCCATTTCCCTCATTGGTGCGTATCTTCCAATATTTCATCTTGAAGTGGAACTTGCGAAGAATACGCATTTTCAGAACCCTAAAATCAGCATTAAGATTACGACCTTTAGCTTCAGGAGAGTTCGTAAGCGTCATGAACCTTAGTCTCTCACGTCTGCTCTTGCCAACAGTCAAGCCACTCATCAAACGCTGGAAAGCCCGCCTTTGCTTCTTAGCGTATCCAACCCTACCTGCTTCTACGTAACGTCTAAGCTCAAGATCGAATCTTCGTACAGACAATTTTCGGGCAATTGAGTAGGAACGCTCGAATCACAGCAAGAAAAAAGGGAAAAGTATTCTTCAACACATGGAATGGTAGCCCGGGAGAGAGGGACGCCTAGACATGAATTTATACGATTTTGGCCTCGGGAAAATAGAACATTTCCCTCTTTTTTCTATTTTTTGCCAGCTGCGGAGGCTGAAAAGAAAGTTTGGTTGAGGGAGAAGCGGTTTTCGAAGTTCAGCCTAAGAATCTTATTTGTAACTTTCGCGCTCCCAATTTGGAGGAGTTTAGGCGTTGGAAGGCTTATGTTCAGTGGGCCAAAGACAATGGCATGGACGTGTGCCACTTGACGCTCAGTTTGACTGATTCTTTCATGAAAGGCATTGAAGGCGCAGCTCAGATACGCAACGGAAGGCAGGTTGTTAATATTCAACAGAATAATATTTTTCAGTATCAGGTTTCTAAGCCCCGACGAGAGCCTTACGACGTGAGTTGTGTAAAAAGGGAGTATCAGAAAACAATCAGTAGTGTTCTTTTTGAAGCTTACGTTCTCAACAAAGCAAGAGATCTAACCCGAGAATTCAGCTATCGAGATTTTTTGGAGATCAAGCATGACGCTTTTCGTCGAATC
>Ga0315279_10002828_pt1 | contig 25253 bp, 22 predicted proteins | sample YL17G06_20_MG_FD_203694 | JGI IMG/M metagenome (GOLD analysis project Ga0315279, IMG submission 203694) | Sediment microbial communities from Yellowstone Lake, YNP, Wyoming, USA - YL17G06_20 | ecosystem: Environmental > Aquatic > Freshwater > Lake > Sediment | place: USA: Wyoming | collected...
TGGCTTGCGAGTATTTCGCGCAGGACCAGTACCAGGCGCTCGATCCCTCGCGCCCGCTGATCGACGACCTGGGTAGCCTGGCGCCCGCAGCCACCCAGACCTGGTTGCGCACGCTGCTGGGCTGCTTCCTGTTCCGCGACGAGGAAGTATTCAAGCCCATCGGCGTGCTGAGCGGCGGCGAGCGCAATCGCTACGCGATGGCGCGGGTGCTGCTGGCCCCCTCGAACTTCCTGCTGCTGGACGAGCCCACCAATCACCTGGACCTGCGCGCCAAGGACGTGCTGCTGGAGGCGCTCGGCGAGTTCACGGGCACGCTGGTGTTCGTGTCGCACGACCGCCACTTCATCGACGGGCTGGCGACCCGCGTCTTCGAGGTCGGCAACGGCGGCATCGCCGTTTACGCGGGCAATTACGAAGACTATTTGCGCCAGAAGGAAGGGCGGGCCAAGCCACAGCCGCAGCTCGCTCCAACCGAGCCGCGCGCGTCAGCGAGCGGGCTATCCGGCGACGGCCAACCCACCCCGGAAAAGGACCAGCAGTCCCGCCGCATCAACCCCATCAAGCTCGAGCAGATGCGCCGCCGCGCCGCGGAAATCGAAGAAGAGATCGGCAAGCTGGAATCGGAGATCGGCGAACTGCAGGAGCGCCTGGCGCAGGCCACCGCCTACCCGCAAACCGAAGAGCTTCTGCGGCTGATGACCCATCGGAACCGGGAGATCGAAGCCCTCTACCGCGACTGGGAAGAGCTGCAGTTGGCTGTCCAAGCCAGCCAGTAAAAACCCAGCCGCAGATTCCGCAGATTTTCACAGATTAAATCTGGGGAACCCGTAAATCGCTCCAGGTTGGACTATCGGTAGGCGCTCGCCCTTGGGCGGACGCGCAAAACCCGAACCAGCGATGGCTGCGGGCGGGTGAAGATGACCCGCCAGTCGCCCACGCGAAGACGGTATTCACCTTTTCGACCGTGGAGTTTCTGGACGTTGCCATGCCCCGTCGTGGCGAACCGTTCGATTGCTTCAATGACTCGCTCTTGGTACTGCGCGTCCAGGCGTTGCAGGTCCGATTGCGCGGCAGGCGAGAAATCAACGCTCATGGCCTAACCGCCGCATCATTTCGTTCCAGCTTACCGGCCCGTGCTCCTGGAGCTGGCGGGTGGCCTCTTCGACGGCTGCGGCATCTTCGGCGGTAAACGGCTCGTCGTCTACCGGCGCATTTTGAAGCGCGCGTTCCACCGCTTGGTCGCCCGAGGCGCAAAGGAACTCCAGGAAGCGCCGAGCAGCCGGCACGTCGCCCTCCGGCAGCTTCTCAATCAGCAGTTGCAACTCTTCCCTGGCGGTCATGCAGTTCCTGAGCTTAATTATATCCACATCCGCGCCTTGGCAGCTTTATCAAAAGCAGAACAGGGAATTGAACAGCAGCGTGTAGGTGCCGTGGGATTGGGCGCGGTACTGGGGGCGGATGCCGAATAGCACCACGTGTCCGCGGCCCACCTGGGCATCCACCACCACGGGCCGCTTGTGGAGCAGGTTGTCGCCCAGCAGCCAGCCGGACAGCAGCGGGTTGGTCTCCGGGAAGGTGGCCACCGGCTTGATGGTATCGGCGGCGCTGGCCGGGATTTCAAACGCCGGCCCCTGCTCGAACCAGGCCGCGGCTTCCGCATCCATGCCCCAGCCCAGCGGGTGGCGGGTGTCCACCTGGATGCGGAGCAGCGAACCGGGAGCGTAGAAATCGCGCGTGGCGGCTCCCGACAACACGTTCTTGATGCTCACGCCGAGTTCCAAGCCGAAGGCGCAGGCGCGGTTGAGCAGGACAACGGCGCCGCCCTGCTGCACGAACTCGTGCAGCGCGCGCACGCCCGCTTCGCCCAGTCCGCCGGCGTACTCCTCGGGCATGGGGCCGATGAAGAACGGCAGCTCGCCCCGCTCGCGCTCGCCGAGGCGGGGCTCGGCGGGCAGCGGACCGGTGTCCCGGCCCCGCTGGCCCGCGCTGGGATACCCCTCGACGATCACCCGCCTGCTCATGTCCGCGATCAGGATCACGTCGCAGCTCTCGTTCAGTTTTCCCGCGCGGATGTCTTTGTCGTACAGGGTGCGGTACGGGAATTCGAACTGCTCGAGCACGAACCGGGTCCAGCCCTCGTCCATGCTCGGCACGTAACTCTGGTAGACGCCGATGCGCGGCGGGCGCAACGGCCGCGCGCGGCGCGAACCGCGTTCCAGCGCCCGGAAATTCAACCCGAACTCGTCGGCCAGCGGCCTGAGGGCGGTCGCCGGCGCCCGCACCACGAAGTTGCCGCGGCTGTCGCGGCTGACCGGAACCTGCTTCTTCAAGAGCCGGTTGACGGCCTGGAAGGCGCTGGTGGAAGTGGGTTGGAGCAGGAAGGCGGCGGCCGAGGCGCCCGTGATTGCGCCCGGCGGCGGAACCAGGTCGGAGCGCACCGGCTCGGCTTCGGCCTCGAACTTGTTGCGTACCTCCACGGTCCTGACGCCCATCAGCAACGGGAGCGTGTGCGCCGTGACGTCGTAAGGGCGCTTGGGAGGTCCGCCGGGGTATTGCCGCAGGTCGGGATACTTCTGCCGCTCCAGCATGGTCTTGGCCCACGGGCTGTAAGGCTGATCGAGCGCGATGATGTAGGTCCCGGCCGGGTATTCGGCGCCGTCGGCTGTAAACGGCTTTTTGGCCTGCTGCACCTCGACCATCCCGAACCGCAGGACGTTGAGCATCTTGGCGGCGGTGGCCGGGTCTTTCTGCTCGGGCGGGACCAGGAAGGCGGCCGGCTTTCCCGCCCGCGGCTCCAGCGCGTTCTTGCCGACGCGGTAGAAATTGCGCAGGAAGGTTTCCCGGTTCTGCGCGGTGTAGAACAGGCAGGCCTCCATGGCGATCAACTCGTAATCGACGATGTCCCGCAGCCGCCAGGCGCCGCCCGGCCAGGGGTCGGGATGATTCCAGGTGGCCTGCTGCGCGTTGTAGCCCAGGGCGCCGGTGTCCAGTTGCTCGAAACGGATGTCCACCGGGGTGGCCAGCCGGGCCGAGGCAGCCTCGGTAAGGATGCGCAATCCGCCGTGATAACTCTGGTAGTGGCGCGCCGGCCCCCAATAGTCGTACATGGCGTTGACCACCACGCCCTTCTTGCCCGCCGTGGCCAGGTCGGCGGCCATGGCCGTCCCCAGCATGTTGACTTCGCTGACCAGCAGCGGATCGATATTGGGATCGACCGGATCCAGCCAGGGCGGCGTGAACATGCGGGCCGCGTACAGGCCCATCTGGTGCATGTCGTAGACGACGTGCGGGTGCCACACGTTGTGCACCCGGCTCACCGTCAGCCGCGTCTCGGCCTGGGTGAACATGTACCAGTCGCGGTTGTCGTCATGGCCCACATAGCGGTGGTAGAGGAACGGCGGAGGCGAGCCTTCCCACCGGGCGCCCAGCGACTTGCGGTACCAATCGGCGACCATATCCAGGCCGTCGGGGTTCAGCGACGGAACCAGCAAGAAGATGGTGTTTTCCAGGATCAGGCGATGGCGCGGAGTATCTTCGGTCAGCAGCCGGTAGACATACTCGATCGCCGCCAGCGTGGAGGCCACTTCGGTGGAGTGCACCGTGCAGGTAATCAGGACCACGGCCTTCCCCTCGCGGATCAGCCGGCTGGCGTCTTCCTCGGAAAGGCCGCGCGGATCGGCCAGGCGGGCCTGCAGGCCCCGGTAGTGCTCCAGGCGCGCCATGTTGGCGGCCGAAGAAATCGTGACCAGCGCGAAGGGCCGGCCGTCGGTGGTTTTTCCCAGTTCCGCGTACTTGACCCGCCCCGGATCGCCCGCCGCCGCCTTCTGGAAGTAGCCGATCACCTGGTTCCAGTCGGCCAGCTTTAGATCTTCGCCCATCTCGAATCCCAGCACCTGCCTGGGCGCCGGGATGGCTGCCTGCACCGCGACGGCCGCCAATAGCGCCAGCACCGCAAGTACCGGCACGATTGCCGCTGCTTTCTGTCTCACGGATTTCTCCTGTGTACCGCCGTTCCTTTGTTGGCGAATTCTATCAGAGGTTGCCGGCGGTCTAAAGTAGAAAGTCCAAAGTCCAAGGTCCAAGGTCCAAAGTCCAACGTGCTTCCAGCGTGCTACAGTAAGCGCATGGAGACTGCATACTACTCGATCATTTCCTCGCCGCTGGGTCGGCTCACGATTTGCTGTACCGAGAAAGGACTCCTCCGGCTGGACCTGCGGGGCCGCAGGCCCGCTGATCGGCGATTCGGTTGGGTGCGTTCGGAAGAAAAAACCCGGCCGGCGGCGTCGGAGCTGGCCGAGTATTTCGCCGGACAGCGCCGGCGCTTCACCATTCCCCTGGATCTGCGCGGGACGCCATTTCAACGCCAGGCCTGGAAGGCGCTGTTGGCCATTCCCTACGGCCGGACGTGCTCCTACGGCGATATCGCGCGGCAGATCGGCCGGCCCAGGGCCTACCGCGCCGTTGGCCAGGCTAACCATCGGAACCCCGTGGCGATTGTGGTGCCCTGCCATCGGGTGGTGGCGGCCGACGGCGGCTTGGGCGGCTACGGCGGCGGCCTGAAGACGAAGCAATTCTTGCTCGACCTGGAGCAAGGGGGACACAGATAGAGGCTGTAGCGGCGACCTTTGGCGGTCTAAAGACCGCTGCCACAAACTGAGGTTATGCCGGCCCACGCGCGCGCCGACCTGGGCATCCTCCTGGCCGCCTTGCTGATTCGCATCTGGGGCCTGCGCGCGGCCGACCCACTGCTGGGCGTGGCGATTGCCGGGCTGGTGGTCTGGACGGTGTGGGATGTCATGGTGGTGTCGCTCGACATCCTGCTGGAAGGCTTGCCCCCGGGGCTGGAATTGGAGCAAGTGGAGGCGGCCATCCGCAGTCCAAGGTCAGGGACGCCATCCGACTTTTGACTTTGGACCTTGGACTTTGGACCGTTCTTAGTGCACCCAGCGGTCTTCTCGTCCCCGCCCTTCCTTGGTGCGTTCCTGCTCGCGCATGTACACATCGAATTTCCTGCGGGCCCGCCGGAGTTGCCAGCGCCGGTAACCCTGCCTGAGCCGGACCGTCCAGGGCAGTTGTTCCGAACCCCAGGAGGACGTAGCGTACCGGCGGCCGCGGCGCGGAAGCCAAAGCCGGATGTAAAGGAAGCCGAACAGCATGCCGCCCAGGTGGGCGATGTGGCTGATCCCGCTGCCCGGTTGCGCCCATTGCATGAAGAATTCGATGCCGGCCATCAGGATGGCGAAGTACTTGGCCGGCAACGGGAACAGGAACATGAGGTAGACCGGGGTGTCGGGGAACAACAGGCCAAAAGCCAGGATCAGGCCATAGATGGCGCCCGAGGAGCCGATGGTGGCCGACACCAGCCCGCTGCCACTGAACGCGGCAACCAGCACCACCGAGATTCCGGCGGCCACCCCGCACAGCAGGTAGTAGGCGGCAAATCGCCGGGTTCCCAAGGCCTGTTCAACCGCCGTCCCGAACATCCATAGCGTCAGCATGTTGAACAGAAAGTGCATGAAGCTGCCATGGAAGAACATGTAGGTGAAGACCTGCCAGATCATTCCATAGCGCAGCACCCGCGCCGGCACCAGGTACAGCAACCCCAGCGGCGTGGCCAGCAGGTCCAGGTTGAGGAGCGCCGGGATTACATACAGCGCGGCATTGATGATCAGCAGGGTCTTGACGGCCGGCGTCAGGACGAAGCCGCCGAATCCCATGGATGGACGGTAGCGATAGTAGTTGCCCATGCCGAAGTATTGCTCCAACCAGAATAGAGGCTTTTCGGGATTCTGTCCACCACAGGGGAGCCGACCGGTCTGACCCGGGCGCGGGAGAAAGGGGTCGAATTTACCCGGCCCGCACCACGCGGCGATCCGGGGAAGGGGCTAATTGTCAGGCAGGAAAGGGCCTGGGCGATGGAAGGCCAATTGCTCCCGTCTATGGCAGTTGGATCTTGTGCAACCACCCGAGCAAGGGGCGCACGCCGTTGTGCGCCCCCTTTTCTTTTGGCGGTGGATCGCCGTGTGCTTCCCCGGTCGCTCGTGATCCATCGCTGCTAATATGACAATCATGCCGGTTGCGGAACCCGCCGACCAGCGACCCAATGCCGCGGAGCCTCAGCATCGGGCTTGGCCGGCGGTCTTGCGGGTGTTCTACGAACCGGGCCTTGCCGGCCCTGACCTTGCCGGTTGCGCGCTGTGGCTTCCCCTGTTGTTGCTGGCGGTTTCAGCGGCTCTTGCCTCCTATCCCTTGCTTTTCCGGCTGAGCGCGCCGGCGCTGGTCGACCTGAAGGTCCATAACACACCCGAGGGGCTGACGCGCCCGGCCATCCTGGTGTTCCTGTTCCTGCAGTTCGCCGCCCCACTGCTGATCGTGATCGCGGCATGGCTGGCCGGACGGCTCGTGGACGTCTGGCTGTTCTTCGTCGTAGACGCGGGGGTGGAGCGGCGGCCGGTGCTCCGCACCACCGCTTATGGAATGCTGCCGCTGGCGACCGGCAACGTCATGGTGGCCGCCGTACGCGCCCTTGCCGGGCCTGACTCCAACCCGCTGAACCCGCTGGCCTCCAATGTTGCCTTCTTCCTCAATCCGGCCGAAACGCCGGTCTTCTGGTATGAGTTCGCCTTGGGACTGGATGTTTTTTCCGTTTGGGCCATATTGGCGGCCGGCTCTGCCCTTGCCGGCCTGGTGGGTCGGAAGGTGGGCGCCGTGATTCCCCCTCTGATCGGCGCATGGCTGGGGATGCTGGCGCTGCGGGCCTGGTTGCTGGCGTAGAACTGCGTGCTATAGTCGAAGATTATGCGCTCTGACGGACGGCAGCCTGAGCAGATGCGGCCGGTGCGGATGACACCGAACTTCATCACCACCGCTGACGGCTCTGCGCTGATCGAGATCGGGAACACGCGCGTGATCGCCACCGCCACCGTCGAGCCCGGCGTGCCGCCATTCCTGCGGGGCAGCGGCAAGGGATGGGTTACGGGCGAATACGGGATGCTGCCCGGCTCCACCCAGATTCGCACCCCGCGCGAGGCATCGCGGGGCCGCATTTCCGGGCGCACCCACGAGATCCAGAGGCTGATCGGGCGCTCCCTGCGGGCCGTCACCAAGCTGGACGAGCTCGGCGAGCGCACGGCCTGGGTGGATTGCGACGTGATCCAGGCCGACGGCGGCACCCGCACCGCTTCCGTCACCGCCGCCTTCCTGGCCATGTCGCTGGCTTTCGACCGCATAGTCAAGCAGGGAGCTTTCAAGACCTTCCCGCTGACGGATTACGTGGCCGCCATCAGCGCCGGCGTGGTTGACGGCCAGGCGATGTTGGACCTCAGTTACGAGGAGGACTCGCGCGCCGAAGTGGATATGAACCTGGTGCGGACCGGCAGCGGGCGCTTCATCGAGATCCAGGCCACGGCCGAGCACCAGCCGTTCGACGACGAGCAGTTGCGGCAGTTGCTGGCGCTGGCCGCCAGGGGGATCGAGCAGCTCCTCGAATTGCAGAAATCGGTGGCGCCGCTGCGCCGCTAGCCGGGAAAACTCACCACGGATGCTCACGCTTTATGCTGCCACGTCGAACGCCGGGAAACTGGCGGAGTTCCGGGCCGCTGCCCGCCAGGCTTCCGCTCCGCTGCTGATCGAAGCGGTTCCCGGAATCGCCTCGCTGCCGGCCTGCGTCGAAGACGGGCTCAGCTTCGAGGAAAACGCCCGCAAGAAAGCGGAACACTACAGCCGGCTGGCGAGCGGGCTGCTTTTCGCCGACGATTCCGGCCTGGAGGTGCAGTCCTTGGGCGGCGCTCCCGGCCTGCATTCGGCGCGCTACTCGGGGCCCGGCGCTAGCGACGCCCGCAACAATGAGAAGCTTTTGGCGGCGCTTCGTGACCTCAAGCCGGATCGGCGCCAGGCCCAATTCGTCTGCTTCATCGCCCTGGCCGAAGCCGGATGCGTGCTGGCGGTGTTTCGTGGCGCCGCCGAGGGCCTGATCCTCGATGCGCCCCGCGGTTCAAACGGCTTCGGGTACGACCCCCTGTTCCTCTTCCCGCCGCTGGGCCGCACCTTCGCCGAGCTGGCGCCCGAAGAGAAGCTGCAATTCAGTCACCGCGGCCGCGCCTTCCGCGCCTTGCTCTGCTGGCTGCCAAGCAGGCTTGTGAGGCATAATTGAGGTCAGCATGGCTATCGCTCAAATAACGGTGCCGCGAGCTAGACTGGCTGAGTTTTGCCGTGAGAACGGCATACGCAAGCTGTCCCTGTTCGGTTCAGTTTTGACCGGGCGGTTCTCCGACGGGAGCGATGTCGATGTCTTGGTCGAGTTCGAACCGGGCGAACGCGTCGGCTATCTGCGCATGGCGGCGATTGAACGCGAGCTATCCGCGCTGTTCGGCAGACGTATCGATTTGCGAACCCCCGGCGAACTGAGTCCCTACTTCCGGGAAGACGTCGTGCGAACAGCAGCCGTGCAATATGCGAGAGAGTGATCTTATCCGCATCCGCCACATGTTGGACGCTGCCCGGGATGCGGTCTCCTTCAGCGCGGGGCGCAGCCGGGAAGGTCTCCTGCACGACCGCGTCCTGCGGCTCGCTCTTGTCAAGTGCATCGAAATCATCGGCGAGGCAGCCTCCAAAGTGACGGATGAAACTCAAGCCGGCCACCCCGAAATCCCCTGGCGAGACATCGTCGGTATGCGAAACCGGCTGATCCACGTTTATTTTGACGTGGACCTCGACCGCCTCTGCGATACGATAAGCCTTGACCTTCCGCCGCTAATCTCGGCTTTGGAGACGATTGTCTCCAACGAGCGCGGGCACGGCACTTCCTGAGCCGACACGATTCGCACGATAAGCGGGGATTGTCGAACGTGCTTCCGGAAAGGCACTGCAGCCGTCAACCCTTCCAGGAGGGATCTCTTCCGATGATCAACCGACCATGGACCCATGCAGTTCTTGTGCTGTGGGCGGGCGGTGTTGAAGCTGCTGCTCCATCGCGGTTGGGTGGAGGGCCTGTCCTTGGCGCCACTTCTCATCCAGTTGTACCCGGCTGATTGTCGGCTCGATACAAGACCGAGCCAGACTTTCGAGAAATGCTATCGGGTTGCCAGGTTTTCGAAGGCAGACACCTGCTATGATTCCGCTATGGCGAAAGCGCGGCCCGCAACGAGGAAACCGGCGCGAGGCGCGGCCCCGGCCCGCGTCAGGGCCATCCTGAAAGGGCTCGACAAGATGTATCCGGGCGCGAGGTGCGCGCTCGGCCACGAAAACGCCTGGCAGCTCCTGGTGGCCACCATCCTTTCGGCGCAGTGCACCGACGTGCGCGTCAACATGGTCACGCCCGAGCTGTTCAAGAAGTACCCGACGGTCGAGGATTTCGCCGCGCTGCGGCCCGAGCTGCTGGAGCCCGACGTTCGCTCCACCGGCTTCTTCCGCAACAAGGCCAAGTCGATCGTCGGCGCGGCCAAAAAGATCGTTTCCGAATTCGGCGGCCAGGTGCCGCGCACCATGGACGAAATGCTGACGCTGCCGGGCGTGGCGCGCAAGACCGCCAACGTCGTGCTGGGGACGGCATTCGGGCTGACCACCGGCATCGTTGTCGATACCCACGTACACCGCCTCTCGCGCCGCCTGGACCTGACCCGCCAGGACGACCCGGGCCGGATCGAGCGGGATTTGATGCAGGTGATTCCCAACAAGAAGTGGATCGAGTTCAGCCATCAGTTGATCTGGCACGGCCGGCAACGCTGCGCCGCGCGCCAGCCGCACTGCGACGCCTGCCGGCTCGATCCGCTTTGCTACGCCGCAGACAAATGGAAACCGAGAAAAACAGAGCCGCGACCGTGAGGGAGCGGACCGCTGACCAAAATCCGCATCCCGCTGGCGACATGTCGCCCGAAGAATTCCGGCGGCACGGACACCGCCTGGTGGATTGGATCGCCGATTACCTGGCTCACCCCGAGCGCCTGCCGGTGCTGGCGCAGGTTACGCCCGGGCAGTTGAAGGCCGCCCTTCCGGACACCGCCCCGGAAACCGGCGAGGATTTCGATGGCGTGCTCGACGACTGGGAGCGGCTGGTCCTTCCCGGCGTCACGCACTGGAACCATCCCGGCTTTTTCGCCTACTTTGCCATCACCGGCTCGGGGCCCGGCATTCTGGGCGAGATGCTCAGCCAGGCGCTCAACGTAAACGCCATGCTGTGGCGCACGGGGCCGGCGGCCACCGAGCTGGAAGAAGTGGTGATGGGCTGGCTGCGAAAAATGATCGGCCTGCCGGAGCAGTTCTTCGGCGTGGTGATGGACACGGCCTCGGTCAGCAGCCTGTGCGCCATCGCTGCGGCCCGCGAGGCGCTGAACCTGGGGCTTCGGGAACGGGGCATGGCCGGCGGGCCGCGCCTGTGCCTTTACACCTCCGAACAGGCTCATTCGTCGATCGAAAAAGCGGCCATCGTATTAGGCATCGGCCAGCAGGGCGTGCGCAAGATCCCCGCCGACAGCGAATTCTGCATGGATCCGGCGGCGCTGGCCGCCGCCGTGCAGCAGGACCGGGCGGGCGGCAGGCTGCCGTTCTGCGCCGTGGCCACGGTGGGGACCACCTCCACCACCAGCGTGGACCCGGTTCCGGCCATCGCCGAGGTCTGCGCCGCGGAGAAGATGTGGCTGCACGTCGACGCCGCCTATGCCGGGGCCGCCGCCATTCTGCCCGAATTCCGCCACATCCTGGCCGGCTGCGAGCGCGCCGACTCGCTGGTGATGAACCCCCACAAATGGCTGTTCACGCCCTTCGATTTCAGCGCCTTCTATTGCCGGCATCCCGAAACGCTGCGCGGCGCCTTCAGCCTGGTGCCCGAATACCTGCGGACGCCAGAGGACGCCAGCGCGCGCAACTTCATGGATTACGGCGTGCAGCTTGGGCGGCGCTTCCGCGCCCTCAAGTTCTGGTTCGTGCTGCGCTACTTCGGCCAGGAAGGGTTGCGCCTCCGCCTGCGCCACCACATCGGTCTGGCGCAGCAGTTCGCCGCCTGGGTGGATGGGGATCCCAACTTCGAGCGCCTGGCTCCCTCGCCCTTTTCCGTGGTCTGCTTCCGGGCTCGCCCGGCCGGCGTTGCCCCGGAGCATGCGCACCTGGATGCCTTCAATGCCGGGCTGCTGGAGGCGGTCAACGCCAGCGGCAAAGTGTTTCTCTCGCACACCAAGCTGGGCGGCCAATTCACGATCCGGCTTGCGGTCGGAAACCTGCGGACCACCGAGGAGCACGTCCGCGCCGCCTGGGATTTGCTGCGGGCGCAGGCCGCGGCGCTGGCGCCGAGGTTCTTTTGAGTGCGGAGTGCGGAGTGCGGAGTGAAAACATTCCGCATTCCGCACTCCGCACTACGGTCTACAGCCGCTTTTTCAGCCCCAGGCCCGGGCGCTCGGGCAGGATGAGTTTGCCTTTCTCGGTCAGAACGCCGCTCCACGGGTCGTTGGCGATCAGGAGATTGCCATCGAGGTCGGCGTAATCGACCAGCGGTGAAAGATGCGCCGCCGCCGTCACCGATACCGAACTGGAGATCATGCAGCCGAGCATGGTCTTTAGCCCGAGGGATTTGGCGATCTGGATCATGCGCAAGGCCTCGAGCATGCCACCCGCTTTGTCCAGTTTGATGTTCACACCGTCATAGGCGGTGGCGAGCTTGGGGATAGCGGCGGCGTGCAGGCAGGCTTCGTCGGCGATGATGGGCAGGTGCACGCGGGCCCGCACCCAGCGCGTCTCCTCGATCATGGCCGCGGGCATGGGCTGCTCGACGAACTCCACCCCCTGCGACTCCAGCCAGTTGATTTTGCGGACCGCCTCCTCCTTGCTCTTCCACCCCTCGTTAGCGTCCACCCGCAAGGGCTTGCGGGTGAAGCGGCGCACCGTTTCCATGGTGGTCTCGTCGGAATCCAGGCCCACCTTGATCTTCAGCACCGGAAACGCTTCGGCCTCCTCCAGTTTCTTGCGGGTGGTCTCAGGCGTGTCGATGCCGATGGAGAAGGTGGTGAGGGGCGCATCGCGGCGGTCCAGGCCGAAGTAGCGGTACAACGGCACGCCCAACTTCTGCCCTACCCAGTCCATCACGGCAATATCGATGGCGGCCTTGGCCGCGTACTCGCCATTGATGCGCCGGAACACCTCGGCCATCACCTTGGAGAATTGCCAGGGGTCGGCCGTCGCCAGGTAGCCGCGCAGGGATTCGACCGCCTGGCGCGCCGTCTCCGCGCTCTCCTTGTAACGGACAATCGGCGCCCCTTCCCCGCGTCCCGTGATGCCATCCCGCGTGAAGCTGAGGTGCAGCGTATCCCGGTACTCGCTCGACGACATCACCGTGGTCCAGGTGTGCCGCAGGTTCAGCCGCACGATGCGCGTCTCAATCGTCGTGCCGGTGGGGGCGGCCGCCGCCGGGCGCGCGGTCACAGCCGCCGCGGCGGCGGCCGCGGCGGCGCTCTTCAGCCAGTGTCGCCGGTTCATAGGAATTAAGAGTTAAGAATTAAGAATTATGAATTATGAATCAGCTCCTGCTCGATCTCAATTGTCCATTGTTCGTTTTTCATTCTTCATTCTTAATTCTGCCGCAGCCGCCGCGCCGCTACCAGGAGCTTACTCCAGCGCGGCTCCTTCACCCGGCTGATCTGGACCACCGGGTGCTGGTAGGTCGTGGCATTGATGAATTGGCCGTGGCCGATGTACATGCCGGTGTGCGTGATCTTCTCCGGGGACCGGCCGAAATAGAGCAGGTCACCGGGGCGCAGCTTGTTGAAGGGCACCGGTTGCAGCTTTGGCCAGCGCGATTGTGGCGCGGCGTCGCGCGGCATCAGCACCCCTTGCCGCCGGTACAGCATCTGCATGAATCCGGAGCAGTCGTAGCCGAACGTGGAGGCGCCGCCCCAGAAATACGGCAGGCCCAGGAAGCGGCGCGCCAGCTTGATGGTCTCCTTGATGGAGAGATGGCGCGGCTCCAGGGTAATGTCGCCGCGCTGGATCCATCCCGGCCGGTCATCGGGCAGCCGCACTTGCAGCCAGCGCCCTTCCTCCCGCTCCGGTTCGGCAACCACTTCCAGGCGCGTCTCGAACGGGACGGTGACGATGGGTTGGTGTCTGGTCACCTCGGGCTCGCGGTAGACGTTGGCGAACAGGCTCTCCACCTGCGCCACGCGCCCGCAGCAGGCGTACAGGCGCTCGCTTTCCGCCTGCACCTTGATGGAACCCAGCGGGATCCAGCCGGCATACTCGTCCGGCATCCTGACCTTGGCCCAACCTTCTTTCCGTTCGACCAGCGTGACATGGGTTCCGTAAATCGCCTGGGTGACGACGTCGGCGTCCTCGGTGGGCGCCGAATACAGGTTGGCCACCGGCTTCAGCACGACTCCTGCCTCGGTGCCGGAAAGGGCCAGCACCAGCCACAATAAGACAGCCATGACGCGCTCCGTTGTTCCCGGGGAACGTGTCCGGGAAGCGGGCATTATACACGCACTGGCCGCGGTCCATCACCTGCCTGTGTCGGAACGACACGGCGAAGGCGCAGAATGCCGCGCCCCCGACGCGCCGCCCATCCGCCGGCTTATTCATCCGACACAATTTGGCACCGCGAAGGATTGGCATGGAGCTTGCACAATCGAGAGTGAGGGGTAACGCTCCCTCAAGAACGCCTCTCTGTTGCTTCGGCCAGTGACCAATGTGTCGGCGCGGCTCGGCGGAAACCGGTGGAGCAACAGAGAGGCGGGTATCCAATCACCCGCCCCGGCGTCATCTCTGCCCAGGAACAAACCAATCGACAACTCGCCGCCACACAGCACCCAGGCCGTCCGGCGGCCCGGTTGAAGCCCGGCGCTACGCAGGGCCCCGGCCGCAGGTCAGCATCACCCGCACCTTGCTCCAAATGGTTTCGGCCGCATCGGGAACATGAACCACATCGCACTCGGAGCCCAGGATGTGCGGGTGTCCGGCCTGGCGCATCCTGGCGATCAGATCGAGTGTCAGTTCCGCGACCTTCTCCAACGGCATCACCGCGTCGGAGTAAAAATTCTTTGTCGGCAGGTTTCCGAACAGGACCACGTCCTTGGGCACCACGGCCGCGTCTTCCCACAGGCGGCGCGAACTGCCCAGGCTCAGGATGACCGGGTGGAGCCGCCCGGCGAATTCCTTCACCATGAAGGTGGACAGCTCGCCGCAATCGTGGAAGACGAGGTCCACGCCGGCCGCCCGCAGCAGGGCGTTGAGGCGCAGGTGGGGCGCCATCACGAAGCGCTCCATAATATCCGAGCCCGCCTGAACCTGCCTGGGAGACAGGTACACCACATTGGCGGCCGGTTCGCAGATCAGCATGGCCTTCGCGCCGGCCCGGATCTGGGCTTTCACCGACCGCTGAACGGCCAGTTCCGCGAGCGCCAGGCATCGTTCTGCCAGGCGCACGCCGGAATCCTCTGCGGCCGTCGAGCCCATGCCGGCCATGGCCACGGGTGTGATGGGATCCTTCAGCAGCTTGCTCATCAGCGAAAAGGGGCCGATGGCCATGCCCACCGGCACGAACCTGCCCCCCTCCGCCACGTGCCGGACCGATTCGATGTGCGCTCGACTGCGGGCTGCGAAATCGTCCTCCGCGGCTTCCCAGACACGCTCGAGATCGGCGTCAGCCGGCGCCTGGTCAAAGTGGAACGAATCGACTTGTGACTCGGCAACGCCCAGCAGCCGCAGCGCATCGGCTTTCTCCAGGCGCAAATCCATCAGCGCCACCGCCAGGGGCGTGTGGAACTCGCGCGCCGTCTCCTCAATCACCGCACCCAGGCGCCGGCCATCGAGCACGATCTCCGCGGCGTCCGGATGCCGATGGAGGATGAGGTCCGCGCCGATCGGCATCCGAAGTCCCGAGCGGGCCAGCTCCAGATAGAAGTCGCGTTTCATCGAATTGGAAATGGCGATTATCGGCGGCGGACGCCGGAATGGCAACCTCAGGTTCGGGTGGGATGTGCCGCCGGCGTCCGGCTCGGTGTCACTCAGTCGTCACCGGCTGGAAGCCGCGGCCCGGCTGAATCGAATAGACGGTGACCTCCGGACTGAGAAAGCCCCACAGCCGCCACAGCCGTCCGCCCGCCTCTAGCAGGTTTCATCCGCAGTCACGCTGGCACTGGTATGGATCTTCTCGATCCACCCTTCCTAAGTGGGCTGGGCTTGGGGGCTGGCTCGTGCCATGGCCTGACAGACACCGCCGCGCGTCACTTCCAGCCCGAAGGCCTGCTTCAATACTGCGGTCGTCTTGCCGTGAGGCAGGCCCAAACGCTTGTTCTGTTGCGTGGCCAAGGCCACCGCCTGCGGCCCCACCGGCGAGGCGGCAGCGCCGCCAGCATCCGAGGTTTAGTGGGGATGGCGGCCCTGCACACGCCGCCCACAGTTGCGGCAACAACCGACGTGGACACGAAACGGGAATGCGCTCCACCTGCGGCTCCGGGATATCCGTCTGGGATTGGCTTTGGGTTCACCCCAGGACTTCGGTGCCGTCTGGCGTTTGGCCGCTCGCGGCGCTTGTTCGAGTGCATGACGCAACCGTTCGATCTCCTGGTTCAGGCGCTCGTTTTCGCGCTCCAGGCGGGCTATCTTTTCGGCGCCGCTTCCCTGCGGCGCGTCCCGGCATATCTGTTCGTGGCCGGCAGGGAGGGACAATCACACGCAGGGTTCCATCGCGCTAAACAAATACCGATCAACTCCGAGCGGAAGAGTCAGCGATAAGCAGATAGATCGGCCCCGAACGAAGAAGGGTCGTGCAGGAAAAGCCGGCGTCACCACAGAGGCCGCGAACTTCATCCTCGGTGAAGAACCGCACCGGGCAGCCTTGGGCAACCAGCCACACCTTGCGAAAAGGCACCCGCCACGCCCAGAGACACGGAAACGATGCGACCAGCCGTCCCGCCGTAAGGGTCCTAAAATGGTGAAGGATCTCGCCGGGATTCGCCACGTAATCGAAGAAGCCCATGGCGACCACGGCATCGAAGGGCGTGCCGCTGTGATACCCAACCACATCTTGCTGCAGAAATGTGCACACTGGAGCGAGATCCGCAGTGCTTACCAGGTTCTGGGCTAGGGCAAGCATTCGGAGCGAAAGATCGAGCCCGACCACGTGTCCGGCACCTCTCGATGCCAGTTCGAGGGCATATCGGCCCGATCCGCAGCCTGCATCCAGAATGCGCTTACCCGCGACAGGCGACAGCGCGTCTATCGTAAATCGCAGCCGGTCGGCGATGTTACGGCGCGTCAACCGGTCCCAAAGACGGCCGGTCGCGCCCTTGCGCCCCGAGTAGATCGCGTCGAAGGCAGGTGCCGCTCTGTCGAAATACTGTTGTATGCGTCGTTGAGTGCTCATATTCTGAGCCCCTTCTTGATCGAAGTGAAGGGGAACTCGTGCAAGAGCTTCCGCAGCGCTCCTTCGGTCTTCTCAAGTTGCCAGTAATGACGCAACCGAAGGCCCGCAGGAAGCGGTATGCGCGGCTGCCCGGCATCCATCTCCCATGGGTGGAGATAGAAGATCACAGGTTCTCCGCGCCGGTTCAGGCTTCGTATCATGCGCCGGACGAATTCATAAGGGATGAGGCGGAAATAGACGCCCCCGCAACATGGGATTGTCAGCCCGCCAGCCGGATACGTGGATAGCGGCACCTCCAGCAGTCCCGATTCGGTCCGATAGGGAAGGCGCCGGCCACCGGGTATTCCGTACCGGTGATTCAGGACGGGGAAGGTGCTGGAATCATACGACAGCCCGAGTTCCCGCAGGACTGCAAATGCCCAAAGCGACTTCCGCGTGATCGAGAAATAAGGAGCCCGATACCCCACGACCGGCTTATCGATGATTGCGGACAAGAGCACAAGAGAACGCGTCACGTCCTCCTTGAATTCGGCCGGTGACTGGCCGTACACGAATCGATGCGCATAGCCGTGACTCGCGATCTCGTGCCCGGCGCAGTGAATCTCCCGAATCAGCTCAGGGTGTTTTTCTGCGACATACCCCAGAACGAAAAACGTCGCGCAAGTTCCCCTGTCCGCGAAGACCCGCAGTACCCTCCTCACCGCAGGCACGACCCGATCCTCGTACGTATGCCAGTGAAGAGGATTCTCGTCGAGACAGTGATACCAGTCTTCCACATCGATAGACATCATGTACATACGGCCGCCCCCCTACCCCTCGACGATGACCCACGCAATAACTGCCTATAAATCTGCTCGTGCCGGTTGACAACAACCGCTAGGTCGAATTCGGCCGAAATCTTGTTATGTGCTTCTTCCGCCAACCGGCGGGCCAGATCGCGGTCCGAGAGCAGGGTCTGGATGTGCGTGGCCAAGCCGTCAATGTCGCCGGCAGGAGCAAGCAAGCCACTAATCCCATGCACAAGTAGCTCCGTCGTGCCGGCCACTGAAGTGGCGACGATGGGGACCCTTGCAGCCATGGCTTCGACGATTGCCCGCGGCAAACCCTCCCATTGAGAAGTGAAAAGGAATACGTCCATAAGCGCAAGCAGGGCACTAACGTCCGAGCGAGTGCCGAGGAGATGAAACCGGGAATCGAGCGAGGCGCGGCGAATGCGTTGCTCAACTGCCTGCCGAAGTGGGCCATCACCGACCATCAGGAAATGTGCGGATGGCACCTGATGCGCAACGCGTTCGGCGGCAGCGACAAAATCGAGTGGTGCCTTGCTTTCGCACATCTGAGACACCGTGCCAACTACCGGCGCAGTGCTAGGAATGGCCAGCGCTTGGCGCAAAGCCCCAATATCCCCGCCTCTGGATGGGAACCCATCGAGGTCGATACCTGACCGCACGACGGTATAGTTTGGATGATAGATGGCTGCCTGAAAACCCTGCTCGATCATCTCGTAACCCACCGCAAGCATGACTTCGGTATGGCGCGCCGCCATCTGCTCCAGTTTACGATAGAGGTAGCGTCGCACCCGGGAGGATTGGCCTTGAAATGACCATCCGCGGATTGAATGTAGGACATGCGGGACGTGCTCTGCTGCAGCCGCCATTCGCCCGAGGATTCCAGCTTTCGACATGTGGGTATGCACGATTTCGGGACGCAACTGGCGAATGAGGCGGCGTAGATCTTGAAAGGCGAGCAGGTCGGCGAGCGGATGGATATCGCGGCGCATTTCCGGCACGTCATAGATCGGGACGCTGGAATCCCGCAGCCGGGAACTGAGAACCCGGTCATCCTGCAGTTCCATGCAACCCCTGGAGGAGTAGGCGACGCGCACGTCGAAGCCGTGCCGACAGAGCCCCGCGGAGATACTCGTGACGCTGATCTGCGCCCCACCGAAGGCAAGATTGGTCAAGATGTGGAGCACTAGGGGCCGGTCGTGTGCCATACTGGTCGGCGTTAGCCCCTTTCTCCGTTGCGTTGAACCGGAACGTTGAACCGAAACAGAACCAGACCGAAGCACACTAGGACCCCTGACGCTGCCGCTAACATCAACATCTGAATATAGCGTGGCGAGCCGTTCAGAAGGACCGCCTGCAGTCCAAACAGTGCCGAGAGGGTCCAAGCTACGAGATCCGTCTGCGACCGTGAGAGCCCACTCACCTGGAGGCGCAACGAAAAATGGTCGGCACTCCCCTTCCACCAAGGGATGCCCTTGCATATGCGGGTGGCCACGAGGAATGCCAGCTCAGACAGAGGTAGGCTGCAAATCAACAAGGCCTGTGGCAGTTCAGGCCATCGCCCGCTGTTGCGCACCAGCGTCAGCGTGAATGAAGCCGCCAGGAATCCTAGGAGATGGCTTCCACCGTCTCCGAGAAAGATCCTTGCGGGAGGAAAATTGAAAAGCAGAAACCCCAAGCTGGCTGCCGCCATCGCGAAAAGGAGCGTGGAATTGTTGGGAATCAGCAGAGCGAGAAACAAAAAACAGATCACGCTCAGGCCGCCTACCAATCCATCGCAAACGTCAGTCACGTTAAAAGCGTTGACCGTGATGATTATCCAAAGGGCCGAAAGCAGAATATCCGCAGTTCCCCACCCGGTCAGCGCCGCTCGATTGCCGGCTGCCACGGCAGCCGCAGCCGCGAGTGCCTGAATGCCGAATTTGGGGCCCGGGGGAATTGGTCGCAGATCGTCGAGGGTTCCAATAACCAGGAACAGTAGTGCTGGAAACGCCACTCTCATGGGGAGATTGAGGTCAGCGAACAGTGCCGTCAGCCCGATTCCAATCGCGATTCCAAGACCGCCCAGGTACGGAACCGCGCAGGTGTGCTGAGGCACAATCGGGTTGGGCTGGTTAAGGATTTTGCGTCGTAAGGCTATACCGCGGGCAAAGCAGGTTCCGAACGCCCCGAACAACGCCGCAAGCGCGAATAGTGTAGCGCGGTCCATCCTCATTAGGTCAGGTCCTAGCCCCCTCTTTCGGCCCAGGCAAAGCCATCTCGCATTACCTGCGACATTGATGAGTACTCCCAGCGGCCGTATCTTCCGAGCGGCTCGATGTCGTGCTCACGGAGGAATTCGTGAGCGCGCTCCACAATACCGTCAGTGCGGGGTGTGAAAACCACATAGGCTGGATCTGTCAGCATGAGACGCCTCCCTACGATCTCACACTCCGGGCCGACAGCCCCCACTCGCCTCACATCAGCGCCCACACGCGCGAGGATCTCCTCGGCAGTGCCGGGAGAATCTTCGGCTAGCTCTGTGATTTCTGCTGTCAAGCCCCAACCGTCGTCAGGCGCGAGAGCTGGATCGAAGGCGTGCATAAATACAAGCCTGTTGAAAACCAAGGTCGGATCAGTATAGTAGCACCAATGGCCGCTTGTCTCAGGCCGTGGGCCCCGAATGCACAGGGCGGCTGACCACACCCGGTTCCAGACCAGATCGCGCGCAGCTTCGCGCAGCCAAGCCGGTGCATGTCGACAAATGGCCAACAGACTTGGTAATGGCAAGGTGCTGCACGCCTTTGCATACCGGATCACGACGGATTGCCCGCGATGCACGGCGAAGACCGTGTGCGAATCGACGTCGACGGCAGTCACCTTGTGCTCAAGCCGTAAGTCAGGGACTGTATCGGCGAGGGCTCTACTCAGAACCTCCATCCCACGGACCGGCGCGTCACGAGGTGGCCTTGGATACCAGCCCGCCGCATTGTAGGCCGTGAACGAATTCTCTCCGTCCAGCGCTCCTGCAAGCGCTTGCTCGAAAGTCGGCCGCTCAACGTTCCACTGGAATGCCGAGGGAGCCAAGCTCGATAACGGGCGCTTCCACAGCTTTTCGTTATAGGGAAACATGAAGGCCTCGCAGATACCCCGCCCAAAAGCCTGTAGCAAAGCCTGCTCGAAGTTAGCCACCTCTTCATGCCGTGGTCCGAAGGTGACCTCGGCAAAATCACGGATAGCACGAATCACCGTCTGATGCTCCAAGCCGCTCAAATGCGCCTGTATCGGGTAGCGAGTTCTGCCCGCGCTCGTTTCGACCCATGCGAGCGGTCGGCACGGGGCAAGCGTCTTGCCGAGCAGCGCCCGAATGCGGCACTCCGTGTTGAAATCGCAGAAGTAGAGGACGTGAATCACCTGATCGAACCACCATCCGTTGATACGAGGCGTCCGGACTAAGCCGCCTGGTCGATCGGCTTGCTCCAAAACTACCGCGCATTCACCGAACGCAGAGCCGGCAGCCAAGCCGGCCAAACCACCGCCCAAGATAACAGCGTTCTTATACTCTATCGGTGCCCCATATTGTCTTTTCCTCGATTCCGAAGTTCCGTGGCGCTGCTACACCCAAAGATCTAAGCAACGATCTCCGTCTGGCTTTCTGGCCGGCATCGATTATACATCGAGCTATTTCGGTTGGGGGGCCGCCTTTTCACGGTATTCTCACGTCCTCCGGGCTCCCCCTTCCGCCCTCTGGCTCATAGTGGTAACATGCGCCCGGATTGAAAGAAGGAGCGTGGTTGTTTAGCGTGCTTGAACACTAGGTCTCCGACTGGTTAGAAATGTCGTACGTGAACATTTCTTGTCACTTGTGTTTTGCTCGGGCCGTGGTGTGAATTGGAGGCATGCGCAAACGCCGGAAGCTGATGGTGGAACTGAGAAAGGCCGAGGAACAGGAATTGGCGGAGTTGCTCCGGGCGGGGGTTCAACCGGCTCGGGTGATCAAGCGGGCGCAGACGCTGCGGTTGCTGGCGGCCGGGCAGTCCCCGCCGCAGGTAGGGCTGAGCGTGGGGCTGACGGCCAAAGGGGTGCGGGACATCGGATGGCGCTACGTGGAGCAGGGTCTGTCGGTGGCTTTGTACGACCGCCCGTGGCCGGGGGCTCCTCCCCGGATCAAAGCTGCCGAGAAGCAGCGGATCATCGCCATGGTGTGTACAGACCCACCGGAGGGACGGGCGCGCTGGACGGTGCGACTGATCGCGCAGGAGGCCGTGAAACGGAAACTGGTTTCCAGGATCGGACGGGAAAGTGCGGGTTTTGCTTCAGAGCCGCGAGTTGAAGCCGTGGCGGGAAAAGAATGTGGTGCGTCGCCGAACTGGACGAGGAATGCGTCGAAAAGATGGAGGACGTGCTGGAGGTCCATGAGAAACCACTGTCAGCCGAAGAACCGGTCGTCTGCGTGGACGAGAAGTCGGTGACCCTACACAAAGATGTCCGCGAGCCGCTTCCGATGAAGCCCGGCAGCGTGGCCAAGCGGGACTATGAGTATGAACGTTGTGGGACAGCCAACGTGTTCTGCGCAGTCGAACCGAAAGCGGGCGTGCATTTCACCAGGGCGACGCCCACCCGGTCTGCGGCGGAATTCGCAGATTTCGTTCGCGCCATCGCCGACCACTATCTGGATGCCGAGACGATCCATCTGGTCATGGACAACTTGAACACCCACTGCCGAAAGACGCTGGTTGATCGCCTTGGCGAGAAGCAAGGGGGAAGCGCTCTGGGATCGGTTCACTGTTCATTACACGCCCAAACACGGCAGTTGGCTGAACCAAGCGGAGATCGAAATCAGTTTGTTCTCCCGGCAATGCCTGGGGAAACGACGGATCGGAGGTCTTCGCTCACTACAGCGAGAGACGCGTGCTTGGCACCGTCGAACGAATCGGAAACGCGTCAGGATTGATTGGAGGTTCGACCGCAAGCAAGCCAGGCGGAAGTTCCGCTACAGGCACAAAAGTAAGCGGCCAGAGACCTAGGTCGACAAGCCGCTGCCTGGTCGCGCGAAGCGCGCTGGGCTCGCGATTTCAGTGGCTCCCTTCCCTTATCGGCGGATTGGGGGGGTGATGCGGCGTGTGGTCCAGCCGCACCGAGGCCCCTGATTTAACTGAAGCTCGGGGCACGGGTAGAGTGATAGAGTCGGCGGCATGCTTGCCAAGAAGAAGTCTCTTACCGGCTGCTTGTTGCTGTGGTTTGGGCTGGCGGCCGGCGCGGCGGGCCAGCCTGAGCCGGCGCGCGGGCCGCTGCGCATTCTTCCAGCCAATCCGCGCTACTTTACCGATGGCTCGGGCAAGGCCATCTATCTCGCCGGAAGCCATAATTGGGGCAATTTCCAGGACTCCGGGCACCGCGCGGATGCTGGCGATCCTCCGCCGCTATCCGATTTCAAGCGCTACCTGGACTTTCTCCAGCGCTACAACCACAATTTTTTCCGGTTGTGGAGATGGGAAGTGCCCCAATGGACCGACACCGAGCCGCCGGGGGTCAAGCATGCCCGGCCACATCCGTGGGTGCGCAGCGGTCCCGGCCTGGCCAAGGACGGAAAGCCCAAATTCGACCTGACCCGCTTCGATCCGGAGTACTTCGAGCGCTTGCGGGCGCGCGTCAAGGCGGCCGGCGAGCGGGGCATGTATGTCTCGGTCATGCTCTTTGAAGGCTGGGCGGTCCAGTTCCTGGATGCCTGGACCTATCACCCCTTCAACGCCTCCAACAACCTGAATGGGATCGATGCCGATGCCGACGGGGATGGCCGCGGCCTGGAATTCTACACGCTCACGCCCACGCCCGTGGGCAAGCAGGTGCTCGCGTTGCAGGAGGCTTATCTCCGCGGGGTCATCGACGCCGTCAACGACCTGGACAACGTGCTCTACGAAGTGTGCAACGAAGCCGGGCCGTATTCCACCGAGTGGCAATACCAGGTCATCAACTTCGTGAAGGAGTATGAATCCCGCAAACCGAAGCAGCATCCCATCGGCATGACCTTCCAGTACCGGGCAGGCACGAACCGCGCCTTGTTCGACAGTCCGGCGGACTGGGTCTCACCGAATCCCGGCGAAGCGGCGGAGAGCTACCTGGAGAATCCCCCGGCCAACGCCAGCGGCAAGGTCATCGTCAACGACACCGACCACCTGTGCGGGCATACCTGCGGCGACAACATTTGGGTATGGAAGAGTTTCTGCCGCGGCTTGAACGTGCTGTTCATGGAGGAGCTATCACCGTCGCCCATCTGGCAGGACTCCGCCCGGGTGGCGATGGGACAAACGCGGCGGTATGCCGAGAAAGTGAACCTCGCCGAGATGACGCCGCACAATGAGCTGGCTTCCGTAAGGTATTGCCTGGCCAAGCCGGGCTCGGAGTACCTGGTTTTTCAGCCTGGCGGCCGCGGCGTATTCACCGTCAACCTGAAGGGCGCGGAGGGCACGTTTGCAGTGGAGTGGCTGAACATCAATGCCGGTGCCACCGTACCGGGGAAACCAGTCCAGGGTGGAGGCGTGCGCGCCTTCACCACGCCTTTTTCGGGCCCGGCGGCGCTCTACTTGAAGCTCACGAGCGAGGCACGGTAAGCCGGCGCCGCAACCGAACTTTCAACGCAGAGACGCAGAGGGCGCAGAGGAAACGCAGAGAAAAGGCAAACCTCTGCGTCTCTGCGTTTCAAACACTCACGGGCCAACCGCAAATCCCGCAAGAAAGCCACTGCTTCGGCGGGTTGCCTTCGTAGATGCGCGTAAATATCTCGGCCGCGAAACTCCACGGAAACAAGGAGGGAATATCGACGGAGTGCGCCCCTTTTTTCAGTTCCTTCCTGAGGTCCACGCGCACTACGTTGTCGAAGTTAAGGGAAGCCCCCTCTAGGGTGTCGTCACGGGAGGCGGCGCGGGTGTCTCGCCATCGGCATAGTCGTGAGTGAGCGTGGTGAAGGGATTCACGTCCGGGCCGACACCGTGCGGCCGGCCCTCTCTGGCGGCGGCCAGCATCCGCGGGTCGCGATAGTAGCGGGCCGCGATCATCAGGGACTGTTTCCTTTCCCACGGAACCCGATCCAGCACAAAATCGACGGCGTTGCGAATCGATCCGCAGTTGGCCGGCAAAGGCTTTCCGCCCGGCGTGCGCGCAGCCGCCTTGGAAACATTGTCAAACAGGGCGGGGTCGCCCCGCCGAAGACACAGTTCCGCCTGGGCCAGCAAGCCGGACAGGTAGCCTTCGGAGTAGTGTTGCGCGGCCGAGCCCCGCCGCATGGCGGTGTCCTCGCAGGTCGTGCTGCGGCGCAGCTCTTCGGGGATGCCGCCGTCCGGGCGGATCATGGAGACGCCCTCTCCGCAGGCGTCCCAGATCAGGCCGTTCATGCGGTCCAGCGCAAGCTGCCGCATTAGCCGGTATGCGGCGGCAGGCGACTGCCCGTCCAGCAACAGATCGCGGCGGTCCAGGCAGTAGTCGGCGATATGCTGCCCGGCGTTGGTGATCATCGCGCCCCAGTTGTTCCCGCGCCGGCACCTGGTCATGAGCGATGGGAAGATCACTGTGGCCAGCCAGTTCTGAAAGCGCCGCTTCTCCTCTTTCGGCCAGACGTCCTCGATAAGGTCCGCGGCGCGAATCCAGGTGGGTACGTGGCGGCCCATGGTCAAGGGACAATCGCCCGCCTCGAGCCCCGTGATTTTCTGGAGGTCGAGGACGGCGCTTCGCGCCTTCCGGGCATAAGACGGATCACCGGTGAGATGAAAGGCGAGGCTGTAGCTGTAAACGATGGGCGCTCCGGCGGTGACATAAGCCGGAGTGCGCGACGCTCTGCAGGCCACCGTGCCGCTGGCAGGTTGCGGCAGAGCGGCATCGGAGGCGAATTGAAGCACCTGCCGGACGGCGGAACGATAAGGTTCGGCGCCTTGCGCGGCTTTGTCGCGGACCCGCGCCAGCTCTTCTGGTGTTGTCAGGTAGCCTCGAGAGCCGGCCGGCGCGATCGCTGTGCCGGCGAGAAAGGCCGCAAGAACAGCGACGGCGCGGCGAAGCCGAAAACAGACGTGATGGCGCATCGCAAAGAGGCAGGCAATGCGGGGGCGATCCCATGTGGTCGCCCCCGCGGCGGACGCGGCGTCCCTATC
>Ga0315279_10002829_pt1 | contig 25239 bp, 31 predicted proteins | sample YL17G06_20_MG_FD_203694 | JGI IMG/M metagenome (GOLD analysis project Ga0315279, IMG submission 203694) | Sediment microbial communities from Yellowstone Lake, YNP, Wyoming, USA - YL17G06_20 | ecosystem: Environmental > Aquatic > Freshwater > Lake > Sediment | place: USA: Wyoming | collected...
TGTGATACGATTTGGCTTAGGAGAACTAGCCATGATGTCGCCTGTCCCAGTGTATGGAATTGTAATCAAGATCGGACTGACTGAGACTCTAACATTCATAATCGGTTTCGTTTACGGGATTACAGCAGGAATCATGGGCGGAGCTCTGATCATAATCATATCGGATCTAGCATTTTCGCCTGGACCATGGACACCATTCATCGCAGCAATCATTGGACTAGTGTTTGGGGTAGGAGGAGCGGTGGTTCGCCGTTTCGAAAACGAAACACCCAGAGCCAGAGTGCTAGGGGCATCATCTATACTTCTTACGGTTATCAGCGAATTCCTTCAGAACCTTTGGGTTACCGTATTCTACGGCATCCCACTGATCGCTTCCATGATTTCTGGAATCCCAAGCATGGTTGCGGCGCTACTCAGCAACGCCATATTGCTGGTAACGGTCGGACCCCGTATCATTACCGTGATTCTAGACCAACAATAATCAAGATTGTTATTGCACACTGTCTATTGCTCTCTCTCATTCATTCTTCTCACAATTCTCGTTACTGAATTTCTCGGCATGATTCGAACGCCAAATGCGAGCATCCTATTTCTCAAGCCTGGAATGACGACGCGTTTGTTGTTCATGAGCCCCTCGTATCCGATACGAGCAACTGTTTCGGCATCCATGACTCCAAGTTTGACAAGTCTTGAACTCTGCACGTCGGCAGTTTCTTGAAACCCTGTTCTCGTAGGCCCGGGACAAAGCGCCATCACCAAAACCTCCTTGTCCCTTACTTCCTCGGCGAGGGCTTGACTGAACGAAAGAACAAACGCTTTGGTCGCGTAGTACACGGCCATCAGGGGGTCTGGTTGAAACGCCGCCGTCGAGGCCACATTCAGAATCTTTCCATCTCGCCGTCCCACCATACCCCTGAGGAAGAGTAGCGTGAGATGAGTCAAGGAGGTCAGGTTCACCTGAATCATGTCCCTTTCCTTCGACCAATCGACCTCCGAGAACAATCCCAAAACGCTGAAGCCACCACAATTCACGAGTACGTCAATGCGGATCGAATCTCGAAGTTCCTCGTAAATCTCCTCAGGTGCCGATGCATTAGACAGGTCCTTCGCAATGATCTTCGTTGATATTCTATGCTTATCTTCGAGTTCCTTCGAAAGCTCGGCTAGGCTTTCTTGCCTTCTCGCCAAGAGTACAACATTGTACCGATTCCGCGCGAACAATCTCGCGAACTCTAATCCGATGCCGCTTGAAGCGCCAGTAATCAGAGCAGTCTTAGCAAGTTTGGTTTGATTGGACATCTCCGTCAAGATGCATCACGGCCTACTCGGCTTCATAGCCAATTCAAGTTTCATTTCCCAAGTCCTCTTGAACCCTCGACGAATGTACACGCCTTTACCCATCCGACTTGCATGAAGCAAGACCTCCCCGTATCCGTTCTTCTTAGCCCATTCTATGGCCTCGTCCACAATTCTCGTAGCCAGCCCTCGTCCACGCCATTCTGGTTCGGTATACATAGACAGGAGAAAAGGTTGGACCATTTGCTTTGTTCTTGGACGGGGAACCGTGGGTCGCAGCCACACCGTCCCACCAGCCACTACGATTCCTTCGTTTGTTTCCGCCACCCATGCTAAGAGCGTCCCCGTCTTCAGACGTGATCGCGCCCAACGTCGATAGACGCGATCCTGACCGCTCAGTTGGCCCTCATCCTCAACTCCCATATCTGACCACATTCCGCGCCTTTGGTGAATAAGTACGTCGAGGTCGCGGACCGTTGCACGGCGAAATCTGACCCGTCCCTTCATTATGTCGTCGCGTCTTGAGTTATCCAAATCACTCACGACTCACGATCATAGTCCCCGCCACTTCACGAAAGAACCTAGCTGTAATGAATTATCAAAATCAGACCCCCGACGGTCAAGGTAGGGCTACTCTGATCAGGATTGTATGGATGAGCCTGACTGATCTGAACCAATCATCCCTATTTAGCCTACATACACTAACGACCGCAGAGCTGTTCTCCCTGTTCTCCGCGTTCTCCTACAAGTAATTACGCAAGTGTCTTATGTTCGCGGGGCGCTCGGCTGGCTGAAGAATGATGAAGGCGCCTAACCCAAACTACATAGGTATGACAATTGCCCTGACGATTCTTGTCATTATCGTTGTAGTCGCTCTGATCACGAGACACTGAAGACCAGAATTGTGTGATTACACATTAGCGGTAGCCAAGCTTCTTTCATTTCTCCAAACTACCGCTCTTCGGCCCACAACGACCAACCGTGATCGAGTTTCACTTCTTTGATCTTCGTTTCCTTCGCTTCGTGGGCCTCTTTCGCGGAGAGAGGTCTTTGACGATTCTCTTGAAGGTCTTCGCGTCAATAAGCTTCAGCATGTACAGAAACACGATTATGCCTATCAACGCCCTGAAACGCAGCTGCAAAGGTGTCTCCTTCACAGCTTTGCGGCGTGGAGTTCTGTGACGCCGGGCTTTGGGCCGCGGAACCCTCTGTCTACGCTTTGCAGGGCGACTGCTACGCTTCAGAGATACCTACTCCACCAATGACAGCCCGCAGTGTGGCGCATTGACTTTTATGGCTTTGCGCAGGAGAACTTCGCTTCCAAGAACCTCTCATCGAATCAAGCCTCGAAGTAGACACTTCCTCAGGAATGGGATAGAAGTCACAGTACGCACTAGGATACAATTCGTCTACTGCAAAGAAGTGTCAGTCTCGAGGCTTGGTTTTAGTATTCGTCTACTTCTTGTAACCCTTGAACATGTAGTACCAGAGAGACCTGATCTTCTCGATGTGGCCTCGCTTACAGTCAACTGGGACGCCGGTTAGTGGAAGGCGTTCTGCGAACTCGCATTCAAGACAGACTTTCTGCATATAGGGACAGTTGTCTTCTTGACGATCGTATTCGCTCAACCAAAGATTGTCTGGCAAGCAAATACCCACTACATAACATTGCGTCCCTGAGTCTTAATAGATTACGCCTCAGTCGGGGAAACCTTGTTGCTAACCTTCTTTGGAGTGCCGAACACATAGACAGTTCTACCCTCCAGCTTTATTCGAAATCCAAAGCGAAAGGCTTGATCTGATTCTAGCCTAGACGCTCTAATCCTGAGTGAGTATGCCAAATTTCGAGCGCCGTTCTCCGACCTGCATTTGACCTTAAAGCCTTGAATTATGCCTCTGGCTACCAGCGTGAGCTTTCGTTCTCGCTGGCCGTAGGCAACCCATTTGTCGAACGTCCCGGGTCGATATTGCCTCAAGCCGGTCTTGTGGGGCATCGGCACATTCCTTCATGAACACTGGTATCAGGATGTAGCTTGACCGTAAATCTGTTGAAACTGGGCTTCGAACGCAGCCGCCCACGTTGAACTATCAATCACAACTAGGTTCTCATTGTTCCGAGAGCTCGCAGCCTGCGACCAGTTAAAGCTGCCCGTGAGCACGATATGCCCATCAATGATGGCTACCTTGTCGTGCATAGAGCTGGGGTTGCTGTCCAGTCTAATATTGACACCAGCATTCCTCAGTCTGGAATACTCAGCACCTGACTCGTTAGCATTGCTCCGCTCCGTCACAATCTTGACCTCGACCCCCCGATTCTTAGCGGAAATGAGCGCATCCGATACCTGATTCAGTGTGAAGCTATAGATCAGCACGTGAATGCTACTCGTGGCCCGTTTGATCCATTTGATTACCACACTGGAACAGTCCCCGCTAGGAGAGAAGCAATACTCAACTAAATCAGGCTGACCAGAACCTTGAACGGTCGTGGTAGCCAACCGTGTAGTTGTGACTACGCCTATGTTCGAGGTTGTATGGTAAATTGACGCAAACCCCAAACCAATCCCAAAACCCACAACGAGCAGCAATACACCCAGAGCTGAACTCACACCACGAACTGAAGGTGCAGCCTTCATCAGACATCATGACGAAGTAGATAGAATCCCTGCATTAAGCCATAGGTTCAAGAACCGCATCGAGCGACTATCTATTTTCGCTCAATCATACTCCAAATATGGAGGAACTCCTCGTAATTCTGCTCAAGCTCAGGAGATAAGAAGTACATGGCACCATAACCTTCCCCGACTTCGAGAATGAGATGGTTCTTCAGAAGGACGGAGAGATGATGACGAATCGTTTTGTAGTCCATTGCAAGTTTCGTTGCCAGCTGGTTCGCGTTCATTGGCTGTTCCTTCAAGGTTACGATTAGCCTTGCGCGATTTAGACCTCCTCGGTTTCCCGTGAAAACCCACCAAAGCATTCGACGAACCGCGCTTGACAAATCGTTCAGCCACGACTGTGAAGATCAGCTCATGAGTTTGAGTGTGCGCTTAAATCAATTTGGTCGAAGGCTTGCGTAATCTGTCAAAATCATTGAGTCGAAGGAGAGACTTACTCTTCTGAAGCGTAGAGCAATGATTGAGGCCCTAGTTTCATTGTGCCAATTCTTCGTCTTCGGGTTCATCGGGGAATTGCGCCGTCAACTTACCTTTGCAATAATGCTGTGCAGGTAGCAATGCACACTGCAGGGATTTTGAGCCCAAAACGACGTAAAGCAACATATCCCCTAACCAGCTGTAAGGGGCAATCACTCGAATGGAGGTTTCAAAGATCACCGTGACCGAGAAGCTTCAACATCAGCAACGCTTCTTCTGCGAGAACTGCAAACAGGAGGTTTTTCTCCAAGCCAAATATTGCGACAAGTGCGGCGGAAAGATTGAATGGCCGGAGAAAATCCAGAAAGCTATCGCCTCCTGGAACAAAGGCGAGAAAGTCGAGAAGAAAAAGTGGCCTCACCTCTCATTCAAACGCTCTTCATCCCACCCGAATTCTACTTAACGGCAACATTCTCACAATGGACCCCGCTCTCCCTGGAGCGGAGGCCATCGGGATCCTTGGCGAGAGGATAATCGCCGTCGGCAGCAATAGTGAGATAGCGCAAATTAGAGGACCCGACACCGAGACTATCAATCTCAATGGGGCGACGGTTCTACCGGGATTCATTGATTGTCACATTCACCTCATCGAGTATGGACTTTCGTTAAGGAATCTGGACCTGCGAAACATTTCCAGCATCGCCGACTTGAAGAAACGGGTCGCGGAAGGCGCCAAGAACGCTTCGTCTTGGGTGTTGGGTCGCGGTTGGGACCAAGAGAAGTTCGTTGATAAGAGGTACCCGACGAGGCATGATCTAGATGAGGCCTCGCCAACCAAACCCGTCCTAATCAGACGGATCTGTGGCCATGTTGCCGTGGTCAACTCAGTTGCACTTCGAATCGCGGGCATTGACGATCATACGGCCGGCCCAGAAGGGGGAACAATCGACCGCGACTCGTCAGGAGAGCCCTTGGGCGTTCTTCGCGAAACTGCCATTCAGCTGCTGGAATCGAAAGTTCCATCTCCGACTTTGAAGGATTATGAAGAGGCCGCACTTGCGGCTTGTGAACGAGCTCTTGCGGCTGGATTGACATCAGTTCACTGTATTACCGACTCACCAGCAGAACTCAAGGCACTTCTGGAACTAAGACGCCAAGGCAAGCTGCCTTTACGATTCTACGTATTCATCCCGGTGGAAGAACTCCAACACGCGAAGCAGTTGGGGTTCAGTACTGGTTTCGGAGACGAATGGGTCCGATTAGGAGGAGTCAAGATATTCACAGACGGTTCCCTTGGGGGACACACGGCTGCCCTAGAAGCTCCCTATGACGACGCTCCGACGAACCGCGGCGTCACGATTTACAAGCAGGAACAACTGGAAGAAATCATTGCAGAAGCCCATCAAGCTGACCTACAGGTAGCAGCTCACGCCATAGGCGATAGAGCCATCGGAATGGTGCTGAACGCAATTGAGAAAGCGAAGAACTCGATGCCCAACAAGGAATTGCGACATCGAATAGAACATGCATCCGTTCTCAACGATGAACTGATTCAGCGCATGAAGCACGCGGAGCTAATAGCCTCCGTTCAACCACACTTCATCGTCTCCGACTTTTGGGTTGAGAACAGACTGGGTGTCAAACGCGCCAGAATGACGTATCCGCTCGCTAGTCTACTTCGATCTGGAGTCAAAGTGGTAGGGGGCTCAGACTCTCCGGTCGAGCCACTCGATCCACTCAGAGGAGTCGCCGCAGCGTCAAACAGACCAGGATCAGCAGAAGTGGTGGGTGTTGAGGAAGCTTTGGCATGCTATACTCGGGACGCCGCCTTCGCCTCGTTCGAAGAGGGTCAGAAGGGCACTATTTCCCCCGCTAAATTCGCGGACTTTGTCGTCCTGCAAAAGGATCCGCGCAAGGTGGCCGCACCCCTGATCCCGGAAATACCAATATTGATGACAATAGTCGGCGGCAAAGTGAGGTATCGGAGCGACTCAACGGGCTGACTTTTCGGACGCGCAAACCATCTCCAATGAGCACTTGCCTCGACAAAGGTTTATTCACGTCTCGCTCACCTACGGTTATTTTGAGGCCGAAGGTTCGGCCAATGACTGGCATTGGAGAAAACTAGTTTGCAAGCATATGTTGTGGAAACACCTGTTGGACTCTTCACCTTGGATGAAGAGTTGAAAGTTCTCGAGAAGACGCTCTTTTCGTCGGATCCGCAAAAGGCCGCGGAGCAGTTGAGGCAGGTCCAGGAAGGAAATCTGAACGATGAAATTCTAGAATCCCTGAAACGGGCTGCAGCAAAACACAAGCCCCTAGTCTTTGAGAACGAACAACTTGCCAAAGCCGCAGAACAGCGCGGCATCCAAGTCCAAGTCAAACCACACGCAATCGCCGAACAATTTCGTAGTCGCCTCGGCTCAGAGTCGAAGGAGCGCGAAGGATGGATCAGGAAGCAGGACCTGGATTTGCCAACTCTGAAGACGCCCTCCGCCTACAACGACTTTGTCCGCCAAGTAACCCTCCAACTCGCTAGGGCAGGAATTGCTCGCGCAGCGGCAAAACGCGACCTGAGCGCCGTGCAGGCCGTCCGGGCAATGGACGACCTTGACAAGACCCTCAACCTGCTCGCGGGCCGCGTACGCGAATGGTACGGCCTGCATTTTCCCGAGATGGATAGAATCGTGGAGAAGCATGATACCTATGCGCGTCTTGTGGCGAAGTTGGGGAATCGTAGGAACTTCACCAACGAGAACCTACTCGCCGAAGGAATACCTAAGGAGAATGCGCTGGCGCTCGCAGATGCAGCCAAGAAATCTATGGGCGCCGAGATCGAAGACCAGGACCTAGCTGTCCTCCAGTCCTTCTGCGGGCTCATGCTCGACTTGTACAAATTCAGAGACCGTAGCGAAACCTACGTTGGAGATGTACTCAAGCAAGTTGCTCCGAACATGGAAGCAATCGTGGGTGCTGCCCTCTCAGCGAGACTGATTTCTATCGCGGGCAGCCTTGAGAACCTAGCGAAGATGCCTGCAAGCACTCTGCAAGTCCTAGGAGCGGAAAAGGCTCTATTCAGATCACTCAAGACGGGAGCCAGGCCACCGAAGCACGGCGTCATCTTCCAACACACAGCCATTCATCAATCTCCTCGTTGGCAGAGGGGCAAGATAGCCCGAGCATTATCCGGCAAACTCAGCATCGCAGCAAGAGTCGACAACTATGGAGGAGAGTTCATGGGCGAGAAACTGAGGGACAGTGTCAACAAGAAAGTCGACGAAATAAGGGAACGGTACAAGACTCCTCCACCAGCGAAGAAGAAGGACTTTGGACGCAGACGCTAAACGCGATGACCGATTCGAGGGCGTATATTGGGTTACCCTCGAAGACGGAACCAGAAAACTCGCTACGAAGAATCTCGCTCCAGGAATAAGCGTCTATGGAGAGACATTGGTTCGAGTTGGCACTGTTGAATATCGAACGTGGGATGCTTACAGAAGCAAACTTGGCGCAGCCATACTGAGGAACCTGAAAGTCCTCCCTCTCGCTTCAGGGAAGAGCGTATTGTATTTGGGTTCAGCGTCTGGGACAACTGCGAGCCACGTTAGCGACATCGTCGAGGACCAGGGACGAGTGTACTGTGTGGAGTTTGCGCAACGCAGTATGCGAGAACTGATCGACACATTGTGCAAGAGTCGTTCGAACGTTTATCCAATCTTGTCGGACGCAAGACTTCCCGAGAAATACAAGGCACTCGTCAGCCCTGTAGACGTGATCTACTCAGATGTTGCCCAGCCGGAGCAGGCGAAGATACTTGCAGATAACGCAGACCTCTTCCTTAGACCGGAGGGATCTGCAATGATCGCTATCAAGTCGAGAAGCGTCGATGTCACCATGGAACCGACAGATGTCTTCAAACAGGAAATCGAGATCCTTCGTCGAAGACAATTCGAAGTACAGCAAACCGTTAGACTTGAACCATACGAAAAGGACCACGCATTGGTCCTACTTAGCAGAAAGTGATTGCACTGTTCAATTCGAAAAGCAATCTGGACCGGACATTTGATGCGATTCTAGGCCATGAGCTTCGCAACCTCAACACACATCTTCCCAAGCAAAGGAGGAAACTGAGCGAATTGTTGAGCAGCGATGATCCCACAGTTGAAGCAGCGGACGGTTCATCGATCGTGCTGAAGACAGCGGAGCTCGAAGAGCTCGCCAACATTGTTCCAAAGGAGTATCACGACCAAGTGAAGCTGCCTTTCACAATTCTCCGCAGAATGGAGTTGGGGAGGTCGGTTTACACGGTCACCGGCGACAAAATTGAACAATTCACCCTCAAGAAGATCCTCGGCACAGCCACCAACGATTTCCAGCACATATACAAAGAAAATGAGTCTGCGTTCTTCTATAGGCCACAAGTCGTGGAGCTCATCAGAAGGTTCCATAGCCTTGTGGTGATCGGTTTTGGGGTTCCCAAGGAACTCGCGGACTATGTGCCAAACCGAGTTTGACCGATTTCCTGCTCGATTTCCTTAATCGTCTTCCATGAGAGTCTTACGATTGGAGGATACTCGGAGTGCTTCTTTCTCCAATCCTTAAGGAAATCCATCGTCTTCGGATCCGTGATGTACCCTGACCCAAAATCACCATATTCACGATGCAGTTTCTCGATAATCTCGTCTCTCCGAACCTTGGCGATTATGCTTGCCGCAGAGACGACCGGATAAGTTCTGTCGGCATGATGCTCTGAAATGATCCTGATATTCCTCAGCTCGGGTTGAAGGAATTCAACTATTGTTTCCCGGTATCTTTCCTCATTGACATCAGAGGCATCTACGTACGCCTCCGCAGGGGCGAGTTCGCCGATCACCTGAGCCATTATCTTCGCCTCCAAAAAATTGAGTTTGCGCAATTTACTGCCGTGGAGGACAACTTCATCAATCTCCTTGGGCTCCGTCACGACTGCAGTAACCCTGGATGCCTGTTCCTTTATCTTGCTGGCTAAGTGTGTCCTAGATTGTGGAGTAAGAAGTTTCGAGTCTTTGACTCCCATCGCTGCAAGATCACGGCTTCGGTCCTCGAGGAGCAATACACCAGCGATCACAAGTGGACCAATGATTGGGCCGCGCCCCGCGTCATCGATGCCAGCCACTCCCTTTGGCAACCGGAATGCCACCAGACTCTCTACTGAAGGAGTTCAGGAGTTAATAGGTGCGGTTCTTGCCTGTAGTTTCCATGGGCCCTCAACGTATCTTCCTAACAGGAGAGCCGGGATGCGGAAAGACAACCGCAATCCGAAGAATCTGCGAATCTCTCCGAGACCATGGAAAGAAACCTGGAGGAATCATCTCTTCTGAAATCAGACATAAGGGTGTGCGCACGGGCTTCAGCCTTGAAGACCTTCTAACCCATGAAACCGGGACCTTGGCTCAGGTAGGAGTGGAGACTGGTCCTCGCGTGGGCAAGTATACGGTGAACCTGCAAGATATAGAACGAGTTGGTGCATATGCAATCAAACGGGCAGTAGAAGAAGCTGACGTCGTAATCGTCGACGAAATAGGGCCCATGGAACTGCAATCGAAATCCTTCATTCTTGCCGTCGAGAAGGCGCTCGGTTCATCGAAACACCTTGTGGGAACAATTCACAAGCGCGCATCACATTCGCTAGTCACTGCGATAAAGTCGAACCCTGCCCACAATGTAATCGAAGTAACATCGGAGAACCGCGAACGAATCCCAAAGTCAATAGTCGACGAATTGAGCATGAACTAACATGACAATGAAGACGAAAGTCAACGGCATCCATGAGATAAAGGAGGGAAAGGCCAGACTTCGCCTAACAGCAATGAACGACACAGCAGAACATCGAGTTTTCTACAATTCGAAGATGAATCTCAATCGCGACATCGCCATACTCTTCTCACAATCCCACTTCACGACAAAGATCCGAGTGTGTGATCCAATGACAGGTTCCGGTATCCGTGCAGTCAGGTACGTACTTGAATCGCCAAATGTCTACCAAGTTGTCGCCGCTGACACAGACGGCGACGCGGTGGAAACCGCTAAGCAAACCACTCAAATCAATGGAGCGGCCGACAAGATCTCAATCCTTGAGTCAGATGCCAACTTAGTTCTACTTGGCAGTACTACAGAACGGTTTGACCTCGTAGACCTCGACCCCTTTGGATCTCCAGCGCCATTCTTCGAATCAGCGGCACGAGCGACGATAGATGGGGGAGTGATTGCTGCGACTGCGACCGACATGGGTCCGCTCACAGGGGCCAGAGCAGCAGCCTGTGTAAGGAAGTATGGAGTGAGGCCGGTTCGGGTTGAATTTGAGAAGGAGATGGCCATCAGAATCTTGGCCGCTTGCCTCGCAGCAATAGCGGGGAGACTCGAACTTGGCGTTGAGATTGTATTCTCTCACGCATCCGATCATTACGCTCGAATCTACGCCGCGATAAGAAAGGGTAGGGCTTTCGCGAACCAATCAGCGAAAATGATGGGATTCATCAAGTACTGCCCCGAATGCTTGAACCGCACGTCACAGTATTCGCTTGAATCGATTCAAACGACATGCGAAGATTGCGGAGCTAGCGCTAAGATCGGAGGACCAATCTGGCTTGGTTCGATCTGGGATGCTCGGACGGTGAAAGTGATGATTGGCCACACACCTTCTCTTGACTCTTCGCGGATGTCGGAGGTTCAGAACTTGCTAACATTGATTGATGAGGAAAAGAGTGCACCAATTTTCCACTACAGGACTGATGCCTTCGCTCAAAGACTAAAGACCAAGCCACCACGCATGGAGCAGCTTCTGGACGCCCTGCGCGAGGAGGGGTACGAATCGACTAGGACTCATTTTCACCCAAATGGTTTCCGAACCGATGCCAAGATTAGCAAGATAGCTTCTTCGATGCACTCAGTATCCAAGAAAGCCTAGTCCGAGAAAATAGAGTTCTGCACTTTTGGGTCTACTTGCGGAGGGTTTCACGATGCGTAGGACTCGGAAGGAAGATTTCATGTCATTTTGAAAGTCCTTGAGTTCAGAGCCCTGAAACACTTTGACCAACATGTTTCCAGTCGGCTTCAGCATTGTTCGCGCGATCCTGAGCGCGCATCTGGCTAGTTCTGTTTGGCGGGCATGGTCTACCTCCCAGACACCTGTTACGTTCGGTGAAAGATCTGCGACGATAACATCGAATTTGCCACTCAGCCTGGTTTTGAGCTCATCAGAGATTGCTTCCGAAGTTATGTCGGCAACCATGATGGTAACGTTCTCGAACTTCAAGGGCGCGATCGGTTGTATGTCGACTCCCATGACGAAGCCGCTTTCACCGACCAACTGGCGCGAGGCCTGCAACCAGCCTCCCGGGGCAGCCCCTAGGTCGAGTACTCGGTCGCCGCCGCGTATGAATCGATATCTCTTCGCGACTTGGAGTAGCTTGAATGAGGCTCTGCTTCGGAAGCCCTTCCTTTTGGCGAGGCGGTGGAATTGATCTTTCTTCCGCTGCCTTAACCATTCACTCGGCACTTTTCGCAACCGCTTTGGCAGAGTCGGCTAGGTCCTGCATCCATTTCGTTAGATGCTCGCATTTGCTCGGATTCATAATCCAAGATTGCGGGCAGTTCCCCACCAAGTCGCAGAACGCGCAAGGGATGTCCATTATCGAATCAATTGTGGAGTAACGCCGTTTCGCGAAAACCCGGTAGGTCCATCTTCCCTCATGAAGTTCCTTCTTTCTGGCGATTAACCCCTTCCTTTCCAATCGCAGTATGGCTCGTGAACCTTCACGACTGTCGGCGATCAATTTTCTCCAGAGCTCTGACTGTAGTATTCCCATATCGCCTAGTTCCATGACTATGCGCAGAACGTCCTGCTCTGTTGGACCTTTCCTCGGCAACCGACAACCTTCTAGAAATGAACTGTTTCTCGCTGAGAATTTTGAATTAAATAAGGCGTCATTCCATTTAAAGGTTGGAGTTTGGTCGCTCGTAATGAGAGCAAGACTTCAGGCGATTGAACAACGTCACTTCTGTGAAAGACAGTTGGAATTTACGTGATTCTTGAACCGTTGGGTATCTCTCGGTCAGTCGTCAGCAAGGCAAGCTTTGTGTCTAACTCTGCGGCGAGTAGCATTCCTTGCGAGACTTCGCCGGCGAACTTGGTTGGTTTCAGATTGTAAAGAAAGATCACTCTCCTTCCAAGAAGCTGGTCGGGTTCGTAATACCCCACCAGACTTGAGACGGTCTGCCTGACTCCGAGTGGACCAAGATCCACTAGTATCTTGTACAGCTTCTCGGTTCTCGGGACACGATCTACCTGCGTGATAGTTCCGACCCGGGCGTCGACCCTTTTGAATTCATCAAAGGTCACTTCCTCTGTTGTCCTTGCATCCGTCAATTCTGGCAACACCTGTCAAGGATGTCCCCAATCTTTGGATAAATCTGTTATCGGATCATCGAGAGCTTCTATTTTGATTGAGCGGAGATCCTCATTGGGATGTGGCAGCTCCTTACCCTTCAGCTTGCCTGACTCGAGGAACGCAGGTTTCCGTCGGCCCGAGAACCACAAATTAATGCGAAGTCTGGAACCGGTCATCAAGCGGGCCCCTTTCCAACAGTTCAAAACATTTTGTACATAAAACCAATCTTGCATCCATCGCAAAGTAACATGTTGTCCCCACAAAGTTACACACACCCACCCCACCCCCATCCAAAAAAACAGACCCCCAAACCGCTCACGGGTCCTGCATGCTGCGGAGCTTCAAGCCATTCTAAGAAATAACCCACACTAGAGCAACCGAGCGCGTTCATTGACGCGAACCTGTATTCGCAGGTGCAGACTTCGTACAAGCTTTATTACCTTTGTAACTTCGACATTAGGGCGGTGTGATTGTTTGGCTAAGAAGCGTAAGGCCATGAAAGGCGCGAAGAAAAGAGCGAAGCGGATCGCAAAGAAGAAGGCAAAGCCGAAGAAGAGAGCCGCACCAAAGCCTGCTCCAGCACCGATGGAACAACCTGCTCCAGCCCCAATGCTTCCGATGGAACCACCTCCTTCCCCGCCCCCCTCGTCCGAAGTGATACCGTCAAGCTCAGAAAGCGGATCAGGTACATCCAATAGCGGAATGACAACCAGTTAGAGTCTGGTTGCCTCTCTCCATCTTTCGCCGAACGCCCTGACTTCGCACGTCCCTACTCTTATCGGAGATTAGAAACGGCAGGAACACACCTCGAAACCCACAACCTCGAGACTCATTGAGAACAGACACCGCATCATCTCCAACGGAAGAACTGAGCTGAACAAGAAAGCGCGACAACTATGCCTAGTCGCTCTCGAAAGAGCATTGCAAGCAGTTGACCCGTATCAAACGCTCATGTCCCAGCTCACCGTGAGTGAAGGAAATCTCACAGGTCCCGATTTTTCAGTCTCCCTGTCTCGATTTCGGAGAATAATGATCCTTGCATTGGGCAAGGCGAGCCCAAGGATGCTGAAGGCCGCAATCGAGATACTGAGAGGCTGCGAAATCTACGGCATCTTGGTTGCCCCGGTCCAGCAAAGGTCCGGGCACGTCGACAATCGGTTTGAGGTGTTTCATACCGGCCATCCTCTTCCCGATTACGCGGGAGCAAAGGCGTCCCAAAGGGTGATTCAAGCAGTAAGCTCGATGGGCAAAGATGAGCTGCTTCTCTGCCTCATCTCAGGGGGCACTTCCGCCCTTTTGCCCGCACCCTCAGATGGGGTACTGATACAAGACAAGAGAAGGATCACGAACCTGCTTCTGAAGAGCAAAGCCACTATTCACGAAATTAACATCGTCCGGAAACACATCTCGAAATTGAAGGGTGGCGGTCTTGTTCAAATCTGCCCGACCTCAAGGATCCTATCTTTGATTATTTCCGATGTCCCAGGAAATAGCCTCACCGACATAGGCTCAGGACTTACCGCTGAAGACCCGACCACCTACAACGACGCGGTTGCGACGTTGAAGAGTGTTCGACTATGGAACGCGACACCTCCAAGAATCAAAGAGCACCTCATGAGAGGAATCGGCGGCGAACTTCCAGAGACACCCAAGCCGGGTGACAAAAGCTTCGCAGGGGTTCGCAACGTGATCATAGCTGACAATGCAACTGCCTGCCTCGCAGTCAAGGGCGCCCTCGAAGATCAAGGAGTTCGAACAATCGTGCTATCATCATGCGCTGAAATGGAAAGTTCGAAAATGGCGAAGCTTCTTGCTTCGAAAGCCTTCGAAAGTCAAAGCGACCCTGTTCGCTCTGAAGCGGTGATTATCGGCGGCGAAACAAGTGTGGAAGTTCATGGGAAAGGTGTAGGAGGCCGCAACCAGCAAACAGCGCTATTAGCGGCGAATACCATCGCGGGTCTAAACGGGGTAGTAATTGCGGCATTAGGAACCGATGGAGTTGACGGAAACAGTCTCGCCGCCGGGGCAATTGTGGACGGCGAGAGCATCTCACGAGCCCACCGGAAGGGGTTGGATCCTAGACGATTCCTAGCAAAGAATGATTCCTACACTTTCTTCAGACGTCTCGGTGATGATCTGATAACCGGCCCGACTGGTACGAACGTTGGAGACTTGTACCTTAAGATCTCACTGAAGGAGCCTATTTCACAATGAGAGTTGGGCATTTGGCGTGATGGCTCACCTTGTCTGAAACGCTACCAAGTAAGAACCCTCGGACCTCGGTGAGACCTCTACTGCCCATGACTATCAAATCCACTTTCTCTGATTGAGCCGTTTTGACAATCTCCTCGGCAGGGACACCCTGCACCAACTTGCACTCGTAATCGACTCCTTGACTCCTGGCATACGAGTCGGCCTTTGTGATGATTTCTTTACCTTCAGCCTCCATCTCCTTAACAAAAACGGTTGTCGCGAGTACCCCGGCCTCAGATGGTGTAACCGCATAGAAGCGCCGAAGGATAACATGCAGTATGATCAGTTTGCCATGACAGATCTTGGTCAGGTCTACTGCAGTTTTCAAGGCTTTCTCCGCGAACGGCGAGCCGTCCACGGCGACCAGAATCCTCGAGAACATGGCAGCCAACTGAAGAATAGGGCCAGGAAGGTAATAACTGTACTTTATTGCGCGAGGTCACTTAAAGTCGGAACATGTACATTGAACTCTCTACGCAGTTCGACGGCAAACCCATAACGCCAAAGGTCACCAAGCCTCGTAGCACGTGTAGCTCTCGTTCCGAGGGCATTTATTCCGTCTTTTCACCAGGTTGTGGATGCGGACAGGCCGAAGGGTGTCTCACACCCTGCGGGAATTTTCGCGGTCGAAAAATGAATTATCGACATCGGAAATTCCGACCGTAATGGCCAAGGTTAAGGACCTCTGCGTGAAACCCCACGGCCGCCAACACGAATCTGCGTAGCTACCCAACCAGCAGTAACCAGCAAATTGACACTAAATCTCACCCACCCGCTCACTAACACCAAACTTCCCAGACGAAAGAACTGTACTTCAATCCGTATGGGGCGGGATGATTCGCAGCGGTATAGCAGTTCTGGACTTTGGTTCTGCAGGCTGATATCACCCAGGGGGTGGGGTGAGTGTCACCCGTCTTCTGAGCAGCGCATTGGGCTTACTTCGCAATTATCTCTGGTGCTCGCTCCATAGGTTCGCCGAGTCCCGACCCGAACATCCTGACGTAGGGTGCAATGGCTTGTAGAATCTTACTTTCTGCCTTTCTCAGATGTTCCTCGTAAGTTGTTCGCGGAACCTTCCGTTTGCCTGCAATCTGCTCCGCCGTCATCTTCTTCGGTATCTCAGTTCTGCACTCTATCTGGCTGGAGGTAATGTAAGATGAGCATTGTTACGAATCTGTTAGGTAAATTGCACTTCAGCGATGCTATGCGTTTCCAAGTCGTCTCCCTTGGATCACGCCTGCCCAAGATATCAATCCGCACAACACGCTTCCGTTTCCACCGCGACTGGTCCTCAAGAATGGAGCGCAGAAACTTCGAAACTGCTCGGCTTGCGAGGAGTGCATACGTAGAGACCAACGGGAGAATCCCAGTGGCGAGGTGAGATAAAATGGCGAAAGACGCAATTGTTGGTCTACAGGACTTCACAATCTCTCCACAACTCCTATCCTATGACGAACAGAGCATCATACGTTCAGTAGTCTTCGTCAGGAGCGAGATGCCTAACCACGTGCTGCGGAACCAGCGAGGGACCACTGAAACCGGAGAATTTGAACAAATCATGACCGTGACCGACCTGTTAGATCACGGCCGGTATCTGGTAAAACCAATTGAATCGGGCTACCGACTCTTCTTCCCTCTCAATGAAGGCGAAGTCATAGTCGAACTCGCATCGGAGGCGGACTTGCCTACAATAGCCCACGACCTAGGTCGCAGATTTGCGGAGTTGGGAATCCACGCGTTTTAGGCCGGTCGAAACGCATTTCTGAACGAAGACCGTTGCACGGTCCGACGGAAATTCCATGTCCTTCTGTATGCTTTGGTTGCTACCTTCTGGTCACGGGTTCGACTACTATTCGCGTGCCTTCAAGGGATATGAATAGCGGTTGTCTCTTTTGCCACTTCAGTTTCTCTACCATCTCACGTGGGATCGTTATGCGGTATTGGCCTCGAAAACCCTGCAGACGGACGATTTCCAGAGATTGGGACATCCCCTGATGGCCTCGAGGTGTCATCAGGCTTCCATAGGCTTAATGAGGATTGCTAAGTCTTAAATATACTAACATTACTAATTAGTACTCTTGAGGACTTTAAGGCTTGGAGACTGCTGAATACTATCGAGACGCTTCAGGTTTCTGGAAGGTCAAAGCACCAAAACGAAGACGGATAGTACACCTCTAGCGCCACTCGGCCGCTCAGCGTCAGTTTTTGTCAGAGTAGATGCTGGTCCTAGACGTCTGCTTCAATCTTCTTGAGCTGCTTCTTGTACATCTCTAAGGCCTCTTGGGAGGACGTCGCGTCTTCCGGACCCTTGTCCTTCCTCCAATTCCCTGTGAATCTTGGAAACCTCAGTGCCAGTCCACTGTCTGGTCTGATGAGACCCCAACTGCAAGTGTGTAGAGGTGAGATAGTGATCTCATCTGCCGCAACTTCCAATACCATCGAGGGGATGAACCAGAAATCTGGCTGCATAAGGGAGTTGACACGCGGATGCTTGTCCTCGACCACGTATTCCTTCATGAGTTTTGGAAGATTAACAAGGTCCTCGTCTTTGAATCCAGAACCTAGTTTGCAAAGGGTTTCAAAGACGTCAGCGTCTGGGTTGTAGACGGCCATGAGTAGGGCTCCGTAGCTTCCCGCGCGCCTCCCTCTCCCAGCAAAAGCCCCGACAGGAACGAGATCGAAAGTATCTTGAACTTCGGCCTTGTAAGATCGTTTATACTTTATCCAAAGCCAACCCCGGGCCCCGGCCTGATAGATTGATTGATCGGAAGTGTTCTTGACGACGAGTCCTTCGCAGCCAGCTGCGACGGCTCGATCCATGAGCGCTTCCAGTTTCTTCGCATCCTTGACCAAGAACTGCTCAGCAATTGCGACATGCTCGGAGTCTTTCGCTATCTTAACCAGTTCCGATCTTCTCTTGATGTATGGAATGGTTGTTAGATCACGGCCGTTCAAATAGAGAACGTCAAAGAGAAACACCGTGACCGGAACTTCCTCGGCCATTCTGTCGATCTCGTACTTTCTTCCGCGACGTTGAGAAATGACTTGGAAAGGCAGCATGTCCCCAGTGTCGAGGTCCACTGCCACACATTCGCCCTCGACGATTGCTTCCTTGGCTCTAATGCTGTCCCGAAGAAGCTTCGCGACATCTGGAAACTGATCTGTAATGTTCTCTAGTCTTCGGGAGAATAGATGAACTTCCCTGGGGCTTATGTGTGCTTGAACTCGCAATCCGTCGTACTTGTATTCAGCTGCTCCGACTCCGCCAAGTTTGTCTAGAATTTCCTGCGCGGTGGGCAGGCGTTCACAAAGCATTGACCTGATCGGCCGACCGATGGTAATCCTGAATTTTCTGATGCCGTCAAGCCCTTCCTTGGCGACCACTTCGGCCACATAGCCCAGATCAGATGATAAGTTGTAGGCTCGCTCGATGGGCTCCCTTGCTGTTTTGTCACCGCCGTACGCCACTGCCAACGCATCTAAAACCGTCATGTCGGCGACTCCCAACCGAAGCTTCCCAACGGCCATTCGGGCAACGTACTTCGCTTCCTTTGGTGAAGCATCGCTCAACAGGCTACCGAGGAGGCGAGTCTTCATCTCAACAGAACCGGAGCCGGAGGCCTTTGCAATCTTATCGAAAGTGTCGTAGACTGTACTGACAGTGAGGGCTCTCCTGACAAGGGTTGCTTGTGATTTCTTTTGAACTAGTTTCTCGACGCTCAGGCCCAGGTCGCCGGATTTCTTATAATCCTCCTCTACGGCTTTCTCAGATTTGCCTGCAACTTCGGCGGCCGCTTTTATGAGGAGCTTTTCCGCGATGCCAAGTTCGACGCCCTCATAGTCTGGATACAGTTTTCCCTGCAGAAGGTACGCGACCCTACCGAGCTCTTCCTTAGGTGCTTCCTTGATGAGATCAACCAAATAGCTCGTCATTTCCAGGCGTTTAGTAGTAGCCTCAATCTCCTCGAAGACATCGACGAGCCTACTGAACTTCATCAGTTACACTTCAGATTCCCAATTGCAGGATGAGCTTCGGTCAATTTGCATTCACGGTTTCGAACTATTAGCGATTTTCTAACCGACAGTGAACTAGTGTCCGCTGCAGATGAACTAGGGCTTATCTTCTAATACGCTTTATACAACTCGTGGAATCATCCAATTAGAACCATATTCATCCTGTGCAGGTTCTCTCTGGTGACGGCGGGATAGATTTCCCGTTAGGTTGAAGGAGATGGAGCAATCTTGAGCCTAGGCGATTTGGCGAAGGTTTCGTCTGCGAAGTTCATCCATCTTACAACCATAGGGAGAAGGACGGGGAAGTCGCACACGGTGGAATTGTGGTTTGCTTTGAAAGATAGGAAGGTATACCTGAGCCACGAAGGAAAGGAAACAGACTGGATGAGGAACATCAAAAAGAATCACCGGGTCTCTTTCGAAATAGCCGGAAGGAGATTCACTGGAAAGGCACGCTATTTACGAGGCGCTACTAGTGAAGCGTGGACGGGTAAGGTTGCGCTCTATGAGAAATACTACGGCAAGGCGACCAGAGAAGTCATTGAAGATTGGTTCTCTCTATCAAGGCTCATCGTGATCGAAGAACAATAGCGTTAGCACACGCTTGTAGTTGCTTCGCCTGCGTCGAATCCGAGTTCTCGAACTTCATCTTGGGCACCTAGAAAGGCCGTTTTTCAAATATGAAAATTGCTAGCGATGCCCAATATACCCTTCCAGGTATTGAAGAAACGTGGAATTGGTTACGTCGAAGGTGGTAAGTTGAGAGCCTCTATTCTTCAGGTTCAATCGGATTCGACGATGACCCAAGCCTGTGTGGAAGGCCGCCACCTTCAATGCCATCGATACTGCGCATGCCATTGCCACTCGTGGTGGAACCCATAAGAATCCGCCAGTTGTGTCCTCGACAGACTTCACGAACACACCGCTAGTCGAACTGTCGACCCACTAACTATCTACATGGCGAACAATCGCTCCAATAGGGGCTTTCGCCAGGAACCCATAACGGACAAATAAACGGCCATACTTCTTCACCCTACCCGCCGGTCGTGGATCCAATTATGAGTGTGGAGCCTAGAACGCGCTTGTACTTTGGCTGCGCCGGATGGTCCTACAAAGAATGGATTGGACCACTCTACGACTCGGGAAAGAGCATGCTCCAACAATATTCCTCAATCTTCGACACGGTAGAGATCGATTCTTCCTTCTATAGACCACCAGACGGAGGGACGATCTTAGGTCTAACGCGCTACACGAAAAGGGGATTCATGTTCAGTGCCAAGGTGTACCAGAAGTTCACTCACGACCTCAGGCTGAAGCTGAACGAGAAGTCACAAAGTGAATTGGAAGGGTTCGTTCAACTCTTCGATCCGTTGCTCACACAAGATAGACTGGGATGCTTTCTGGTTCAGCTTCCACCGTCGCTTAAAAGAGATGACCAGCTTCTCGAGAACTTTCTATCTGCACTCCCCCATCGATATGATTACGTGGTCGAATTTCGACATGAGTCTTGGCTGGATGATGCTGTTTGGCGCATCCTCTCGAAATATGAAACAGCCTATTGCATTGTGGACGAACCACTACTTCCACCCGACATACACATCACGTCTTCAATAGGTTACATTAGATGGCACGGGCATGGAGAGAGGCCGTGGTACAACTACAGGTACACGCAGCAACAACTTCGTGAATGGGTTCCAAGAATCAAGGAAGTCCAAGAGAATACGAAGAAGACCTTTGCGATATTCAACAATCACTTCCACGGTTATGCGCCGGAAAACTGCATTCAAACGATGGAGATGCTTGGCATAATGGAGCCGAAGCACCAGAAGACTCTGAAACGATTGCAAACACATATTGAAAGAGAATTAGCAGGCCTACCACCAGCAGGAACACTCGACCAGTACGCATCCACGTAAGTAGGGATGGAACAGACCATGAAAGGACTTCTGGGACGCTTTCACTTAGTTGGCAGAAAGGAAAGGCGCGTTCTAGAGCTCATCTTAGACCACTTTAGAATCGTGGTGAAGACCGTTCAACAACTCGACTCCGTGCTTCAAGCAGCGAGATCAGGCGACTGGAGGACCGTTGAGGAGATGACGAACAAGGTCGCCGAACTCGAAACCCTCGCTGACGGACTCCACCGTGACGCTGTTGTGGCCATATCACAGGGGGCCTTCTTCTCGGGTACTCGAGACGACTTCTTGGAACTCATGGAGGAGAATGACGAGGTAGCCGATGCGGCTCAGAACGCTGCCAGAATACTCGCCGAATCCCCCATAGACTCACATTCCTTCATGATATTATACGAAGAGCCAAACGTTACTCTTAGCGACATGTTCGCCAAGCTTCAATCGGCCGTCCAGCAAATGGACGAGTCGTTGAGGAGCCTCCAGAATGATGCCGAATTGGCCGTGAGCAAGTCCTTGCTTGTTGAACGGGCTGAAGAAGAAGCAGACGAAATCAAGAATCACCTGATCAAGCGAATCTATACCCATAAGGCGGACCTTGAAGTTCTGACCCTCCTTCAGTTGCGCGACTTCGTCCTAAAACTCGACGAGATCGCCGATGCTGCAGAGGATTCCTCAGATTTAGTGATTTCACTCGTTGCGAAAGCAGAAGGCTGATAGAATTACGAGCACTGAAACAGTTTTAATAAACGGGCTCCAGCTACTGCCTAGTGGTCGGATTAGGCTTCAATGTTGAGTGAATTATGGGGGTTCGGGGTTTGAAATGTCCTCTCTGCGGCAAAGAGATGACTAGAATGAGTGAGAGCACCGCGGACTCATCCCAACCCTTGCGCAAAGCCGAAGCTCTCTTCTATTGTGAACAACATGGCGTCATGAATAAGTCAACAGACCTCAAGGAAAAGGCGGATCAAATCGCAAAACGTGCTTGAAATCATCTTAAGAACGATCCCTGACTTTTCGCAAGCAGCCATCCCGCCTAGCTGAGTGTCCAGTTGCCCGAGCCAGAGATCTATCTGGACGTAGTGCTTGGGCTGGCTCTTTGTGTAGCTCTAGGAGCGAATAATCTCTCGACTTGTCTTGGAACATCGATGGGAGCTCGTACTCTGAGATACTCGCATGCGCTCATACTGGCATCAATCGGAGTGGTTGCTGGAATTCTCCTAGAAGGAAATAAGGTGGCTGGGGCAATCACATCCGGTATCGTTTACACCACCAATCGGGAATTCACGCTCGGAATGGCACTTTCTACGTTCATCATCATGGCGTTCTTGACGTACCGAAGACTCCCAATTAGCCTGTCTCAGGTGGCAATTGGAGCGGCCATAGGTGCCGCTTTCGCACAGGGAATCAGAATACACTGGGAATTTACTATCCTCGTCGTCTCCTCGTGGTTGCTGACACCGGTCGCTGGCTTGCTGATCTCATTCGCGCTTTCACTGATTACGAAACATGCTGCGAAGAAGATTAGGCGGGTACTCAGCTTGAACCTGCTCTACGCCTACCTTACGATTATTAGTGGCATCTACGCCGCTTACGTGCTGGGAGCGAATACCGTAGGCCTCATAGTAGGGATGATTGGAGCGCCGAAATCACAGTATCTTGCACTCTCGTTGGCTTTTGGGGTTGCAACGATTCTTGGGATGGTCCTTTTCAGTAGAGGGACTACTCGAAGCGTAGCCGAGAACATTGTGGGCATGAGTCCATCTGCATCATTTGCCGCCCAAATGGGGGGCGCGGCTACAGTTCACGGTTTCACTCAATTCGGCATCCCAGTATCCGTTTCTCAAGCCGTGATAGGAGGAGTTTTCGGAGCTGCCATCCCTAGGAACATAGTTGTTCGAAATGACAGACTCACAAAGGAAATAGTTCTGGGATGGACAGTTGCACCGCTCGTGGGAGCTATTCTCGCTTTCCTCTTTGCGAGCATTGTTTGAACTTCAGCGGTAGGCAAAGAAATTAAAACTAGGTCCACTCCTTTGCCCAGCTAGCTGTTTAAGTTCATTCAAGTGTACAATCATGCCATCAGAGAAGTCTTGTGGAGCGGTTATCTTCAAGAGGAACGGAAACCGCAAGTATCTTCTACTCCATTACGAAGGCGGCCACTGGGACTTCGTCAAAGGACACGTGGAAAAGAACGAGACAGAAAGACAGACAGTTCTACGGGAGACCGAGGAGGAGGCTGGCTTGACCGAGCTGACCTTCGTTGAAGGTTACCGCCAACCCATCAGCTACTACTACCGACGAGCCGGCAAAACCGTGTACAAAGAAGTCATCTTCTACCTTGTCGAATCCAAGACTAATGTCGTTAAGCTCTCTAGGGAACATGTCGGTTTCGATTGGTTAAGGTACGATAGGGCTTACGAACGGCTAACCTACAAGAACGCGAAGGACACTCTACGGAAGGCTCACGAGTTCTTGGAAAAGTCGGAAGCTCCGCCTCAAATGCCTTTAGGAGACGCTGAGAAAAGCAGATAGTACGGCTCGCGCTCCGTGCAACTTGTTTTCGCCTTGCCTCCAGACTATGCTTTTCGGCCCTTCCAACACCTCATCCGTGATTTCCAAACCGCGGTGCGCCGGAAGGCAGTGCAGTACAGAACAGTCCGGTTTTGCCGCTGACACTAGCCTTTCGTTGACTTGATATTTCTTGAACTTCAGTTCCTTCTTCTTCGCGCCTTTCTCCTGCCCCATGCTAACCCAGACATCAGTGTAAATCACGTCGGCCCCCTCAACAGCCTTCTTCGGCTCTCTAACTAGTTGGACTGACCCACCAGACGCGGCCGCGAGTTTGCCCGAAGCCTTTAGTATGGAAGGGTTAGGATCGAATCCCTTCGGACATGAGACAACGACGTTCATCCCCAATTTGGCACCTCCCAACAGCCATGAATTGCAGACGTTGTTGCCGTCACCAACCCAGACGAACCGCAAACCTGGGAGTTTCTGTTTCACTTCCGTGATAGTAAGCAGATCTGCCACTATCTGTGTTGGATGCTCAAGATCACTGAGAGCATTGATGATAGGGACGGGTGAAAACTCGGCAAACTCAAGCAGAGTCTCATGCGCATAGGTCCGAATTACGAGTCCATTCAAATAGGCTCCTAGTATTCGAGCGGTGTCTTTCAGTGGCTCCCCTCTTGCCAATTGAAGCTCATCGGCTCTTAGATACATTGCCTGACCGCCCAGTTGATAGACGGCCGTCTCGAAGCTCGCCCGGGTTCGCGTCGAGGGTTTCTCGAAGAGTAGACCGACGACTTTGCCGGAAAGTGAATGCTTGAGGGTGTTCTCTCTTGTATCAGATTTCAATCTGATCGCTAGGTCAATTAGTGATTGGATCTCTGGACCACCAAGGTCATTCATTGATAAGAAATCACGTCCGGCAAACAATGAATATCAACGAGCTTGCAGTTACTGTGTTGTGATTGAAAAACGCTTCAGTTCGTTTTCAGGCCTAGCTCTTCTTTTTAGATTTCTCCACGCCACGATGCTTCGGCAGCCTTTTGGTTAGATCGATCAAGAAACGTCCTGACTTCAGTATGTCCATCCCCACTAAGACAGGATAGCGCATATCGGATCGATCGACAAGGCTTACTGGCAATGTGAATCTGACACCCGCAATCTCCACGATCCCGCGGACTAGGGGTCTCGTCGGACCTCATCTAGGAAGGCCGACTTGAACTTGGCAACATCGACAGTGGGACCCAGTCCAATGTTTGCTGCCGGCCAGACATCAACTGAGGTTCTAGATGCGCCCGTGTCTATTCTGCACTTAACTCGCGCTTCGCCGTGGTGGCCGATCACCTTCACGTACTCGACTGGCCCAATGAGGATTTGGCCTTCGTCTTTCATCCGACCACGACAGCGCACCCTTTATCAACAATCCAAGTATTAAGCGCACATCGGTCAGTGGCTTATTTTATGAAAATTGGAGTACTATCCAGAAGCCAAGAATTTTGGGCCACATCTGAAATCATGAAAGCGCTTCGAGAGAAGCATGCAGAGCCTGTCTATCTAAACACACCACAGATACATCTGACCCTGCAGGGCGGAGAGGTAGACGCGGTATACGAGAAAAAGTCGCTATCCAGACTAGATGCAGTAATCCCACGAATAGGACGGAGCTTAACTCAACTAGGAGTTATGTTGCTAAAGCATTTTGAACTAATGAAGATACCATCTACGCTCTCAATGCAT
>Ga0315279_10002830_pt1 | contig 25238 bp, 22 predicted proteins | sample YL17G06_20_MG_FD_203694 | JGI IMG/M metagenome (GOLD analysis project Ga0315279, IMG submission 203694) | Sediment microbial communities from Yellowstone Lake, YNP, Wyoming, USA - YL17G06_20 | ecosystem: Environmental > Aquatic > Freshwater > Lake > Sediment | place: USA: Wyoming | collected...
GATTCCGGAGAAATTGATCCCAAGTTTGACCCCTTTTCCGGTAATTCCAGAAGCCACTAAAGAGACCGAGGTCAAGGTGAAAATCACGAGCAACACAACCAAGATTTTTTTCACGATCTACAGGGCCTCCTCTCTCCCGTCCTATTTATCAATCATTATAAACCATGAATCCCTTCTTTATACAGGTTCTATGCACCCAAATGAAAAACTATCACAGTTCTGATATAATAATAAATAGATAAATTATATCTTTTTTGCAACGAGTTCATGTTTCGAGAACTTTTGAAAAAGCTCAGGAAAGTCGCGCCCCCCATCTTCGCCCCTCTCTTCATAACGCTCCTTGTTCCCTTGCAAATTCATGCCCAACGGATCTCCGGTATCGGGATTAAAGGCGGCTTAAATATCGCAAATATTTTGTTTCCCGAACCGGCCGAGAAATGGAACGTCAAAACAGGACTTATTGCCGGGGGATTCATCACGTTCACGATTAATGAGTTATTGGCCATTCAACCGGAATTCCTCATTTCCGAGAAAGGGGCCATTTGGCAGGGCCTCTTCGAAGGGAAGGACACCGAAGTGACCGCCAATATTACGTATTTAGACATCCCGGTTCTTTGGAAGTTTTATCTTCCTTCGCTTTCAAAATCTCCCGTTCGGCCCAATCTTTATTGGGGACCTTGTTGGAGTATCAAATTGATTGGAACGCGATCGATCAAGTCGGGTGAAGTGATCCAAGAGGACGATATTCAGGATTTAAACGACAAGGATTTCAGTCTGCTTTTCGGCGGCGGAATCGATTTTGACGTTCAAACGGGAAAGATATTTATCGACTTCCGCTATGGGATTAGCTATTCAAAAATTTTCAGAATCGATAAAGATAAAAACCGAGTCGTCTCTTTCTTAATCAGCTATTCGTTTTGATCTTCTCTTATCCTAGAAGGAAAGGTCCGGGCGATTTCCGGTGCTTTTATGCTTCCCTTCATCTTCTTGGCCCGCCTATCGATATTTTTTGTTCATGATCTCGTTCAGATACATTAGTGACACGTTTGGGTATGATAGGTGTTGCCATGTATCTACAACCGACAACGACTTATGGGTCCCTGATTCCAGGTTCGGAGTATATTCGGTCATTGGTCAGGCAGGGGACGATCTCCCCTGTTGCAGCAGCGCGACTGAAGTGGATGGACCATTATACCCAACACAGAAACGCCCGTTTGACCTGTCGCCACTTCGATATATCGCCATGTATGAAAGCGCTGGGTGAGTCAAGTGATTATTTCTTTATCTCCTCCTTTGTTATAGGCTTTAGTTTCGTCTCTTAGCTCTCAACCTGTTTCATCAGATGCATGTATTCGCTGTCTCAGCAGCATGAGCATCTCCCCCGTGGAGGATCGCATCCAATTTTCGAGGCTTAAAGCCTCATGCGAACTGTCGCGCTTGCTCCCGGGTGGACGAAACAGGCTTTATGGCGTTTCTCTCTCGATACGATTCTCCTTTTTTTAGAACCCAATAAGTCGCTTCCGAAAGATGCCTGGCCACAGCGACGACCGCCTTGGCATGCCCCCTTTTCTCGCGGAGTCGCGTATAAAGGATAGCGACATGTCGGCCGGTCCATCGTTTGTGGAATATGACGATCGTATTCGCGGCCTCGATAAATGCCCACTTCAGATAGCGATTCACGTCGGAACGAACAGGGCCGTGAAAGATTTTGCCTCTGCTCGCTTTGACCCGCGGGACGGTTCCCGCATAACTGGCCAGCTTTTCCGGACCCGAAAATCTATCAACATCTCCCACTTCCAAGGCAATCACAACGGCCAGGATCATCCCTACGCCAGGAAGCGTCATAAGAAGCTTCATGGCCGGCGTATCCTGGATAATCGTCTTTATTTGAATCTCTGTCTCTTTGATCTGGGCTTCCACATCATCGAGAAGTTCGAGCTGTTGTTCTACGGAATGACACGTTTGAGGAGGGAGTTCACGAATACGCTTCTCGAGCAGCTTCCGCCCCGCAGCGCCAAAGACGTCCCTAACTTCGTCGATTTGGATTGCATATTTTGCTAGTGTGGCATGAATCCGATTCTTAAGCATCGTCTTCATCCGGACGAGAGTCATCCTCATCCTCGGGAGTTCGCGTTGATCGCGGAGTTCCCCAGGCGGGATCCAAATCGAAGGCAGCGTCCCGTTGCGGAGCAGGAGAGCCAACCCTCTCGCGTCAAGCTTGTCCGTCTTATTGATTTGGCCCATCATGGCCTTCGCTTTTCCGGCATGCGTCAGCAAAGGAACATGGCCGGCTCTCTCCATCTCATCGATCATCCAGTACCAGTTTCCGACGGTCTCCACGGCGATCTCGGATCCGGGGAGCATCGTTCTTAAGTGTCGGCGAAATAGACTCCGTTCATTCTCAACCCGAACAAAGGGACCTGAAGCGCCTGTTTCGTCAACGGATGCGAAAATCGAATAATGCTTATGCGCATCACACCCAAAATAAGTCTTCATGTTGTCGCACCTCCTTGCGTTTCATTCTACGCGAACGGCTGCCACAGCGCTTTCATATAATCAATTTAAGAGCCATCATGACCCTCTTCAGTTTGCCGCCTGAGCCATCAGGAAGGCATGGTTGCGCTCCATGGCTTCCTGGATTTTCTCCTTCTTGATATAGCTTCGATCGATCCCCCAATCTTCAGAGTATTCGACCAGATAGCAGGTGACCAACCTCACCCAGGAATCGACTGTCGGGAACACGCCGATCACTCGGCTCCGCCGCCTCACTTCCCGGCTGGTCCGCTCCGGCATATTCGTCGATGAGATCTTTTTATCATCGATTTCCGGGAAGCCAAAGAACTGCAGCGAGTCCTCAAGTCCCTCTTCCAGACAGCGCACGGCCTCGGGGAAGCGCTTCTCATAGTCCTGGCATAAGAGATTGGCTGCCCGCCGGGCGCTTTTCTTATCCGGCTGCACCCAGATCTGCTTCAGATGGGCCGCAAAGCGGCTCTTCTCTTTATGAGGCACCTTGGCCAGGATATTCCGCATGAAGTGCACCTTACAGTGCTGCCAGCTCGCCCCGACAAGCTCCTTCTTGACCGCGGCCTGGATGCCGGCATGGGCGTCGGAGATGCACAGACAGACTCTTTTCAAGCCTCTCTGCTTCAGCTTGCGGAAAAACGCCCTCCAGCTGTCCTCCGACTCGTCAAACATCGGTTCGATCGCCAGGATCTCCCGGTTGCCGGAGCTCGACACCCCATGAGCAATCATCAGCGCCAGAGTCACCACTCTGTCCTCAACCCGGACCTTGTCATACAGAGCGTCGATCCAGAGGAATGGGTATTCCTCCTCAAGGGGACGAGTCCGGAAGAACGTCACTTGGTCCTCGAGTCCTTTGGTAATCTCTGAGACCTGGGCGGCAGAGATGTTCTCGATGCCGATCGCCTTGGCCAGCCGCTCGATCCTGCGCGTGGAGACCCCATTGATGAACGCCTCCTAGATCAGCGTCATCAGGGCCAGCTCCGACCGCTTCCTCTCCGTGATGAAGAACGGGATATAGCCCCCTTTGCGCAGTTTGGGGATGTACAGGTATAACGTCCCCAACCGCGTGTCCATGCGCCGGACCCTGGCCCCGGAGAAGTACGTCTTCCGGTCTTTTGTATGTTTCCCTTTTTCTGCTCCAACTCTGGACTCGGCTTCAATCTGCATCATCATCTGAGCCACCCATTCGAGCATGGCCAGGACGGAGTCCTGTTCGCTGATGAAACCCAATAGCACTTTCCTGAAGAGCGTCTTATAATGGATTTGGGCCATCGTACTAAAAATCCTCCTCTCATTCGATGTAGCGATCGAAGAGAGTTTACGATGGCTCACCTCCTAAGTGAAATTGTGAACGTCAGAACGTCACTGTACACTAGCTCCAAAAGAATGGGGAGAGGGTCAGATTTGGGGCGAGAAAAGAACCACGGAAACGATAAGCGGAGCCCAAAACGATGGGGTGGGTGATGAATTCGTTTTCCATATAAAGAAGACAGGAATTCAGGGTCTAAAAGGATCATGTCGCCAGGAGATTCCTAAATTTTTCGATGACCGTTTCAACCTCTTCGTCCGACATTGGAACATACAAAGGGAGAAGAATGCTATGGTCTGAGATATCTTCGGTGATGGGAAGATGCGTACGACCGCCGATATCCGCATAAGGTTTCTCCCGATGGATGGCCATGACTCCCCGGCGGGTCGAGATCCCTTGGTCCAAAAGCTTTTGCATGAGGTCATTTCTTGAGAGACGGGCCTGATGGCTTAAATAGACGCCGTATGATTGAAAATTTGAGTAATATCCTTCTTTTTCAAAGGGCAGTCTGACATACGGCAGGTCTTGGAAGGCCCTGTTATATTTATCGGCAGTCTTCCTCCGCTCTGCTACAAGCCAATCCAGCTTTTCAAGTTGTTTGATGCCGAGGGCCGCTTGAATGTCGGTCATGCGGAAGTTATACCCGAGTTCAAGATAGTCTTCGAGGATGATCCTGCGGGACAAATGCCTCTCGGGATCGCTTATGGACATCCCGTGATGGCGCAAGCGTTTCAGTCTAATATAAAATTCTTCTTTTGAGGTTGTGATCATCCCTCCGTCCCCCGTCGTTATGACTTTTCGCGGATGAAATGAAAAACAGACCAATTCTGAATGGCAGCCGATACGGCGGCCTTTATATACAGATCCGGCGGCGCAGGCGGCGTCTTCGACCAGCTTCAAACCGTATTTCTCGCACAACGGGCTAAAGCGGTCGATGTCTGAAGGCATTCCCAATTGATGGACGATTACAATCGCTTTCGTCCGGGGCGTAATGATCCTTTCTGCGTATTCGGGATCAATGTTATAGGTGTTCGGGTCCACTTCCGCGAAAATGGGACAGGCTCCCACGTATCGAATGGCATTGGCGGTGGCGATAAAGCTGAGAGAAGGACAGATCACCTCATCGCCCGGCTTGATTCCTGCGACGATCATCGAGAGGTGGAGCGCAGAGGTGCAACTCGAAGCGGCGACGGCGTACTTGGCTCCCACGAAGTCCGCGAATTTCCTTTCAAATTCCGCGACTCTGGGGCCTTGAGTGACCCAGCCAGAAAGAACGGTGTCAAAGACGCTTTGCGCGTCGTCTTTCGTCAAGAAAGGTTTGGCGAAGGGGATCATCTGTTATTTATTGGGTATTTTTGGAAATACCAGGTGGAGAGCTCGCGCAGGCCTTGTTCTAATCCCACTAAAGGATGGAATCCGAGGAGTTCTGCGGCCTTCTTAATATCGGCCAATCTTCGTTTGACCGGGTTCACCTCGTTTTCTGGGGAAAAAAAAGGTTTCAAAAGGGAATGGTGGATCTTCAACAACTTTCCCAATAATTCCCTTAAGCTCGTCTCTTCTTGGCTCCCGATATTCAGGATTTCGTCCGTGGCTTGGGCGCACAACGCCAGCATGTTGGCCTTGGCAACGTCTTTCACGAACACGAAATCCATCGTTGCAGATCCGTCTCCATAAATGATCGGATTGCGATTGTCTCGGATACAGTCCAACCATCGGATCAGAACTTCGGTATATTTTCCGTGGATGTCCATACGCGGTCCATAGATATTGAAATATCGCAGACCGATGTAATCAAGTCCATACATGTGGTGATAGCTTCGAAGCAATTGTTCTCCCAAGAGTTTTACCGCGCCATAGAACGTCTTATTGTCATAGGGATGATCAGTCTCCGGCGTCGGAAAATTTTGGGCGAGTCCGTAGATTGAAGCACTCGAGGAATAGATGATTTTTTTCAACCTGTGCCGGTGGGCGCTCTCGATTAATTGGAATGTCGCTTTCGCCATGACATCGAAAGCCTCACGGGGGTCGGCGGCGCATGTATTCACGCGGAGAGCGGCGAGATGAAAGCAATAGTCGCATTGTCTCATTAGATTATCGATCAGCTGTTCATCCCGGATATCTCCCAGGATGAATTCAACGCGATGATCATCGATGAAATTTTCCATATTCTCTCGTTTGCCTCGGCATAAATTGTCGAGGATAATGATCCGGCGAGGCTCGAAGATCAACAGCTCTTCTACGACAAAGGAGCCAACGAAACCCGCCCCTCCGGTGACTAGGATTGATGCGTCCCGAATCGCGTCCGTGCGGATTATTTCGGGTTTCATTTTTTTCCCCCCGGTCATCGAGACAGACCCATGGCAATAATCCCCAGAAGGATCATCCCGAGGCCAACGCAAGAAAGCCATGACAATCTGTCGCTGAAAAATAAATAGCCGATCAGGACCGTCAGAAAGAAATTAACTCCTGTTGAAACAGGAATCACGAATGAGAATTTTCCCAACGAGAGGGCGTTAAACATGACCAGGACAGAGATGGCGATAAAGCAAAAACCGAGAAGGACTTTGGAAGTTAAAAAGAAGCCGAGATAGCCTTTGACTCCGCGCAAAAGGTGCTTCGGGATCTCAGCTTTGATGAGCGCCGCTCCCGATACGTTAAAAGCAGCATAAAGAGCCGCAAGCAGGACGATATAAAAATTTTGTGCGGATGCTTTCATCTCGGGCCTCCTTTAGCGTCAACCGGTTCGGTGCAGGCTATATCATCTCCGCCTCCACACTTTGAGTGAAGCTGGTCGATGATCTCCATCGTATCCTATAAGTCGGCCAATCGGCTTATGATGAACTCACCTCGAAAATGATTAATGCCGGCGTGGAGCGAGGCATAGCCCCGATCGCCGAGATGGGATGATTAAGTCCAAGTGCCATTTGTTGATCCATCATTTGCTAAACGCAAGGCCAGTGAAAAAGAAGGGTGAGGTGAGAAATAGATGAGGACAGACTGATCAGACGAGCCGACGGGGGCTTCAAGTTCATCCCGATTGAACGGAGAATTTAATAGATTTTTCATGAGGCGTCTACGGAAAAACGGTTGATCAGGTCGATAACGCGGAGGACTTCTTCGTCAGACAACTCGGGATACATCGGAAGGGAAAGACAGGAGGCCGCAAGGCGTTCAGCGTTAGGCAGATCACCGGCTTTGTACCCCAAGTCCGCATAGGCTTTCTGCATGTGACAGGGGATCGGATAATGAATTCCTGGCGAGATCCCGTAAGATTGAAGATGTTTCATCATGGCCTCCCTTTTTTCCACGGCGACCACGAAGAGATGATAAACGGAGTCCGCCCAAGACGGCTGAACCTGGCAGACGATCCCAGGGTGTGTTAGGCCCTTGCGATACATAAGGGCGATATCTTTCCTTTTTTGATTCCATGTCTCAAGATACTTGAGTTTAACGTCGAGAACGGCTCCTTGAAATCCATCCATTCTCATGTTGAATCCGATACAATCGTGCTTGTGCTTGGATGTTGAACCGTGGTTCCTTAACATCCTGATTTTTTCGTCATAGGCGCCGCAATTCGTAACGATAGCCCCGCCTTCTCCATAGGCTCCTAGATTTTTTCCCGGATAAAAGCTGAAACAGCCAATTTCTCCAAATCCGCCCACGTGGATCCCTTTGTATCGAGCGCCATGGGCTTGAGCGCAGTCTTCGATGAGGAACAGATCATACTTCGAGGCAACGTCTTTTATAGCCTCTATATCGAAGGGCTGCCCGTAAAGATGGACTCCGATAATGGCCTTTGTCCTTTTTGTGATTTTTTCCTCGATCTTTTCGGCGCTGATGTTCCATGTATCTGATTCGCAATCGACGAATACAGGCGTTGCTTGTGTATAGGAAACGGCCCAGGCTGTAGCGATGAATGTATTAGCAGGGACAATCACTTCATCACCAGCTGTGACACCGAGAGCAAGGAGAGCAAGGTGAAGAGCCGAAGTCCCGCTGTTCACGCAGGCACAATATTTAAGGCCGCAAAATTGGGCAAAATGATCTTCGAAGCGATCGACGAATGGACCTGACGAGAATGCCGTAGATGTGCACACGTCTCTGATCGCGGCCTGAATTTGGTCTTGGATCTGAGAATACTGCCGACTCAAATCAAAAAAAGGGATTTGGCTATTAAACCGAGTTTTCATTTTGCCTGCCGCAAAATACGGGCGGGGTTTCCCGCAATAACGGCTCGGGAAGGGACATCCTTCGTTACGACAGATCCCGCTCCGACAATCGCGTTTTCGCCAATTGTGACGCCGCACAAAATCGTCGAGCTTGTCCCGATCGAAGCCCCGTTTTTGACGAAGGTTTTGACGACGGTCCAGTCTTCGTCTGTTTTAAGGCTCCCGTCGGGATTTGTGGCTTTCGGGTACTTATCGTTGATGAAAGAGACATTGTGGCCGATGAACACATGATCGCCGATATGAACGCCTTCACAGATGAACGTGTGACTCGATATTTTGCAATTTTTTCCGATGATCGCGCCTTTTTGAATTTCGACGAACGAACCGATTTTCGTCTCGTCATCGATGGTACATCCATAGGCATTGACAAAATTAAATATTGTAACGTTCTTTCCGAGCGAGACGCCTTTGAGGATTTTCTTATCGGTTTCAAGATCGACGAGCTTCAATGTAAGATAACCTCCTTGCCTCGACTTTTAATAGAGCGGTCCGTAGCTTCCAATATTCGGACGACGTCGAGTCCCATTTTCCAGTTAGAAACGGGCTCTTTGTTCTCTCTGACGGCCGCTAGAAAATCTTCGGCTGCGCTATAAAGGGCTTCCGTCAGATCTGCTTTGGGAATGTGAATATCGCCGGTTCGATAATCGACGAGAAGCTTCTCACTGGAACGGACAAAATAGCCTGAATCATAGATTTTGACTTTTTCGGTCGGCTCAATATCGTCAAAGACGATCATCTTCAGGGTTCCTCCGATCAGAATTTTGCGGATCTTAACGGGGGATGTCCAGGATAAATGGAGATGCGCGATTTTGTTAGCCTGAAAAAATAAAGTGATATACGCGATGTTTTCGATGCCGTTTTCCATATGCGAGATCCCCGTCGCAATAAGGCTCGACGGAGTTTCCTGGGTCAAGTAGCGCATAATGGAAATGTCATGAGGCGCGAGATCCCATACGACATTGATATCGTGGTGGAATAATCCGAGATTGATCCTGGTCGAATCGAAATATTGCCATGCACCGATGTCGCCGCAGGAAATCAGCTCCCTCATTTTTCTGATCGCTCCCGTGTAGAGAAAGGTATGGTCCACCATCAGGGTTTTCTTTTTTTGAAGTGAGATGTCGATAAGTTCCGAGGCTTGATCCGAGGTCTGACTCATCGGTTTTTCGACGAAAACGTGTTTATCATTGAACAGAGCTTGTTTGGCGAAAAGATAATGTAAAGAAACGGGAGAAGCGATGACAACGCCGTCAATCTGCGGATCGTCAAAAATATTGCTCACGTCCTTTGTAATTAGCGCTTGAGGATACAATTTTTTGGCTAAGGCGAGACGGCCGTTATCAAGGTCGACAATCGTTTTTATAAGACATCCCTCATGCATAGCAAAATTTCTCGCTAGATTCGGTCCCCAATACCCAAATCCGATTAGGCCGATGTTAATCACAATCACCCCTCCAAATGATAGGAGTTTCCTTTTTCCGCGGCGAGAAGAATGGCCGGTCCGGGCGATAAATCTCCCTTCTTGACCACGCAAGAAATATATCACCGACCGGACGGCGATGTCAAACATGCTGGCGAACCCAAAATTGCCGATAGGAGATAGCCGGCGGGAATAAAAACTCATTTAAGACATTTAAAGCGGAGGATGATCGCCGTTTTTTCAAAAAGGTAACGTTTGATTTTCGCTCGTGACCGCAAGTTCATGGTTTGGCTTTTTTTTGGCGGACCTTTCCTGGACTTGGGGTCCTCGATCAGGCTTAGTAATAACGGTAAGAACTCAGAGTTCGCCGAACGCCTTGAGACGCCGGCGCGTCTGGAGGAAAAGCGCATACTTCTCCCATGTCGTGGCTAAGCGAAGGATAAGGCGCCGGCCGTGCCGGATTACGCGCCCGGCCGTCTCGATCAACTGCCAACGCAGCGTCGCGATCGTCTTGGTCCTCCACTCGGGATCCAAGAATATCAGTTTCTGGGCTTGAGTCAGGTTATAGGCGAGAAGGCCTAGGGCAAACCAGAGAGCGTTGGCCGGGAACTCACCGCTCGTCATCTGCTCCATTCCGAACCCGATCTTCACTTCCTTGATCAGGTTCTCGACTTGGCCTCTCTGATTATGAAACCAAACCACCTCTTCCGCGGCAAGATCATCCAGATTTGTAGTGATCACATAATAACAGTATTCGTTCGGCTCGAAGAGCGCAAGCTGGGGATCGCGCCAGCGCTGGACAATCAATCGAAAAGACTCCTTCGTCTTCGTCAGCATATGGATCGCCGTGCCCACCTCCCGATCTGTCTCTTCTCCGTTCGGTCCTTGCAGGGGCGTCCAGTCCCGGACCGTCTTGATAACCTCTTTAAGACCAACATCTTGGTCGGCCGAAATGGTGAACCCCAGCCCCCTCTTCTGGCACCAGTTGATGACATCCGCCTGATAGAAGGCGCTATCGGAGCGAACCCGCTTGATCTTGGGACACAGTTGCACACAACGCTTCAAAAACTTCAACGCCTGGGCGTGCGCCGCCACGTTCCCTGCCCGGAACTCATGGGTGAGACAGAGCCCGTTCTCCGCCAAGAAGCCTAGGATCGGCTGGTAGCCCTTCACCTTCTTGTACGTCCAAGCCGCCTCCCTCTTCTCCGCCTCGATCACCGTCGCGTCCACATCCAGCGTGTACTTCGAGGTCGCTGTTCGTGCCAACCAGTCTCCATAGGTCGACAACGACGGCATCTCGGAAAGACCGATCATCGTCCTTAAGGCCTCATCGTCCCGAATCTCCCGCAGGTCTTCGATATGCCGGCCGCCGCCCTCCAGCATCAGCAACAACGGTTGAATATAGGACCAGGCGTCATAACCGCGATTCGAGCCAGGCCGAGGAAAATAGACCCCGATCTTCCGCTCGATTTTCAAAGCCCGGATGACTTCGGCAAAGAGCGCCAGACCGCCTCGCGGCGTGATCAACTCAGCGGTGCGCTCAATCCTGATTCTAAAACTGACAGAGACGGTTTACATCGGGAGCCTTCTTTCATAAGCTACCCAACGAAAGGAGGTGCTTTATGTCAGGGGCCGAGATGATCAGGAATCAGCGCTGGCGGCTGGGGATCATCCGACATGTTGAAGAGGTGACCCATAACGTCGCCAAAACTTGCCGATACTACGGGATTAGCCGGATGGCTTTCTATCGTTGGTATCGAAGATATCAAGAAGAGGGGGAAGAGGGCCTGTATGACCGTTCAAAACGCCCTCACAATTGCCCGCGGGCGACGAAACCTGAAATCGTGGCTAAGATCCTCTATTTGCAGCAGACCTATCACTTTGGTCCATGGAAGATCAAAATGTATCTGTTGAGATATCACGATGTGACCATCAGCTCTTCCGGGATCTGGAGGATCTTGAAGAAGCTGAATATGAGCCGGCTCCCCCAATATCAACGGTATAAGCGACATGACGAACGATGGAAGAGGTATGAGAAGCCCGAACCCGGGCATCGTATCCAGCTGGATGTGAAGTTTCTAGAGCGGATCCCGGGAACACGGAGGCGGTATTATCAATATACAGCGATCGATGACTGCACCCGACTTCGGGTTTTGAAAATCTATGACAAATGCAATCAGAAGACATCGATTCAATTCGTTGATTATGTTCTCTCTCGTCTTCCTTTTCACGCGGAAGTGATTCAGACGGATAACGGCGCGGAGTTCCGGGACCAATTTCATTGGCATGTCTTGGATAAAGGGATTAACCACGTTTATATCAAACCTTACAGGCCGCGGCTAAACGGGAAAGTCCAACGGAGCCACCGGATCGACGATGAGGAGTTCTATCGGATGCTCGAGGGCGTCGTGATCGATGAAACGGGCTTGTTTAACGAAAAGCTGAGGGAATGGGAGGACTTCTATAACTATCACCGGCCCCATTCCGCGCTCGGGGGGCAGACCCCCCATGAACGATTCTGGCAGAAAGTCGGGCTCTCAGTAACCAGTCATGGTCGTATCCACATGTCCTTGACACAACTCCGCGGCCGGCGATATCATGTTTTCGGGATGGCGAGTCTCAATTACGAGCTCGGAGGGAGGCGAAATCTCGCGTCGCGAAAAAGCAAATCCCTATATGCTAAACATATTACGGCAAATGCTTCCTGACGTTAACACTATCGAGCTGCCCGAAGACCGCTCCGTATACAAAACCTGATCAGCTCCAGCTCGATTTCGATACACTCTCAGTTTCCGATGAGGGCCGCAGGCGAAACGAGATACATAAGGCTGAATCCAAAGGGAACAAGGCAATGTCCAATTTTGAGGCGGCCAGCATGGAGGACTATTACAGATACCATGAGATAAAGGTTACGATCAATATTGCCGATGATTTTACGATTCCTCGGATTTCGCAGTTCACCCATTGTGTAGATGGTAACATATTGGAGAAATAATAAATTTTCCAAGGAGCTGATATGAAGAGATACCAGAGTACTTCTCGTGAATTCCGTGATTATTTGCGTCTAAATGGCGTGCCGTTACGTTATGAACTGGAAGATGAGCTTGACTACGAAAAAAGCAGGTCAAACCATGCCATATATTATGAAAATATATACGGTCCATTTCTCCCTTTAGAAAGGGAGGCCCCGATATTGGAGATCGGCACTAGTGAGGGATTGTTTCTCGGGTTTTTAAAGCACAAAGGATATGCCAACTATATTGGCATCGATCTGGCACAGGATAAGCTCAGCATCTCACAAAAATATCATCCTGGGCGGGTGCTGAACGCAGATGCCTTTGAATATCTTCCGCAGAATCCTGAAGCATTCCAGATGATATTTGCTAATTTTGTGCTCGAACATATCCCCAAGGACCAAACGCTATCATTTTTAGAGCTGGCTTATAAGTCATTGAAGCCAGGTGGGTTTTTCATCGCCAGTGTGCCAAACATGGATTGTCCATTAGCTTTATTTGCCCGCTACATGGACTTCACTCATCAGGTGGGATTCACGGTTGAGAGCCTGGTTTGGGTATTCTATGAAGCAGGGTTTCAAAAGATTGAAGTTCGGGACGCAGTCAAAATATCTGAAAAAATTTTCATTCGTTTGAGGTACCGCATTGCCAGATATATTCTGCATTATTTAAGCAAGTCTATTGGAGTGCGAAATATGAAAAAATGCATTTCCGAATCGATTTTCTGTGTCGGTTATAAGCTGTAGGATAGGTCTAAAAGATAGCATGGCTCTATCCATCAAATAAGGGAAAACCTGACCGTCGAACAGTTCTGAATCGCTGATTTTGGGGGAGCCTTACCTGGGCTCTATGACGAATAGTGTGGTAATTTTAAGGATGAATTAGCCTTTCATATGGGGAAAAGAGTAATATTTCTGTTCGGATCGCACGCTAATCCATATTCTTTTAAAAATTGGGCCCATTTTGCCCCTCACTGAAAGATTTATCTCTTTTAGGATAAATGAATTAAAGTCCGATCTGTCTCGGACAAGATGAATCGGATTCTTCTTATTCCATCACACTAATCGTCATAGAGCCGAAAACATCTTGATTTTCGGTGATCACTGCAGCTATTATATCTAAGATTAGCTCTTAGACCACACCTTGTCTTATATTGATAAGTGTGACTCGTTCGAGGGACATGGAATTTGCTTTTTCCGTCTAACAGCAATGAATCCTTGATGTTGACAATCGATTTCAGCTCAGCGTCTTCGATTCTTGAACTCGAGACTCACGAAATCCGATTCCGGATTCCCCGCAGCTTGTCCCGGGAAACTTCAGGTTCCCATGTTCGGCGATCTTTGCCAAAACTAATCGAATTCAGGGAATTCTCAATGAGAAATAAATCATGATCGAGCCTTCAAGACTGGTGAGAGATGTTTGGCAAGCGATGTCCATAAAATATAATAACCTCGTTTATGAGATGAAGCAACGCGGTGAAGATATCGTCGTTTTATCCCTCGGCGAAGCCTTCTTTGATTTTCCCATTTGGTCTTTTGATGAATTGCCGCATCCGTCAATTCATCATTATTCGCATTCGAGAGGGATCATCCAATTGAGAAGGAATATCGCGACATACTTTGCCGATCAATACGACTTTCGTTTTAATCCGGAGACAAACATTATTTTAACGTCCGGTTCCAAGGCTGCAATCTACATGGCCCTCTTGTCGATTTTAAATCCTGAGGATGAAGTCATCATTTACGAGCCTGCTTGGGTCAGTTATACGGAAATGGTGAAATTGTGCCACGGAAAGCCCGTGACCGTTCCTTATTATGAAACTATTTATCATTTTGAAAAGTATATCACGCCGAGAACGAAATGCATTATTCTAAATAATCCCAATAATCCTGTGGGAAAAGTATTTCCAGATGAAGAACTCAAGTTCCTTCTGCGGTTAGCTCAAAAGAATTCATTTTTCCTTCTATCCGACGAAGCATACAGCGATTTTCTGATGGAGGACGAAAAATTCATTTCCTTGGGAACGCTGGATAAGGATCTTGCCAATTCAATCGTCTGCAATTCCGTTTCCAAAAACTATGGAATCTCCGGGTGGAGGATTGGCTATGTCATCGCCCATCAGATCTTGATCAACGAAATATTGAAAGTCCAGCAACATATCATCACCTGTCCCGCCACGATTTTAGAGTATTATCTCGCTAAATATTTCTTTGAGCTTATCAAGATCACAAAGCCGCAAATCTTCGAAGTCGTCAAAAAGCGTCAAAAAATTGGTGAATTCATGAAGAAGATCGGACTTGAATTTATTCCCGGAACGGCTACCTTCTATTTCTTTGTTTCTATCCTGCCATCAAAATTGGCCTCCGAGGAGTTTTGTACGCGTCTATTACTTGAGGACCATGTCAGCACAGTCCCGGGGCTCGGCTATGGACAATCCTGTGATCATTTCATCCGGGTTTCCATCGGAACGGAGCCCTGGGATCGGACAATTCGGGGCATTGAATGCATCAAGAATCTCATCGATAAAACATGTTGAGAAAACGATACCGCTTTAAATGAAACGCCCTTATGGAATCAGAAGAAGGAGGTGACATAAAGATTGAACCGGGCAATTGCCGGTTGGGGATAGCTTCGAGCAAAGGCAGCACAGTGATTGAGATCAATAAAATTATCAACCGGGATGGAAGAAAACCTGAATAGATATTCATGAAAAAGATATTACAGCTCGGCGGAGGACTGTTGCAGTTGCACTCGGTTCTTCAATTAAAGGACGCCGGCTATGAAGTGCATATCGCCGACAAGAATCCCAATTGCCCTGGAGCCGAAAAAGTCAAACATTTTAAAGCCCTTGAAATCTCAGATGCCGAACAGGTATCCTCCTATGTGTCGATGTTTTCCATCGATGCGATATTAGCTATTAATGAAGCAGGGGTGTATCCCGCCTCTGTTGCCAGCGTAACCAACAAATTAAACAACTATATTACGCCTGAAGTCGCACTGCGGGCCACAGATAAAGGCTTGATGCGTCAGGCCTGGCAAAACGCAGGTCTTCCTCAGCCAGAGTTTATGGTTGTTGATGATATGAAAATGATAGAGAAGGCTGTCAAGGAAATAGGTTTTCCGTGTATGATTAAGCCGTGTTTAAATTGGGGGAGCAAGGGCGTTTCTTCAATATTTAATGACCAAGATCTCGACTTCGCAATTCGCTTTGCCCTGCAACATAATCGAAACAATCGATATATCATAGAATGCTTCATAGCCGGCGTTGAAATGACGATAGAAGGACTATGCCGAAACGGAAAAGTTACCATTTTGTCGAGATCTGATAAAGTTCATCAAAAACATAGGAATTATAAAGTTGCGATGCAGTTGAACTACCCATCCAGTTTAAGTCAGAAGACATTAGAAAGGGTGGACGAACTCGTCATAAAGGCAGCGACGGCTTTAGGCCTTACCGACTGCGCTATTCATTGTGAAATCATTGTCGACCGTGAGCGTATTTCTCTTGTTGAGTTGGCCGCGCGACCTGGTGGTGGACACATCTTCGGTAAGATCGTTGAGGCCCAGTCAGGGATTCCGATGCCGCTGGCTCTTATAAAAATATTTTTAAAAGAAGAATTTGATATCACCCCACGTCATCAGAAGGGCGCAAGCTACAGATTTTTCAGCCCTCCGCATGGCATATTTATGTCTGTCTCAGGTATTGAAGAAGCTCAGAGAATTAAGGGTGTGATCGACATCGGATTCGACATGGCGCCTGGCACACGCGTCGGTGATATTGCGAGTGATGCAGACCGGCCTGGATATCTCGTGACAGCGGCTGATAACAAAAATGAAGCTATAGAACTCGCCGATAAAATCCTCTCCTCCTTAAAATTCCAAATGGAGTAGTTCATATTCGATGATCATTGATGCCAATGCCCACGTCACCGAGAACGGAAAATGGTTCGATACCGGATTCGATGCTTCCGTTATCCGCCTGCTGAATGAGATGGATCTTGCTGGTATTGACCGCGCAATCCTCGTGCCTTTCGAAGGCTTTGTCTCGCATCGTTTTATTCTGGAAACTTTTAGGAAAAATCCCCACCGATTCATTCCGACCTGCTCTATCAACCCGGCCGCTTTTTCTGACCGAAAAGGACTAATCAATCATTTTAAAAAAGTGGTTAGCGAGGGTGATTTCAGAATATTAAAACTGCACAACCGTTTTCATCGGTATGATCCGCTCGACAAAAAAGTGTTTTGGCTGCTCGAGGAGAACGAACGATTGAATAGACCGCTTGTTATCTATATATGTGGCTGTCTTTATAGCAGGAATGTTCTGCTTTCCTCAACACCGCCGCATATTTTTCACAGGATTACGTCTATGTTCCAAGCTACCCGTTTTGTTATTTTACACGCGGGAGGGACGTGGGCTCTGCATGTGTTGGAAGCGGTCAGGGATAATCCGAACGTTTTTCTCGACCTTTCGAATACGATATCAAAATATAAAGGATCCGGCTTACTTCTGGATATCGCTTTTCTTATTAAGAATTTTGACACCCGTCTTATCTGGGGGTCCGACTTTCCAGAAGTGGTTCCCGCCATAGCATTGAATGATCTGTATGAAATAATACTGGATATCCCGAAGCATAAGGTGGAAAATATTTTGTATAATAACATTAATCACTTGCTAGGACTGTAAATGGACAAAAAGGATAGACAAATATATAAAGAAAGATACGGTTCTTTTCTAAAGCAGTATGGGTATTCTCCCGAGGCGCTCGGATGGGGAAAGAAAGGCAGACAGGAGGTGAGATTCTCCATCCTGGCTCGCCATATTCTGCGGCATCTCGATGCCAGCGTCCTGGACGTGGGATGCGGCTTTGCTGATCTATATCGCTATTTGAAAAAATATCACTGGAACGGGAAGTATACGGGTCTCGATATTGTTGATGAATTGCTGAATGTCGCCCGAGAGATAGATCCTGCCCTTGATCTCAGAAATGAAGACATCGCCGAAGCAGAGGATCTGGGCAAATATGATTTTGTCGTCGCCTCAGGGATATTCAATGCAAAGCTGATGTACGAAGATAATGAACGGCATATATCAAACACCTTGTCGCGCATGTTCGATCACGCCGGTATCGCGGCCATTGCCGATTTTATGAGCACTTACGTGGATTACCAGAAGGAAGGCGCTTGGCATTCCGATCCTGCGAACGTGATCGGTTATGCTCGAAAACTGAGCAGGAGATTCATCCTCTATTATGATTATATGCCGTATGAATTCGCAATGGTCATTTTTAAAGATGATTTAGTCTCTAATGAAAATGTTTTCAATGCCCTCATAAGTACTTAATCATGATACGGGAGATGATATCCGACCCTCAGAAAGCGATAATCAGTGTTGTAATCCCTTTTTTTAATGAGGAAGAGAATATCCCCTCGCTTGTTGATGAATTACAGAAGGCGGCTGGAAATCTCAGGCATGTTGATTTGGAGGTGGTCTTCGTAGATGATGGGTCTAAAGACGGATCATTGGAACACTTGAAAAGACGCACCGCTGTCTTTCGGTCGGTTCGTATCGTCCGGCTTTCAAGGAATTTCGGTTCTCAGGCGGCATTAAGGGCAGGCATCCTTTATGCGAAAGGTAGCTATGTTGTCTTTTTCCCGGCCGATATGCAGTATTCGTTCGACCTGATCGCCGGACTTTATGAAAAATGTCGCGAGGGATATGACTTGGCGATAGCTGAAAGGGCGGACACGGAGGATGGATGGGTCGAGCGATTGACGTCCTGGCTCTACGCTCGGCTATTAAGAAAATTCACTTTGATCGATTTCCCTAAGAAAGGGTTTGATGTGGCGATGTTCAATGGCAAAGTGCAGGCTGAGCTAATTCGGCATATCGAGGCCAATTCCTCTATCGGCTTACAGATGCTATCCCTGGGATTCAAAAGAACCACGGTACCTTGTTACCGAACCCAAAGAAGATCCGGTAGATCGAAATGGACGTTAAGGAAAAAAATCAAGTTGTTCATTGATTCGTTCGTCGCATTTACGAATGCGCCGATCCGTTTTATTTCAATAGCTGGAATTTTTATTACAATCATCGGATTATTTTGGGCTATTTTCGTTCTCGGCCGATCTCTTTTTTTCCATGGCTTATCCCCAAGGGAGCCAATATTAATTCCTTTTTTACTCTTGGGATTTGGTCTTACGAATGTATCTTTAGGAATTATTGCCGAGTACTTATGGAGGACTCTTGACGAAAGCCGTAAACGTCCGGTCTTTGTTATTGACGAAATTATCGAGCCAAAAGAAACGTGATCAAGAATTTGCCTTATTATGTCGCGCCCGCGGCGTTGAGTGTTTCTGGGGCGGCCGCTATCAAGCTGATCCTCAAGGAGCGCGAGCCTAAAAGGCCGAAACCTTTTCACGCCCCGGTCATGAGAACCGAGAATGAGAGGATACGTGTTTAAAAGGGCGGTCATTATAAAGCCGAGCGAAGGGCTCTTCCCTTTATTGGGCATTCTTGGAGGATACATCGCCCTCGTGGCTTCTCGTTATTGGATGCTGCCCGTAACAAGCGACGGCCTGGGATTTTGCTTTTATTCTACATTTCCTCAAAAAGTCGTGTGGGATTTTGAGCGTTTCTTTAATTTTTACATAGGGAAGTTATTTACGTTTCATTTCAATAATTTATTGCAGGGATTCGCGACTCTATCATTCCTTTATCATGTGGGGATTATTGTTTTTGCTTTCCTTATCGCCCGCAAACTCGGCGGAGAAGTTCAAGGCATATTGGCGGCCATACTGACAGCCTCGTATCCTGCTTTTTTTATTTGGGCCACAGAGTATTTCACGGACGTGCCCTGCCTCTTTTTTGGCCTCGGAGCGCTCTATTTTTCTTTGATGAAAGAAGGAGATTCGCATAAATGGTTTCGCTCTCTGCTTTGCGGGTTGTTTCTGACCGGTTCAGTGTTTTCGAAACTACCCGGAATGATGTTCGCTATCCCCGTCTTGATCAACCTTTGCCCTTTTCGTGCCACTCGAAAAATCTATTTCTTCGTGATAGGTATTTTGTCAGCCCTACTCTTCGTTGCGATTTGCGACGCGGTCTTTATCCGAGACTTCTTTTACCACCTGAATCCTCGGAATTATTTGCATTATTTTAGCTCCATTAAGACAAAGATCGTTTTATATATGAATGCCGAAAAAGGCAAACCTTTCATGATAGATTTGCTCGATCCCAAGTATTTAACATACTTCATCTTTTTTATCATCTCATCGATACAAGCATTTTTGTTCATCGAACGCAGGAAGGATTTCAAATGGAAAATGAAAGGAGTTTTTGGCCTGCTAATAACCGGATTATCCGTTGCGTTTATTTATATCAGAACAGATATTTATTTTCCGGGATATTATTTTTTCGAGCATTATTATTATTGTCTGTTTATTCCCTGGATCGTGGCGTTTTGTTCATCCCTCGGATTTTCCAGGTCAGAGGAGAAAACCAAAGGGTTCTCGTCAAAAACCTTTTTCGTCTGTCTAACCTTGTGTGTTTTTTATATAGCGATTCTCGTTAATACAACATACCTTCTGAAAGATAGTATGTCGAGTCGTTCGGTGAGGAATTTTTTATTTTTTTCTTCATTGTGGATTTTTGCGGCTTCGCTTATCGTGATCGTCATTACGGGAAATACATTAAGAAGGAGAGAAGCGTCTCGGGCTGCTGTGGTTTTATTCATATTGGGATGTCTTGGGCTCTGCGTTCATTATGCCTATAGCATCGACATCACGAATTCGCTCCGGACAACTTATAATAAGACCGTGAGAACTCTTCTTAAAACATATGAATCACTTTCAAAAAACCACCCCGTGATTCTGTTCGATTGTAACGTGCCCCGCAATGATGAAATAAGGATGTCTCTTCTTTTATCAAAATTAGCGAAGCAAGACGATTTTGCCTGTTTCAGCAAGGATGCTGGATTAAAAGAGATCGTACAGCAGAAGAAAACGTCTGTTTATATTTTTTCAAAAGAACCAAGAGAAGCATTGATGAGGGCGTTGAATAATCTTGATGTTGAGATTGTCCTTGCGAATAAAGAAAACCTTTTCGGATGCCAATTCTATTTCATTGAAAAGGATCAAAAAAATCGCATATCCTATCCGGCTTTTGAACCGTTTAAATATCTCATTGGTCGCGGGCTCGAAAACCTCGTCCGTTCGACTTCATTTCTCAGAAACGCATCGTTCGAGAGTTGGAGCCGGGGTCCCCGGTCTATCCCCGACGGCTTCGGAAGCAACGACCTTTTAAACGACGCGATGGTTTTTCGCGAGGAAAATGATGTTCCGATGGGTCGCTACGCGGCCCGAATCGTCGGCGACGAGTATAATTTCGGTCAAGAGGTCCCGGGCGCCATTAAGTTTCGAGGCCTTCCCCTGACGCTATTTGTCTGGATGAAGAGCGATACGTCCGGTAAATATAGAATTCAGATTTACGATGGATTCGATTCCTCTTTATCAAAACCGCATTCGGGAATGAGCAACTGGGAGATACTCCAGGTGAGTCATGTCGTCAACGCCGCTGCGTCTTTTATTCTTATCAGGGTTGTTCAATCCTCTAAGACGGAAGAAAAGGATGCGGTCGTTCACGTCGATGGAGCATTGCTTGTCGGTGGAATATGGAATACGATTCATCAATATTTACAGAGCTTGAATGCGACGTCAAAAAAGCTCCCGTGAATAAATTCGTCATGTTTCGTACAGAGAACTCTCTAGCGGCGAAGGAGGGCGTTTATGAATAGAAATGTCCGGATCTAGCCAAGAGCAATGAGAGGCCGAAAGGGCCGCCGCGCTCAGATTTTTGAACATGCAAGTTGATCAATTAAACCCAAGAGGTAAAATAATGATGAAGTCCCTTCCAGAAATATTTTATCGCATGAGCGAATGAAAGCCACTCTCATGTTAACGCCAGCCTTGAGGAAATACCGTCATACGTGGCCATGTTTTCAGATTAAAGATGATACCTTCTGGAAATTGGGAAAGAACCGCTATTTCTATTTGAGAGATATGCCGGAAAAGCTGAATGAGTTAGCCGTTGACAGTCGCTGGCCGGCGTTTTTCCCTTCTCCGATCTGTTTTGTGACCACGTCCGATGGCGTATCAGTGGCTTTGGAGAAAGTGGTCGGACCTTCTATCGTAAACAGATTTCCCTATGTCATAGCGCTGAGTTTTTGTAAACAGAATATTTCTGAGAGGCATCATGCCCGTGAGAAGTTTATGAAAATATTGGAGAGTGGCAGCGTAGTTGCCGTGCAATTTCTCCCTCCGGGAGATACGCTTGACAGGGCTGTGAATGCGATCATATCGATAAAAGATGAGGATTCGGTTGCGCGGGTCGCCAAAAGCGGGCTACCCACACGAAAAGCGTTAACCAACAGTGCCCCGGTTTTTAATGACGCATATATGGTCTATGAGGCCCGGTTTCTAAAATCTGCCGTAACTTTTCATGGAAACAACGTTCAACGCATACCATGGATTGATATGGGTAGTCACCGTGTATATTTTTTGGAAATAAATGCGATTCAATTGCGTAGTGATATCGCTGCTGGGAAAAGCCAGATAGTATGGCGAAGCTTGCCGGCTTGGCAATCCCGATTACAGATTCCCGCGACTGATCTTGACTTCAGAAATAGAGTAAAGGCCGAATATCAAAAACCGTATACGCCGTACTATTTTTTTCCGTCATCGGGCACTATCGCGTTTCATCCGGACCGAAACGAGAACGGCATGGCCATAAGGTTCCTTCCCCCCCTTACCGATGATCAAGAGAAAACAGACAATAATGCGACACGGTGGCCGTGTTTTTTTCCTTCGTCCGTTAGCCTGATTACTTCTTGGACAGAAGAGCATCGGCCAAACCTGATGCCGTGCGGTTCAACGACTGTTTTAAGTCGATACCCTTTAACCATAGCGGCCTGCATATGTTATTCAGATATTAATAAACGCTATTCGCCCCGCGCTACTTTAGAAGCTATAAAAAAGTCCGGCCGGTTTGGCTGTGCTGTGCCGTTTATAGACGATCAGGTTATCGAGGCGATAAAATATACGGGAAGCGTTTCGATACGCGATGATCCTCATAAAGCGGCTAACTCAGGTCTTCAATTTATCGCAGGGGAAAATGCTCCGATCGTATCTTCCCTGCCTTTGCATTTTGATTGTCGAGTGGCAAAAGAGATTCGACTTGGGACGCACGAGATGTTTGTGGGAGAAGTCACCAGGATATTCGTCCGAGCCGATGTCACACAAGACAATCCGCTGGAATGGTATCCGTGGGCGGATGTCTTGCCTTTTAGAAGATAGTAACGCGCCTAATCGGATTCTAACAAGGTTGAATCTTTCGACTTAAGAGACATATCCCCCCGGGAGAGGTCTCAATCCACCTTCAATATGCCTCTACGCTGTCTACTAACATCTTGGAAACTTTTTATTTGAATATAACCACCTGAGGAAACATGGAGGCTTGAGCTATGAAACACCTTTTGATAAACTACAAAAAGTTACCGAATTAGTGAGCGAGTATAGCTATCCCCATTTTTAAGATTTTTTTTCTGCGCACAGATCATTATGAAAACATCCAGGCAGAAACCGCGCTCACCCGATGCGCCTGATGGACCGCTTTTATAACCGATTGATCACGGCGGAATAACCGAAGAAGCACAATAGTATAGTAGACAATCAGGCGGCTCAGGCGAAATAAATAACACAGATATATCTTCGGGGAAGAAACCGACACCGGATACATCCTGGTCAGATACTCCCTTGACGGAAAAGCTTTTTTTAAAAGAGCCAAAACTTTACCTTTAATCCCTTTAACTTTTTTTATTTTTGAAAGTTGGCCGATTCTTACTACAATTAGCTGACCTGACGGGCTTACATCTACATCAAAAATCTGTTCCAGGGCTTCATCAAAAAAAACAGACTGGTAATCATCGGGTTTTATTTCTGACATTATTTTATCCGGCGGCGCCGCTCCCAGCAATTCCCGGACCAGAAGCAACATCAGGTAAACACACTTTTGGCCGCCCCACCGGGTGGCCCTGTCAACGACTATTTGCCAGTCGATTTTATCTGCGGATGTTTTTATCAATCCGGCCATATCACATAAAGGAATCAAGTCTATTCCGGTCTGCAGATGAAAACAAGCATGGATACACAAATGTAAAAATAAATCCTCCGGAGAAAAAGCCCGGACCTCGACATTATCGACTTTAATAAGACACGCTCTCTCCCACAACCCGTCGAGATCTACTTTAATGGGGCTATCCGGAGTCACGATATTCCAGTGAAGTTCTATCATCGCCCCGCTTTTATTCGTAAAAGGCGGCAAATTATGGAAAGTCTTTAACATGCTCTCCCAGGCAGGAAAATACTGCTTATAGCCAATAGTCAGCAGTATCCGGCCGGCCCTGACCAGATCTTCTTCTTTCACTAAAAGATCCATATCGGACATTGGTCTTAAAGCAATATCACCATAGATGTTTTTTGCCAGCGAAAGACCTTTGAGCGCAATGACCGGCAGTTGATTGTCGGCCAGAGACTTAAGAACTTTTAAGGCATCAAAAAAAAGACTTGTGTTCCTAGTCGCAAAATTGCGGTATGCGTCCCTGAGTCTGTTTCTGACATCAACCGGGATAAGCTCAGTCGGAAAGTTACGGGACTTTATTTCCCGATAAAACAACCCCCCCACTTTAAAACGCAGCGCCCAATCTACCAGACTCTCCCCATCAGCCGGCGATAATTTTTCCAACCTGGCTTCTGGTATTTTTCTCCCTGAAAGAAAATCGCATAAAAGTCTGCCCGCTTCTCTTCTTTCCATGATAAGTCCTCCAGTTCTTGCGGCTAACGATAGGACCGGGCTTGCCTCTCAAAGAGGTCAGCGTAAACACCCTGGCGGTTTATTAATTCTTCGTGGGTGCCGCCTTCGACATTCCGTAGGTATGCTCGAGAAGCTCGATAAACCTTGGAAGATCCGTATCCACCATGGATAGAGGGCTTTTTCCCCCAGAAACCTCACCATTGAGGAAAAACCGCGCGACTCTCTCCTTATGTAATTCAAGTAGATCGCAAATAGCGTGAATCTCGTACAAGACATCTTCAATGGACACCCCCTCCCTTTGCAGATATTCCTGCTTTGTCCAATCCTCGCTATCTTCATTCTCTGAGGTCGGTGGTGAATCCGAAAAACGGCCCTTTCTTTTGACCACACTTATCAGATAGCGCGGATCATGTTCTTCATACATACATTCTTGCACATCGAAAACGCCACCCAATTCGCGAGACAGAGAGTCTACAGTATGGCTCCGGATATACAGTCCAAAAGCGAGCTTCTCTTCACACGCATCCATCTGTGAAAAGTACTGGTCCAATCGGCATTGGCTTGTCAGCCAATGAAACATGGATTCTGGATACCCAAGATTCGACATGCTGTACCAGAAAGAGGCATATTTCTTGCGGGTTGCTACGATAAACCCTTTTCCATTGTCATTCAGTATACTTGCGAGGCTTCTTTGAAGAGCCAACGCCTGAACCAGGGAAGGCTGAAATCCATAAAATTCCAATAAAAAGCCATCAAAAGATCCTGGCGAAAAACCGATGTTGTCAGCATCCATGCAAACTGCCTGAAAGGGAAGCTTAAGATATTCCGCCCACTCATTTGCAATCCCAACCAGTTGTTCGTCCGTATCAATTCCGATAAC
>Ga0315279_10002833_pt1 | contig 25225 bp, 28 predicted proteins | sample YL17G06_20_MG_FD_203694 | JGI IMG/M metagenome (GOLD analysis project Ga0315279, IMG submission 203694) | Sediment microbial communities from Yellowstone Lake, YNP, Wyoming, USA - YL17G06_20 | ecosystem: Environmental > Aquatic > Freshwater > Lake > Sediment | place: USA: Wyoming | collected...
TAGAATCTTTGTCATTGACATTGTTTATATTGCCACCTATCAAGGCGCATGTAGGCGGCCATGATCCGCTTTCGGCAAATGCGCCCGCTTCATTCTTCAGAAACGTCGGAAAGCCCCAATCGGCCAGAGTTATTTTCGTGCATAAAGCCGGATTCAGCACGGGCAATGCCGTAAACCCAAGAAGTATATCCGGGCTTCTGTCAATCATTTTGGGATTCAAATCGATTTTGTTGCCGTTCGTGGCATCGCCAGTGTACGCGCTGGTGGGGATCGGCAGGAAAGCGGAATCTTCTTCTTCAATCGGGATATCCACTTGTAAATTTACGTCGGCCTTTGCCTGATCAATTATCGAAGCATCGATTTGCGCGCGGGCTTTCTTGCGTGCTTGGTACGAATAGAGCTGCATTCCTTTGGAAACAATATTCCCGTCGGCATCTTTCATGCCCTTGCACGGCCAGGTGTCCAGCGTATATTCCTGATAGATTCGCCGGATTTTCACCCATGAAACATTTGATTTCGAAATCAAATAAGAATGCTTTGCCTGGGTGAAGTTTATCCCGGTGATGTTCTCATTGAAGGTGATTTTTTTCAACGTGGCATCCACCGCAGCAATGGTATGCGCTTCGCTCAAATCATCATTGACAAGATACACGCTGTCATTCGCGGCATACCCGACGGTATTATAAACGTAAATGATTTTCTGGCTGGCGGCCGCAGTCGCGGACAGGTCGATTTTATACGATGGCGGTGTTTCGAAATACTTGTCAACGGTGAAGTCAATTTTTCCGTAGTTTATAGATTCATCCATTGCAGTGATTCCGCGCGTCTGCCCGTTCCCGGCCCCGCCGATAATTGTTGCATACAGATGATCGAATGAAGTCAATTGCACAGCGCCCGCGCCGTTTTTGACCTGGAATGAATATGACAGCGTCGGCTGTCCGTCGCCGGTCGAAACCCCCGCCACAACGGGGAAAGCTACTATGCTGGAATCGGCCCCCGCGTCCGTGAAGCTGGTTTCATCATATACGGTTTCCTCCGATGCAGTCCGAATCATTTTTGCCTTGTCGATGTCGCCGAAAGTTATCGGCTTCACTTTGCCGATATCTGACGCCGCGGCATGCGGGTCATCAACGATATTTACTTTTTGCGCAAGCGACACGTTGCGCTTGTATTCCGGCGGGATGCAATTAATAACAAGATCGGTTTCGTTCCAATTCAAAGAATCAATAACGTATGTCGCAAGTAAATCGCGCGATGAAGCTTCTGCGTTCGCGTCAGTCCCGACGAATTCCCATAGCTCAATAACGCAATTTATAAGCGAAACAAGTTGCGATTTCAGGACAAGATAAAGCTTCCCGGTCGCGTCGATCTTGATTGTCCAGTTGCTTACCTTTGCTACATCGCCGCCGCGCCGCAGGTTCAAAGACTGCTCTCTTGTCCCTATTCCGTTTTCAAGAATATGGCCGGACGCCCAGGCCGTCGGCGCCGCAGTGAGAACGACAGGGGACTCAACGAGACGTATTTCACTTGCCCCCGCGCTTGTATAAATCCCGGCCGCGGTGTCCTGAGAAACAGCATACGGAAGATATATTCGGATTCCGTCGATAATATTGGAATGGCTCATGATGCAGACCTGAATAGAAATTTCAGTTTCATCGAAAACATATCCCAGCGTTCGTGTTTAATTTCGATATGGTCCTGAATGAACTTTGATATGAACGTTCCGCCGCTCAAATTGTCTATATGAAACGGATATGCGCCGCTGCCGGTAATAATGCTAATATCAGCGGTCCGGCCGCTCGATCCGGTAAGGAACTGGACCAGTTTCGCCGACTTCGTTTGATTGCATTCTTGGGTCCATTCTGATTGCCAGGTGTCGGCGGCTGCACCTAAATCGATGCTTTCAGGCTGCCCGGTCCTGCTGATATCCGCAGACCAGCCGGGCATCAACCGGGACGAAAACGAATTTTGAGGATATCGTATTTCTGTTACGGTCCCGATCTGAAAAGTGCCTTCCTTCTTTTCGGCAGGTATCGAATACGCCGGCGCCGATACCAGCACCAAATCAAATGCGTCTTCCCAATATTTCCAGGGCTGGAATATCATTCCGGATTCATCGCGGGATATTGGCCGACATACAAATGTTCCCTTGTCCCCCAGGTCCGGACCGAACGGGAAAAAACCGGTCGCATCCGATCCGAGTTCGATCGATATGTTTTCCGCACGCGCCTGGCCGGCCGTCCGCAGGAATCCGGAAAGAAGCGATTTGTTTGCCGTACTGATTAACCAGGTAACTCCCCGGGCGATCCGGTAATCAAAACCGCCCGTTGCATCGTCATCTGCAAACCGGTATGTCCCGTCATGCTGGCGCCGCGACTTAATTGCCATTTTAACCAACGAGGAATAGCCCCATTGTGGCGCTTCGATGGATATTGGTGTTCCGTTTGCCGATATTGTTATCATGATCCTACGCGGTCCTAGGCGCTAAAATATGGCGCTATGTCCGGCGCCAGCTTGGCAAATTCTCCCGACCGTACCGCCCACCGAAAACGGGTGATGAAATCATCATCGCCGGTAACATGGATATGCACCTGGGGAGCCGGTCTGTTGTTTTGGGCCATCCGCGCCGTATCGCCGGAATTGTATACCCGGGCGCCCGCCGGCAGCGCGACCGCTTCCGGGCCGTGCTCCCCGACCAGAGCCATTCCCCCGCGCGCCTGGCCGCCAAGGGCGAATTTCTGTTGCGATATCACAGCCGTTTGCGCGACGGCTTGGGAGATCAACGCCGCCTCAACGGCGATTGTCTCAGCAAGGGCAGCTTGCCATGCAACGCCGGATTGTGACCATATCGCCCGCGCCGCGGATGCCCCGGCTGCAGCGGAATCAATCCAGACTTCGGCGATTCGAATGGCCTTCATCTTGTTGCCGTGTGCCCTGGATGCCTGGGCGATCATATCCATGATCGCAACGAGTCCATGCGCGCTTTCAAGCGCAAAATCCTGCATTGCGCGTTCGGTTGCGATTTTGGCTTGCTTCTCTTGCTCCAAATTGTCCAGATTGTGCTGCAATATCCGGTCCTGAGATTTTCTATCAGTTTCCGCGATTTTCTGTTTTTGATTCGAAACGTCCTGATCTATCTGCACTTCGAGTTCGGCCATTTTCTTCTTCTTTTCGTACGTCTCTTTTGCATACTGCTCTTTCTGCTTTTCGATTTTCTGCAAGGCCCGGACTTGTGCTTTCTGGCGTTCCGTCAGTTTCCCATCGCCACTGCCGCCGCATGGCGCCGCCGGGTCCGGCGCTGGTGCGCTGCCAGTTGATGCTGTTGGGTTATTAAATTTATTGAGTTCCGCCCTGAGTTCGGCGATCTTCTTTTTGGCTTCATCCGTTGTTAATGGAATATCGCCCATATACTTCACCCAATAACTCAGTAGTTTGTATTTTGGTTCCCCTTTGTTAAGTTTATCAAGTATTTCGTATAGGTCGGTAATATGGCGATTGATTTCGATTGTCTTCTTATCGTTCTTCTCCTGTTCTGTAAATGCATAGGTCCATGAGTTTACTTTATCGATAAAAGAAGTCAGGGCAGGGACCGCGAGATTTACGATATTCGCAGATAATACTTTAAAGTTATTATCCAGAATAACTGTTTTTTTCTTCGCGTCGTCAAGGGCTTTGACTGTATCATCGTCAAGTCTCAATGCCAAATCGTTGACATCCTTAATCATGCCCTGAAGCGCCGGCTTGCCCTCATTGATCACAGTCAAAACTTCCCCGGCGCCCTTACCGAAAAGCTTTTGCGCTGCCGCCGTGCGCTCCAATGGGCTTTGCATGCCGCTTATTGCCAACACGGTTTCATTGAAGATTTGGTTTGCGGTCTTCAGATTCCCATTATTATCGCGGACCGTGACGCCAAGCTGATTAAAAATCTTTTCGAATTCTCCGCCCTTTGTAGCGGCATCATAAGCATGCGTAGAAAGCTGCCGGAAAGCGCGGCCCAAAGCATCGATATTTGTCCCGGCCATTTTCGACAGCAAATCAAGACGCTGTTCTTCGTCGGCCGTAACTCCGATCCGTTTCGCCGTTTCCTCAATCCTCGATCCGAATTCAATGGCCTGCTTTGTCATATCGGCCATTTTCGATATCACGAATGACCCGGCAAAGGCCCCGGTAAGTCCGGCGGTAAACATTTTGATTTTTTTATTGATATCGTCGAAGGCACTCCCGAATTCCGCCATGGGCTTTGAACCCTTGTCGAGTGCCTTCAATACTATTTCGAGACCTGGCATATTTAACCTTTCGGCAAAAATCTTTCAATCAACGCAAAATACAGATTGCAGGCGCGCACGAATCCAACTGGCTGATTTATCATTCCCGGCTTTCCGTTTGGAAATTCTCCATAATCCCGGTATCGAATAAAAAAAGGAAGCAACGGGGCAAAATCCCTGGCCGATGAACGGGGACAGCGATACATCGGTATTCGATTGCTTCCTTTGCAGTGCTTGCATTTATCGTTCTCACCTTCGCAAAATGGACATATATCAGAAATCCATGCCGGATGTTTTTTGCTGGTCGGCCTTATGCAGCCGCGGCGCTTCTTATGTTCCGCCGAACAATTCTTGCATGAGAAAGGCGGACTTTTCGCAGCCGCGGCAGCCGCCGACATTATTTTAATGTGTCAAGTTCCGATAACCCGACAAGCTGGTCAAGGTTTTTTTCGATTAATTTTGCTATGCGTCTGATATCGTTAGAACGAAGAATCTCGCTCGGCCTCCGTTTGTCGAAAGCCCTCTTGTCAGTTCCGACCAGGAATTTATCCACGGTCTTTGCGTCATATTCCCAGTTGTCGCTGATCATTTGCTTGAGCAAGTTTTCATCCTTGACAGTTTCGGGATTTCTGCGCTTGATTTCCTCCGCGAACGCGCTTATATCCGCAAACCATGCGGACGGGTTCCCGACAAGCGGCTGCAGGTGGAGCATCTCGCCGGAAACCGGGTCTTCAACCTTCAAAAAATCTTCCGGAATTAACGGAATCATACCGTCCCCTTTCAAAAAAAATACCGCAGTCGTTATGCCGACGTAGTATCGACGGCGATCGAGAATGAATTGTCTATCGCCCGGCCCGCGATATCCAGCGTTTCTACTCCGTTTTGCTCTGATCGTTTCTCTGATTCCACGGATGCCGTAGTAATCGCAAAGGTGATTTTGTTCGGAGCCGTACCGCATACGACCGACATCGCGCCGGTCGTGCCCGCCAGAATCGCAGACGGAATGTTCCCGACCGATGGCAGTTCACGGTAAATTTTCGCCGACCACTTCACCTGATATTTTCCGATAAGCGAGCAGCCGAGGCCGGATATAGTTTCGAGGCAATTGATTGTTGGCAATGCTTCGAGTCCGCCCTCGAATTTCATTGAAATCGGAACATATGCAGAACTTCCGAGGATGGAAATCGTTGCCAATTTGAGGGCCGGGGGAATCGCGGTTGATCGTGTCACCGTCGGCACAGTCCCCGCGACCGGAGCCCCGCAGGATCGCCCTTTCCCGGTGAATGTGCCTTTAGAGACGCCTTTGTCGAAATCAAGTTCAATCGACCAATCGAAAATTAAATTTCCGATTTTGTCAATGATGCTTCCCGACGTGTCCAAATTGCCGGAGAATCCCCACAGAGTTGCGGCGTTCCATTCGGATTGTTTGTTTGTGATCGCGTACGAATAGATATGCGTCTCTATGGACTCTTTGAACCCGGCACATTTCAGCAGTGTCGTGAATTGCCCTGCGGAATCTTGGGCGCCGCCGGTGCGAAGCGGCATAGCCAATTCGACCCCGGCGTATATCGGGCCGATGATGGATTTGTTGTTAGGGAACCCGGCGCCGACAAGCTCAATCGGATTGACAACAGGATCAAAACTAATCTTGGGCGACTCGGCTTCGATTATGTCCGTCCCGGCCAGAGACGTTTCCGGCGTGTCGAAAACGGATTGTACTTTGCAAAGTACAGTTTCAAGCTTTTTCACTTGGCGTACTGGTGCTGCCATATTATGCTCCTATCAGATAAGGGTTGTCGTAACGGATAATTGCGCGAACAGCAATATCCAGATATAAAACCAGTTCCGGACTCGCAGGGTCGCCCGCGAAATAATGCCCCCAGCCGGTGATTTCTGTCATTAATGCATTGCCGCCGCGCGTTAGATCGACAAATAATAATTTCATCAAATCAGCATGCAGATTCCTGATCTGCTTGGATGCAGGATCAGCGAGCGAAGCTTTTAAATATTTGTCCTTGACAATATCGGTAAACTCAATGCGGTAATGCAGATTGCAATCCATCGAAAGATTATCGCGCGTGAGTACTTCGACGGATGGACCGAGTATTTCCACGAACGGATAACGATCATCTATTACGGTTACCGACCGCTGCATCTCGCATGTTATCGTCTCGGCCGTCCCGGTGTAGTTGATCATTTTCCCGCTGAATGTGCCAACCAGATTTCCGCTGATTTTGCCGGAAACTGAATCGTCTGTCGGAACCGTCGGGGTTCCACCCTCAAAGGTGCCCGTCAGCTCGGTTCCGTTCGCGCCATACTGAATATCCTTCTGGGTTTCGGCAGCCGTCGGCACCCAAACCCCGATATCTCCATCGCTCATGATAGGCCACCAGCTTTTGAAGCTCATGATGGCGTCCTTGTGGTGTCGGTATAGGTGAGCGTGATTTCGTTCGCGTTGTCGGCCTGGTTGCGATAGGTGATTGCGCCGGCCGTGCGACTGCTTTTGCCGCACAGGCGGGCAATGAGTTTTTTCATGGAGGTGAAAATGGTAAGCGTTCCGTCCACCGTTTGGGTGAGTGTTGCTTCCTTCGCCATATCATCATATACTTTGGCCAGACCTTTTGACCCATTGGCAAGGATCACGTTATTGTCCGCAGTTTGAATCGCGCTTGCTGCCGCATTGAGTTCCGCTATAGTAAATTCAACATCGATATATCGATTGTCAATTGCATCAGTTCCCGCGTTAATGATTGCTCGGCAGGGCACGACTGACGTGTAGGTATAAGTCACACTGTAAATGCCATCGCCGATATCAGCAACGGCAATACTGCTCGCTAAGTCAGCCCCGGTATTAAGGTTTCGTGCCGTTTTGCTGGGAGAGAGTCCCGCTTGCGGAACGCCATCTGCTTTGAAGCTTACCGATTTGATAATGGTTGACATAGTGCCGCCTTACGGAGCCAGCCGTGTTCGCGCTGACCGGGTAGATAATGTGTCAATGTACGCACTTGACTTGGCAATCGTTCTCAATCGTAAATAATACGCTTTGTCAGGCTGCAAAAAGTTTGCGCGCAAGGTGTCTTTGAGGACGGTTTTTGTCCATGCCATGCTGTCCCGAGTCTGCCAGGTCATGCTCGTGAGCGATCTGATCTGCAGATACGCCTTTACCGAGTCGCAGGACATTTTCGCCAGCGTCGAGCAAGGAACTGAGAGCGCATAGGAAAGCCGTTTTGTGACCCCGTAGAACAGCGCCAGAGTATCGTAGGTGCATGAGGCCCGATACACAATCGTCGTCGTATCCCGGTTCCCCGGCAGATACCCGGTATCGCTCGTGACCGTGTACACGTTGATCGCCCCCGCAGCGTGAGCAGGCGCCACCACGCGCAGGATGGAATCTGAGCGCAGGATGGAATAGCTGAAATCGGACAGGTCGAATCTTACCTTACACGCGCCGTCACGCCCGAAATATTTGCCGGTGATCGTGACCGTGTCCCCGCCATCCGCGCTGATCGTGTCCGGGGAAATGCTGGCGATCCGGGGAGCTGGCCAGACGAAGCCGTAATTATGCCCCATGTTGTAGCTGGTCGTGTCCGGCGTGCAGGCCGCGCCAATATTGTAGTGGTCCTGAACATTGAGCACCGGGCTTGCCGCTGTGGGAAGCGAATCGTATGTGTAAACTCCCGGAGTATCCGAGCGCCATATAGCAGCGGGCCAGTCGCCACTGGTGTAATTCTGAATCGCCAGAGTGTCGTGCGCGTGCCCTGTCCACGTTTTGCCACTGGTGAGAATCAGACGCGAGATTGAGCGGCAGTGTTCGCCGAGCCACGTTTTTATATTATGCAAAGGCCAAATTACCATAGAAGTGGGTACGCCTTTGCTCCCTTTCCAAGCTATCTTAAGCATTGCATTATTTGTAAATGATAAAGTATTATTCAATAGCAATGTATCCGTTGGCACTGTGCTATTTGACAATAGCGATCCAGTTAATGTTAGAACATATCCATTTTGATTAAATCTTCCAGATGTTAATATCAGAGTATCCAAATATACTTGTCCATTCATGGTTAGTTTTTGAGTTGTTGCGCAATTTAATTCAACATCCTGAAATGTTCCATTTACCCCGCCTGTAATGGATTTTTCCGTTGTACCGCCTGTAAATAATACCTTTCCACCTTCTTGCCATGTAGATACCATGGTTCCTGCTCCAGCACCATCGCTAAAATTAAATCCGTCCTTGACTGTCCATTGCGATGTTCCAAAATTGAATGTTTGCAATCCGGTAGTGACATTATTTGTATGTGTAAGTACCGAACATGCGACTGCTGAATTTAAGAAGTTCCATGTTGCGGAACCTGTAGTAACGCCTTGTCCCCCATCTAACATCAACCCTTTGTTGGTGGAAACAGAATATCCATTTGTATTCAGGAATAAATTTGGTATAGATGTTCTTCCTGACATGCTTATCCCTGTCGCACCTGATCCGGAATTGCTTAAATTACCTGCTAACCCAATTGTGTCAGGGTTTTGTGAACCTGTCATGTACCATTTAAACGTTGCGGTTTGCATTGTCAATTCGGGTATTGTCACATTTTTACCTGCAACGATTATGCCTACCTGTAAAAACGCTGATGTATTATTAATAACCGTTCCGGGAGAGTAGCTCATTAATGATCCGGAGGTATTTAATGAAGTCAATATCCCTGACGCACCTGAGCAATTCCACGTACCTCCATGCAGCTTTAGAGGATTTGTTGCTTTCCCTTGTATGGTTAGTTGGCCAGCACATACCATGTCCGTTATTTTGCCTGAATCTGCAATGTCAAGCGATAAAATGGCTATCGCTTTACGTATCGTCAACGAATCATTGCCATGCATTTTTACTGCAAGATTCGCCAAATTAGAACCAAGCGTTCCGGTATTTGTGATCTTTATCGCTCCATATCCCGTACCTGTTTTTGTCAAAGACGGTGTCCCGTCGGCAGCTTGCAGCAGCCCGGAGCTTGCCCAAATCGCGCTATTAGTAACTGTCAACTCATTACCCACAAAGTAAAAGCTATCCGTTGATCCCCAATAAATTGCCGAAACGGTATCCGCAACATCGAGGGAGCATTTTCCGGCACCCATGACGCAGGAATCATTTATTGTTGGCGGAGTGTCCCAATTGCCAGCCGTGCTCCATAGGTGATTAACTCCACCATAGGTCCATGTGCAGGTCGCACCCCACGCCCCCGCGCAGAGCGGGAGCAGCAGGGAGAATGCAAAGATTATTTGCTTCACTTCAGCACGCCCAGACTATCACGTGACCGGACGGTATAATCGTTGAATTGGTACAGCAGTCTCAGCTTTAGAGCGTTCGCGCTGTCAATTGGTGGATTCAACGGCCTGAAGACACGGTAAAACATGGTGTCCCGTTTTGCCGCGTTTTTTCGCCATGCTATGATCTCAATGGTGTCCTTCGTGCCAATGTAGGACGGGAGCACAACATCCTCACGTGGGCGAATAATTTTCGCGGGTTCCGTCCAGCGCACCATTTTTCCTTCCCATAAACACGAGTCTACATGAGCAGCGGTTTTCGTGTCGGTTGAAACGGTTTTGTTGATATCCTTGACAATTACCGTGGAGTCAATCGCCACCGCGAGGGATGCCGCTTTCTGCGGGTAGGCGCAGACGGCGAGAAGCAGGACAAGGATTAGATTTTTCATTAATCGGCCTTTCTAAGCAGTGTTTTCAGCATGGCTTTTTGCTCCGCGTTATTCACCCGCATTTCCTCGCGCACGCATGTTAGTTGATCTCTCGTATCATCCAGCCTTTTCAAAATTTCCGCGTCATGCCGCTTTTGCTCTTCGCAATGCGGGACCAGTTTCGCATCGATCTGTTGATCTATTTTGTCCCGGTATTGCAGCTTGTAAACTAAGCCGTATATCGGATTGATGCAGGCAATGGCCGCACAGCTCCCGGACACCAGCCCGGCAATCCATATCCACCGCTTGGCCCATACGGGAATGCCGCCGTCGTTTTTTCTGCGCATTGGATGATCGTGTTCCATTGATGTTTTTCTATTTTGCTGGTTGAGTACTCGCATCGTCAGTCGGCTTTTCCGCAATGCTGCTTTGCGTTACCTTTGCGCCAAATGTCAACGCATTTGCTCCCGCGTACAAAAGCCAAACACCCTGCGGGATGTCGATCAGTTGTCTTGTTGCTACGCACAGATAGCACCATGCACCAAATATGGCAAGAGTTGACAGAATCGCTATGAACACCATAACGAAACGCATGGACGAAAGATTTTTTCCGTCATCTGACATTAGCATTGAAAGCAGCAGTTTCATAAATCAATCCTCCCACGGATCAACTATCATCGAGAGCACGTTTTCCCAATAATTGGAGCGCACGCAATCGACAAATGCTATTGCATCCCATGCGCGCTGCAAATCGCTGGTTAGTTTCCAGCCGCCACGGGCGCCAATCAGCGTACCGCGGTTATCTCCCCAATATTCGATGCCTGCCATCATGTGAGATGCCGGACAATGATAGAAAAACAACTGACCGGGCATGGTATATTTCGATATGGACTTATCCATAAACATGCTATGCAAATCCATTACGCAATGGTCGCCGATTTGCAGGCCGGCCGCTCGCATGGCCGCGCAAATTAGGCCCGAACAATCATAGGCAGCCGGTCCATTGGCGCCCCATAGATAGGGCTTCCCGATCTGCAGCTTTAAAAATTCGATGAACTTTTCACGCGGAGACATTATCAACCCCAAAATTTTTTATATGATCGCCAGATTATTTCTTTGGTCGCTTCGAAATGCCGTTGCATTTCCCATGGTTCGACGCCCTGGTCCCATTCCAGCGGATAATGATACCCGGCGCTTCTCAGCGTATCGCGCCCGAGTTCCGCGCAATTTGATTTCTTCGGATCATCGTTGCCGATGCCAATCGCTTCAAAAAGGCTCTTTCCGTCGTATGGGCGTTTTCGCGCATACTCTGAGTCTAAAAATTTCATTGCGTCCCGCTGCCCGTCTATGGATAGCCCAGGCATGGCAACAAAAACGATATGGTTTCCTGATAATCCATGGTCGTACATGCCCCATTCAACCTTTCGGATATGGGGGACCGTCATTTCATATCCGGTCACCTGTCCGACCCCGACGCTTCGGATAACGGCAATATGGGAAGCGACATGAGGAGAAAAAACTTTTCCGATGCCAGCTTCGCGCCAGCGGATAATTGTTCCGAGTACAGAAAAAGATGTTGTTCCGACGATACAGCCCGGCCGGAGTTCTTTCCACATGCTATTTATGTTCATGGAGTCTTCCCGATTTTTGCATAATTCCGCCCGTCTATTTGTCGCGCATCAATGCATTGATCTCATTGCGCGCCTGCCGTTGATATTTCGCAAAATCACCGTTATAAATGACCATAATCGCCGCGCGATGTCCAGCGATTTTCTGCGAGCGTTCAAAGGTTTGCGATAAACTAAGATTTCGCATAAGTTCATCGACATTATAAGCGAGAAAAGCAGTCTCGTATTTGTCAAATTTCTTTAGCTTAAAATTGCAGTCCATAACAGAATTCCAGATTATGAGAGAACCTTATCAGCTTCCCGGTTTATCTGGTCACAAGTCTGGTCGATCATCTTTTCCAATCTGCGGACCGCACCGGATTCGCGCTTTTTCCATTGCTCATAAAAATCTATTTGCTTTGGGATACGGACGTTCTTAGTGCCGACCCACAGCGGCAACGGAGCGAGCTCTTTCGTGGTCCAGTAAACCATGCCGCGATGTGAAATCATAATCAGCTTTCCGGCGGATTGCAGCTCGTGAAATAATCCTCGCTTCTTTCCTCCTCGATAGATCAGGTTTGCATATCGTAAGTTCGCATAAATCGGAATCGGCATCCATTCCGGAGAATCAACCGTGAATCCTTCCTGCATTTCCCCGATTGCTTGCTTGAACCCCTTGTTTTTCGCGAAATCACCCATATGCAATGTCATTGCAATATTTTCTGAATTCTCGATATATCCCTTGAACATCTTTCCGATTGCCGGGCGCCAGGTCCCTTCTTGGCCATGTCGCTGCTTTTCTTTCAGATGCTCATACCATGCACCGGTTTTTGCTCGGCTTCCGACGAATGCTATTTGTTCGGTCGCCATCCAATGGCGTACGGTGTCCCGGATTCGCCCAGGAAAGGCATGCAGCATTGCACTGGTTTCGGTTGCCCCGAATACATCGCATTTGAATTCGATCATCTGGAAAGCCCCAGGCGCCAGGTTGCAAGGTCCTGCCGGATAATTGCCGCAACATGAAACACAACATTTGCGGCATCGCCAATATCTAATGGTATTTCAACCTTATCACCCTTTTCGGTAACCTCGGCGATTCCATCGGTCGCGTCCGTCGAAATAACAATTTCCCGATCATAGCGCGCGATCTGAGATCCCGGGCCGCCATAATTCGACAGGCCCGTCTGCTTGATATTCCTGCGGGAAATGACGGCCCTGATTGATTTCGCCGCTTGCCCGGAAGCAGTATATGAAACGGCCTCCGAAAAAAACGGATTATCGAGAAAGCAAGCTTTAAATTCCGCTTGCGCTTGTTCTTTCGTGTAGCTCATTTGTTTTGCCGCTCAAATACTTTATTCATTCGGTCGATTTGTTCTTGAAAATGGTCTTTTGCGGCATCTTCCACGCCGTTTTCGACGGAAGTCCTGTCCTGATATTCTTTAATTATTTTGGCCGCGCGCGCCAATATTTGGTCGATTCTGGATTCGTTTGTGCTCGGATAATCGCCTTCGAAGGGGTCGCAATAGCCAATTAATGACAGGAAGTCGAAAATAAACAGGACATTTGGCAAATAATGACAATGATACTTACCAATGCGGAATGATTGAAACTCCGTTGTATCGGGAAGCTTCTGGCTTTCAATTATGGTAAGTTTTGAATTGCGCTCGGCTTTATCAATCAGCTTTGCATTATCCAAATAGCCATAATGCAAAACATTAATCCCCATTGCAACAATCGGGATATTGAGCCTTTGACAGCTTTTCAAAACAGTCTCATGCAATCTGTTTTCGAATTTTATTCCGCAATTGTTCCGGAAAAACTTGATTTGCGGAAATGGCATATCAAAGATGATGTCCCCGATTTTGTTTGCTCCGACATTGTTGTTCAAAAACTGGAATGCGACCGGAGCGTCAGGGTACGATTCTATGCATATCCTGATTTTTTTTTGCTCCATGATGTCGATCCGTTCATCGGCATCAATCCAGAGCACCCAATCGCATGCGGCATGCGAAATGCTGCAATTTCTCGCATCCGCAAAGCTGTTATTCCATTGGTAGGAAAAGCACTTTACTTTTTCGCTTGCGGTTTTTGCTATTTCGAGAGTATCGTCGGAGGAACCGGTATCGCAGACAATAATTTCATCGGCCAGGGGTTCTATGTTTTTTATGCAGTCTCGAATCCGCCCCGATTCGTTTTTGACTATCATGCAAACAGATATTGTTCCCGACATTGTTGTCCCTTCAATGTGAGAAACGGGGGATATTATTTATCATCCCCCGTTTGAGGATCAGGAAGCAGCCCGATTTACGACATAAGAAAACTTGTGATCGGTTGACGGATTGCCGGACAACACGAGGGTTGCGACGCCGTCGGCCACACTCAGCTTGTTTACCGTAACGGGGCTTGCTCCGACGCTTTCGAGCGCCAGAGTCATCTTGTCCGTGCTCAGGAGCCCGCTGATTGTTATCAATTCGGTCGCGTCGCCGCCCTCGGTCGTTTTGGTTCCGGCCGCGACAGTGATGTAAGCGGGCTTGATCCCGGAATCCAAATGCTCAAGTGAAATCTGGGCGGCATTCGGATATTTGAGAATTTCGACCAGCACATAGCCGGCTGTTGCGGTTCCAGCTTCGACCGCCGTACCGATAAGCCAGCCGTTGGCGGGGGCAGTGATACAGACCTTGTCAGTGTCAGTATTGTAGTAAACCGGGTTGCCCTGCGCGATCGTGACGCCGTCATCGATCGAGAACATGAATCGGCCGCCGCGGTAAAACGTATTCGCAACGTTTATGGCTTGCGTTGTCAACGGAATCAAGATTCCGAGGGTTGCTGATTTGACCGGTGTCCAGGCGGTTGTCGCCGCCGTATGGGCGACCCTGATCGTCTCAAGGTCTTCGTATTGCCCTTTCAATTCGCATACGCTCATGTTTCACCCCTTTGTAAATGGTTGCTAAGTAATGATCTGTTTTCGAAAGCCGCCCCTGTTAAGAGGCGGTTACGATATCCAATTCCTGCTACGATGACGCGCCGTCGTTGTAGACCATGCCGCGCCAGTCCGGGATGCCGATTCCCCAATCCATGAAAATGTCCCATGAAATGCCCAGGGCTTCGCCGATTCCGGAAGGTTGATTTCGCAGCGTCGGCGTACGGTTTCCGGCCAGGTAATAAACGACAAATGTTTCAATGACATTCGAATCGGTCGCGAGATACCATGCATTGGCTTTGCTGCCGGCAGTCAGCAGGGCCTGCAGATATGCATCGTTGACTGGCGTCAAACCGGTATATGGATTGTAAACGCCAGCCATGGTTTTTGCGGGATCAAACGGCGTATTCAGAAGCTGCATGACGGTGAGCCGCTGATTCGTTCCGGTGATCAGATAGCGCGCCGGCGCATTGGTGTACTGCTGGACTGACGTTTTATCGGGCTTGGGCAGCTTCATCATCATTAGCTTGGCCTCGGCCGCGCCGATTGTGTTGACGGAAGGAATGCCCGACGTCTGGACCAGGTTGACGTGCGTTGCTGCATTGAATAAATACAAGCTATCCTCGGCCATGGTCGGACCCTGCAGCGTATTCGCCGTAAGCTTGTCGTAAACATCCTTGTTGATACGACGCGCAACCGAATTCATGATCGCGGCCGGAATGCGCGCAAAGGCATTCAAATCATCGTTGATGACTGCCTGCCGGGTGAGGGAGAATTTCTTTCCCTTGGTGTCGATGGATACAGTTTCTTTCTTGTCCGAGAAACGGCCGTCCTTGAACGCCATGCCTTCAGGAATGTCGTCAATGTCGCTGAAGTTCGACATCTTGACCAGGTTCGCGGTTTTGAAGTCCGGTACTTCGCCTTCGCCGCACCATGTACGGAACGTCACCGGCGCCTCGACAAAGCCCTTGAGCAGCGACTTGTTGGCAACGTCGGCCAGAATCGCGGTCAGGTCGCTTGAACCCTGCGAAGCCATGTGAAACGCTTCCTGGGCGAGATCTGCCGGCAGAAGGGAATGAATCCGGTTGTCGGAAATCCGGCCCTGCTTTTTAAGGCAGATACGAATCAGGCCCTGGATTGTTCCGGGGGCTTCGGAGCCCTGTTTTCGCACTTCGGCAATGACTTCTGGCCGTTTTTCGACTCCGGCAGCCACCGCCATCGATTTCGAAGCGATATCGCGGAATTTGTCCGACTGATCGGCGGTAGGAATGATTGCCGACGGCATCGCGTTTGCAACGCGATCGAGGATTTCTTTCCGGCATTCATCCAGAGTTTTTTCGCTGTTGATAAGCGAGCTCTGAAAATCTTCCGGAAGGTTGAATTTTTTTGAGAGCGCGACAATCTCGCTTACGCGAGCGCGCTCCGCCGCTTTGGCTTCGTTGCGCTCTTTATCCGCTGCGGCTGCAATCTGGCTCGGAGTTTGTCCGGCAGGGACCTGCGCTGCAGGGGCAACGGGGGGGACCTGGGCTGCCGGCGCCGCGGCCGGGGCGTCGGTCAAGCTTTTTCCGCAATGTCCGCAGAATGGCATTCCGGTAGCAACTTCTTTTCCGCAATGCTTGCATCTCATAATATTTTCTCCTTGTGGAGTTGAAGGTTTTATTATCGATTCTATTGATTTGGCCCCGAGCAACATGCAAAAAACAGCCTCGGGCAGATTCATATTTTTGAAAGATTCCTCACTGTGCTCTGCCGGGTCAGTGCATTCGTCAATAAACCCATGCAGAAACGCATCCTCTCCGGTCAACCACGTTTCATCATCCATCATCTGCGAGATCTCTTCATCGGTTTTGTCCTTGGCATGGGTTTTGTATACCTTTATCGCCTCCTTTTTCATTTTATCAAGCAATTCCGCATCTTTTTGGAGCTGTTTAGAATCGCCGACGGTATAGACAAACGGGTTATGAATCATCAGAAAGGCGTTGCTTGGCTGCGATATGTGGTCGCCAGCCATGGCGATAATCGACGCCATTGATGCTGCGATGCCGTCGATATGAACGGTTTTGTACGCGGAATGCTCATGCAGCAGGTTGTAAATTGCAAAGCCGTCCGTGATGGAACCGCCGTTGCTGTTGATTCTGATCTTTATGTTCTTTACTTCTCCGAATCCATCCAGTTCCCGCTTGACATCCTTCGCTGTAATGCCATATCCGATTTCGTCATAAATCAATAATTCGGCCGATTTGGCAGCGGCATTGTAGCTGAACAGTTTTTTTCTATTCGTCATCAGCATTTTGGCCCCCATTTTCAAGAATCGAGGAATTTTGATTTTTATTTGGATTCGGAAGCAATTCCGTAAGGCCCGCTTGTTCAATGAGCTCTTTTTCTCTTTGCCGCTGCTTCAGGATTGCCAGATAATTGGTCCCGCGCATTGCGCAAAGCTGCTGCAGCGTGACGATACCCATCTGGTAAAGGGTTTCCATTGCCTTTGCGTCCTTAAAAGGATCTACCCAGTCTTCCCCCTCCGGAAGCCAGAAGCATTGCGTATAATACCAGCGATTTTTTTCGAAATCCGGCAGAGAAATCGGAAGGCGTCCGGCTAAAACTTCCCATTCAACAAACTTTTCCCAGCGATGCTGGCAGCAGGTTTTATAAAACCATTTGTAAAGAGTCCGGAAAAACCGTGAATCGGCGATTTTGTTTGTGCGGGCGGATGAAAAATTCATGCCCTCAAGATCCGAGCTCAGAAGCTGGTAAGAAAATCCGAGCCCGATACCGATCATCATGACAGTCAGTTTGACCAGTTCGCCGAATGTCTCTGATAGTTTGTCGTCAAGCTGAATCGCTTCTGGTTTTTCCTGCGTCCGAATCATCATCCCCTGTTCGAATGGGGCATAATAATCGTCGTCGTCCTGTTCGGTTGCAAGGTCGTCGAACGCCGCTGCGTCGCGCCGCTTTGTCCAGATGCCCATGCGCGAGAGCGCGCGCGATTGATACATCTTGTCCTGAAAAAGCTGCTGATTGTCCCAAATATGCGGCAATACATGAGTGAGCCACGATAGCCCCAGATATTGTTCTGCTTCGGACTGGTAATAATGAACACTGACATTTTTTGCCGATCGTGGGGTCTGTTCGCCAATGATATGGAAACCCGTCGGCTCCATGAACGAATTGCGCGCTATTCCGTGCAGAATTGGGCTTGCCGGCATGGCCTCGGATGAATTCCCGTAATAATTATCCTTCGTGAAATCCAAACAGGTGGGCTTAACAATTTGAAAAGCAAAGGGCAGCATGCTGCCATTGCGGGAGCGGACTGTATTTATCAGGGATGAACCGTAGGTGATGATCGTCTCAAGTTCCAGGCTTTGCGCCTGGGTCATTGTCATTCGTTCATTGCCGGTTCGCATGCCTTCATCATTGAATCGGTCCCAATCGCGGGCAAGGATTTCGTTTACGTTCTCAATTGCTTCGCCGTCTGGATTCACAACGGCAGGAAACGGCTTTAGGCCCGCCCCGACCGTGAATGTGCGCAGCACCTGCAAAGCCCGCTTGGCAATCGAATCGGTCCGGATTGCGAGCTCCGCGCGGGCGCAGATATATGCAAAATCAGAATTGATAATGGATGTTGCGGTTTTAAGAGCGGTCGGCCAGTCGCCGCGCAGACGCCCATTGTCGGCACCGGGCGCATACATTTCGGCAGAACGAGATATACCGGCGGCCAGGCCGCGCTTGAAATAGGCTTGCTTTAACTGTCGGAGGTTCTCGGCGCGAGTAGATGCGGAAGGACGGCTTTTCCATAGTGAGGAAAAACCGCGTTGTAGAAATGATAGATCGCGAGAAAGTTTGCTTCTATTGGAAGCCATACCTGAGAACCGCTCCGCGACTTGATTCCTTGCCCTCTAATTCTTCGGCGACACGTAGCATGGCTTCGGGATCATAGTTGCGGACTGTGCGGTCCCCAAGAGTTGTTTCCTGGGCGCCAGCCTTTAACTGATCGATTAAATTTGATTTGATATCACTTGAATCGGACATATTCTATCGCCTTAATTATAATGTACCATAATCCACGCCAAAATGCAAAAAAAAATGTATAACAATAAAGATACGTCTATTTTGGCCCTATTTTCTGAACACTAAAACGGAAACGGGAGTATCTAAATTGCAGGATTCTCCGACATATTCAAAGCCCCTATTCGAAAAATCTTGAAAAACTTTTTGCAGGCAATCGGCAAAAACTTCTTTCGGCTGCATTCTGTCCACTATTTTCGTTTCGTAAATATACTGTTTCTTTTCCTGCTGCTGAATCGGCTGTCTGTTCTGCTGCATTTCGATGTCCCTTCATATGCGCGAAAAATATCCGCCCCTATGGCTGAACCTTCGCGCTGGGTTTAATATTTCACGCTTCTTCTGTATGTCAACTTCGCTTTTTTCGGGCTTTTTTGGCGCATTTCCGGCCATTTCTTCAGGGTTTTGGTTCCCTTTTTGAGCAATTGAACGTTGTATCAAGGTGTCATCGACATTTGGCCGGAATAGTATTTTGTCAAGATTTAATAGCTTTGCAGATGCAAATGCAAGATTTAAACAGCTTCTATAGTGGTCGTTTGGCCCTTTAATCCATGTCGTGACGCGCTTCCCGTCCTTCGTTACCTTGTCAAGATGAAAATGCTGATTTACCTGCTTTAAAAAATCGCTTCCTACATCAATGGGCAAAAACCAGTCGGCCCCTTCCAGGAGTTTTCCGACCTGATCGCTCAGTAATTCAGATTGTCCCAGATAAAATTCTCCGTCGCCTGAGTTAGTTTTTCTCAGGTCTGGCTTTCTGTAATCGACCTGAGTCAATCCTACATACGGGTCCAGCCAGTGCAAACGCTCGCAGATAAAATCCACATCTTCCGGGCGGTGCCCCCCGCGATCAATGAATCCGTGCTGGATTCTCATTTCCAACCCGTTTTTTCTCAGCAGCGGTTGCGTATAAATCCCAGATACGACTTTCTTAAAAACCGCATAGCGGTCCTTGTAATCGACCATTGGGCAGTGAATCATGTCGTGGCGGATCAGGCGCCAGGCGAAATACTTCATCCATCCGATAATCGCATAATAAAACCCATTGTCCTGCGAGTCAATTCCGATCGTTAAAACTAAAACGTCATCAGGAATTCTGGCCGTTTCGCCGTATTGACAATACGATTTATCCTTATGGGCTTCCAAATAATTAATATGCAGCTGCTGCGATTTCAATTTCCAGTAACGACCCATTGTTTCCGTCTGATATCCGAGCATTTTAATGGGATCGTTCTTGCTTTCAAAGAATCGCGCCAGGCATTCCCAGAATGGATAGGCAGGATCAAGCAATTTCGAAGCATTGAAGCAGATCGCATCATATGATCTGCTTTCCTTTTCGACAACCGTTCCGTTTTTCCGGACTTCATCCGCTTTCTGGTCGAAGTCATCATTTTTATAATCAACCTTTGCCCAGACCATATCTTTTTCCATGTCCCCGCGCGCGCTTTCCTGTATTTCACAGTGACAGAACGGACATTCATAATAAACGGCGTCCGATTTCATCGCGCGAATTTTTTCCGGTGATTTATCAATTTCTTTTTCAATTGCAGGACGCATTTTTATCTGGCTATCGGTCAGGACCTGGTAAGTCCCGCAATGCGGGCATGGCATATACGCCTGCACAATTTTGGTTCCCGATTTAAAAACCTCCCGATATATATAATCGCCTACCGCAAATGGCGTTGATTCGGCTATGAATATCTGGCCGCCTTTCTTTGTGTACGCGCCGCCGCGGCCCCGGATCATATCTATCGGGTCATATTCAACCGTCGGCCATTTCCCGAGTTCTGAACAGATAGCCATGCCGGCCGGGAACGTCGACAGCGTTGCTGGATTCTGCGCGCTCCCAACGCGCCAGAGGGAGGACTTCAGCAGAATATTGTCCATGGTAAGATTGTCCTCGACTCCATCCCATAAACCGCGCAGACAATCATTATCCTGGATCATGGTTTTTATCCGGACCTTAAAAACATCCTTCACCGTTTCATTGCGATCGTAAACGACGATTCCATTTGTCCTGATTATGGTCATGCCGTAATACATAACGCAATCGGCCATGGTGCTTTTACCCATTTGCGGCGGGAACAGATAATAAACGCTGCGCCAGTCATGAATGGCGTCGACCATAGGGACCTGCCAGGGGAATAATCGCAGCCGGCCAGGGTACACATATGCGCGATTCAAAACGATATTCTGCTGTACCCACTCCGATACTTTGGGCCGCGGGCGGATTGTAAACGCTTCATGCTCCGATGCTGACAATGCGTGAGAATGCAAAACTTTCGGAAAATGAAGATCTATCCCCTGCATTATCCCCTGCATTATTCCATGCATTATTCTGTTTCCTTGACTTCCTCAATGTCAGTGGATTCATCTTCAATTACCTTCCCGCCTAAATATGCGTCCATCATTTCCTTTGATTCCTGAATTCTTATCACTCTAATCTGGTCGAGATTCTTCCCCAGGTAATGGTGCGCATTCAGCAGGGCGGTATCTTCTAAAAACGCTCGCAGCGATGCCGCCCTGCTTGCGCAAATCTGGTTATGGGTCACGCGCGAAATGCTTTCTTGCTCCATTTTCTGTATCTGCAGCTCCTTGATTTTTATCTCGCGCTCCAATTTCTTGTCTTTCAGCCCCTCTGTTCCGTTTGGGATATTTTTTTCCTTTTCGCGCTCCATTAGCCAGTTGTAAACATCAACCGCGCAAAATGACCCGTCCGGATTCCGGGGGCATCGCGCATTTGCCCAATCACTAACCGTTTTGGGCGTCTTGTGGAAAAGCAGCGCGATCTGGACGCCGGCCAGATGATCGAAGTCGATCTTCTGGACCGCCTGCCTGCCCGGCGTCTTTCCGGGCTTTCGTCCAGGCTTCCTGCCCGGGTTCTTTATCATGGGTTTTTGTCGCTTTCCTGTTTTTGTCTCTGAAAAGTGCTTGATATTTGCAAGAAAAACCCGCTAATTTTCAAATTTTGCAGGGAAAAATGTCGGGCTGCGGGAAACCTCTTTACTTTTTTGTCAAGGGAGTACCTTTTGTTTTGTTTCATTATGAACCGTGTGTTTGTCAAGCTAATGGATTGTCAAGTTATGGATTGTAAAGCTTATGGGTCGTTAGGATGAAGGGATAAAGTACTGAATCATTATATCTGCGCCGTTCTTATCTTGATTGCCTGTGCCATGAACGCGCCCAAAGAATCCAGTAATGAATATATTTTCTTCATAGATTGATTGCATTGAATGTGGCAGGGGATGCAGTATTAAAAATGATCCTTTTGATTTTCCTGATCCATTGCACGGTTTGCATTCCTTTCGCAGATATTCAATGTTGCGACAGATTGGGCAGTCAATCTCTTCTTTGAAGTCCGCCATTACGCCAAGGGTTTTTTTTGATCCAAAGCGAATAATCTTGCATTGGAATAGCTGTCGAGTGTTTGGCATCTTGATTGTCCCTGTTGTTTACAAATAATAATGGTTATGATTGGGGCCTTGTTGTACTCCTGATTATTCGCCTGACAATTGAATGTGATTTGGGGGCTGGCTGCTCTATGATTGTATCCGACAAAACGAATGCGCATTGCACCTTCCCGGACCCGCAGCATGCTTTGCATGCCTTCCTGAGCGCCCGGATATTGCAGCAAATTGGGCAATTGATTTCTTTTAAAACTGGCATGGAAAGAATATAGCAAAAAAAAAGAAAAATCCTGAAGTATGCCGGCAGGAAAATTAATCAGATAATGTAATATGGCGTGTAGTAAAAAAATTATTCTACATTTAATCGATTGATATTAAATGAATTACATAAAATATAAACGGCTTGACAAAATAGTGACTACGCTTTTTACTACAAATCTGCCTACACCTAAGTTATTATTATATATATACTTATACATATATTATATACTGTATACAAAATATTCACAATCTTCATATGTGTGCGCGTGCGCACGCGCGCGCGTATATATATCTTCGCGTGCGCGCGGTGCGCGCGCGAGGGGGCATATATAGCTCTCTCGTTTTTTTTGTTTTGATTACAAGTACGATTCTTGCGGGAACGATGCAAGTAGTTTAATTATCAATTACTTACATGATAGCAGAGGTGTATGCAATGTAGTAAAATTGTTTTTGAGCGGATATCGAATGGATATTATTTGGGTCTAATTAATTTCTCCAAATAGCTGATCTTCTCAATTAATTTTGAATTTTCAGACATTAATTCCGCAATTCGATTATGCTGGATCTTTGATTCATGGATGTATTTCTCGCAATTTTTGCAATGCCCCCGGAGGATATAATCCGTATGAAGCCGGCCTGATTTAATAAAATGGCCATCACCCCGTGAATGATTTTCCAGGCTGCAGATAGCAGCAAGGTCGTCTTGAGTAAATTTCTTATTTGGCGCCTTCTCTATTTCTTCATTCAAACGAATTGCTCGGGACTTTTGTTCGCTCTTAATTTTTGGCATAAAAAAAATATCTAAAAAAGTTATTGACGTTATCCCCGAATAGATATATTATTAATGTGTGGTAATAATAATATTAATAATAATAAATTCCACTCTTGAAAGGAGAATATATGAGAAAAAGAAAAATCGATATATCGGATAAGGAAAAAGAGCAATTAAAAAAAAAGGTTGATAATTGCGGAAGATTAAGGATAGCGAAATCGCTCAATATACTTTACGATACGCTATCTAAAAAGCTTAATGGAATTTTGCCATTAGGAAAGGAAGAAGCAAAGAGGATTTTTCAAGCATGTAAATCACTCAAGAAAAGCTAGACAGAAAAGAATAAAAAACCCCCGTCTGCATAAACAGAGCGAGGGCTTTGAAACGGTCACTCCATCCAACTAAGATTGGCTACCCTGAACCAACGAATTAAAAAAAAAATTGAAGAGCATTTGAAAGGGGGTTTATATGATCGGAAAAATTAAATCAAATGTTTTCGGGAAATGCAGCCATTGCGGAAGCTTATCCATTTACGGGATTTGCCAGACATGCGGATTCAAAACAGCATGCGCATGGTGCGATCGGATTAAATTGCCAAATGGAGAATGGATGCGCATACCGCACGATTCTGAAAATGAAAGCCATGGAATTTGCCTTGATTGCATCAAGCTTTATTTTCCTGACCATTGGGCAAAATATAAAAACAGATTAACGGTTTTATCAATTGCTGCTTGACTTATAAAATTATTATTAGTAATATTTGTTCGGTCAATTGACAAACATCTACGGACAAAAGGAGTATGACCATGTTTGAGATATATAAAATTCCCTCAGATGAGCAGCTTCCAAGAAAATGTATTGGTCATTTTTCATCCCCAGAGCAGGCTATGATAAAGCTGGGAATTGATTCTAATGATATGTCGAGACTTCTCGACGGCAAAATATCCGGCGGATACATGCTGGAATTTGATAGCAAATTCATGCGCGATTTAGCCCTGGATAGCCTGATAAATACGCATAATGACTTCTTATCGACTAAGGAAATTTCGCAAGATTTGGAAATGAACGAAGATTTAATATGGAAGCATTTAAATAATGCTATCAGGAAAATCAAAAAGTCAGGGAAATCAAATGATTTTATATCTACAGTGTCGAAAATGAAGCAAATCCAGCGGCGCCGAGTTAACACCATGCTTGATAATATGGATATTTGCCAAAACCAAATTATTGAATCTAATGAATGCTATACGCTCGACGGATTTGACATCAAGGTAAATATCAAGGCAAAAGTGACTATCGAGGATTAAGGATAGCTGGTTAATCGACCCAGCTATCGTCGAAGGGAATTCCCACAGCGCGAGTTGGGGGGCCATAAAAACGCATGCTGATTTTTCTTGTGGCCCCCGGAATTCTCGCCAGTGTTCTGCCCCAGCATTTAGGCCATGCGGAATTTTTGAGTATTCGTTTTAAGCCAGGATGATACTCGGATATGTAAACCCTTTTTTCAGAGCGAACATATCGAATACCATGGCGCCGCAGAATCATTCCCTCATCTGATTCCTCTCCTGAAATCGGGATATTGTTTTTGCATTCTATGAGCATTTCAATAATAGATTTTTCTTGATTGGAATTTGTTTTTGCGACATGATGAAAAATTGCATTCAGGCACTGCATCCCGTCTGATTTCTCAGTAATTTCGCGTTGATCTTCCCAATCCTGTTTGTTCACCCATTCCTGCGCCTGCTCGAATGTGATCGCTTTATCGGATACCAAAAGGTACGCCCCGGCCAGCAATGCCCCTACCTGGTCCCCGGCCCGCTGGTTTCCGAGCAATTGAGAAACTACCAGAGAAAATACGCTGCTATTTTTTTTCAGGATCTGTATGTACTTTATTGCGCGGGCACGAAGTCCGGCGCAAAAATCCTCCGTGAGAATGTTGGTTACATCATCCTGCAGCTGCTTAAAATTTTCATGCTTTGATTTATTATCCCTGTCGTATGGCTCTTCTAATTCCAGGACTGATATTCTGGTTTCGTCGGCGTGTTGCGACAAATTCACCCCGACGCTCGACATGAAAAAGCAGGACCGGATGTTGTACGCGGTAGCATGCCCGTTCTGGCCGCCTTTGACAATTCGAGTCGATGAACTGCTGAATGATTGCCGAGCAAGGTCCAGAATTTTCTGGATATTAATCTGCGATAGATAATCTTCGCCCTCGAATTCGTCGATGATAACGGCCAGGGCATCATTCCGCAG
>Ga0315279_10002835_pt1 | contig 25196 bp, 14 predicted proteins | sample YL17G06_20_MG_FD_203694 | JGI IMG/M metagenome (GOLD analysis project Ga0315279, IMG submission 203694) | Sediment microbial communities from Yellowstone Lake, YNP, Wyoming, USA - YL17G06_20 | ecosystem: Environmental > Aquatic > Freshwater > Lake > Sediment | place: USA: Wyoming | collected...
TGAATTTTACCAGGTTTAGATTAAGGGTTTGCGGCCCGATATTTTGCAGCTCGATGAACTCTTCATTTGGGTCGTTGGGGTCGTTAGTATCAGCCGGATGGAACATAATCTCGGTAATCCGCAGATTTTCCGCTACCGGCCCGATAGCAAACACCGCCTCGTTAAGCGCACTCCAGATAGTTCCGCTCAGCAAACGTGCCTTCACACAGGTGCTATGGGACAACGTGAACGGGCCGGTATATTTTATCGCACTGGGCGAGATACCACCTCCGTCCTGCGATTTGGTGGCAACCAATTCCGCCGTAATTAGAAAATCATTATTGGTGGCGGACCTATTCAAGCCGTGGATAGCCAGAATATTGCTGCCAACTTGCAGGGTATTGATGTAGCCGGATATGTCAAGAGACGTGGGGGTCGTACCCGCATCATGGCTGGCGGATGCCAGTGAATTCCAGACCGGTGCGCCGCTGAAATTCGCACGTTTTACCTCGGTCCCGTTTATATACGCTATGAACCCGTCGTCGTATAGCATATTTAGCATCATAGAGGTAAGGCTGCTTAAATCACCGGCATTGACGGTAAATGGGATGCGGATATAACAGGTGGTGTTTTTGCCGGTGCCATACATATTCGGCTCGACATTATAACTGATGTATGGCAGGTAGTTTCCGCCGCTCCCTGTGTCCCTGTCGTAGCCGATGCCGCCCGGGTTGCCGGTTACGGATGTCCAGGTCGAGTCGTCGAAGGACCCGCCGCCTCTCCAGTTGTCACTTATAGCCCCGGTTGGGACCAGCACACGTTTTGCTGCGCTGCCGATGACGAGCGTGATATTGGTGGTCGTTGACGTCCCCGGCAGGTGGGGGTCGTTGCCGTCAAGCGTGTAGTAAATTGTGCCGGCCGGTGCTGTCATCGAAAGCAAATCTGTCGGCAGGATGTATCCGCCGTGCTTATATGAGCCGTTGATATTAAATACAGGTGCAGCGATATTCGGATATAACCCTGCACTTTTGAGCCAGCCCAGAACGGTTGACGAACGGCTGGGGAATAAGTTACTTATGAGGGTATTTTGAAAGTCAAGCCAGTTTTGACGAGTATAGGGTGAGGAAGGTGTTCGGTTGTCGCCCCAGCGTGCGGACTCACCAACAATAGCGCGGTCGATAGAGGTCATTCTGGCCTGGTACATATTGGCGGGATTCGGAGTGGCAAGCACGCCGTCATTGAAAAAGTGTTTATGAATAATATCGGCGAATCGCATAACATATTCGGCGTTGCCCTTGAGCTTATTGTGAATGTTCGATGGGCTTTCGCCGACATCGTTGCTACTCTCGTCGAGTGTGTGCTCGGCGTCCCAGGAGTGGACGCGCCATCGGCCATCCGGGGTATTGCGGTGCGTGAAATACCAGTTTTTGGCAGGCCAATCGGTATTACCAACAAACCAGTTGGCGAGCGAGTAAGTAATAAAGTTATCGACGTCCAACAGATTGCACAGCGTCTGGTATTTGGTGGCGTTAGCAGGGTCGTTTTGCACGGCAGTTGCAGCGCTGAGCATAGTATTGAAGTTAGTGGTGGCGTTGCCACCTGTGCCGCTATTGATGATGCCGGTGGAACTATGCTTGATGGCGTCGTATTCTTCCTTGTCACCGCCAAACATCTGTGCTGCCCAGGAATGGTCGGGGCGTTCGTGGATATAATACATTCCCCAGTATAGACCGTTGATATAAACGTGGGCATGGGAGCCGTGCGGGGAAAACCCGCCCATTGCATTATGAAGGTCGGCAACATACTGGTCGTTGATGTACATTGGTTTGGTTTGCTGCTCGGTGGTGGGGTGGAGCCACGAGTGGTTCAGCACGCCGTCAAATACGAATGTGTCAAAACGCTCAACCGGGGAATCGAGAAAGAGCTGGTAGGAGAGCTGTGGCGGCCCGCCGGTAGGTTTCAGGTCGTCGGTTTGGATTTTGAACCGAGGGCGCATCGAAAGCTTGAAATCCTTCCACCTGTCGAGACTGGTGCCGCCGCCAGTGATACCGCCCTGCATTGCCATAGCGAAGTTAATTTGAAATTCCTCTGTGGTGCAGGGGTCAATAAACTCCATCGAAGCCGGTCTCTCTGTGCCATCCTGGGACTCGTTAATATAAATGCCTGTGCTGCCAAACCAGTCGTCTCTTCTCATAACCAGAGAAAACGTTGGCACTGCCTTGAGGTCATTCTTAATCGTGTTGGCATAAAGTCCCCCGAAGATGTCTTTGCCGTTCTGGCCGACCACATCGGGATCCATCTGGTAATCGCCGGTTACCGCGACTGAATACGAACCACCTGGCCATGTGGTCGGACAGCCCGGTGGAACGACCTGAGCTCCGGTAGCAGGGTCGGTAGCTTGTTTAATAACATCGTTGAGAAAGATATAAGTTTGGGTATCTATATTGGTGGGTTTCCATCCTTCCTTGAGTGCCACCGCCCGCAGACAGGTGGTTGTGTTAATGGGAACTGGGCCGGCGTACTCTATCGCATCCAGCGTCAGTTGCTCCGTCTTGAGGTCAAAAGGAGCACCGCCATTAAGCGTATAAAAAATGAAAGCATCCTCAGTTTCGGTGGCAATTGTGACGGAGAATGGCGTATCATAAAAGCCGCGGTCGTGACTGAACTTAACATCATCCACAACACCTAAGTATCCGCCGTTGTTCTTGCTTCCACGGGTGGGATAGGCCATAAATTGCCATATTTCGTTGCCATCTGTAGAGCGACCGTAGGAAATGTTGAGAGTCTGGTCACCAAAAGTAACGCTGTCAAGCGGGGTTTTTCCATCCTTATCAAATAGGCCGAGCTCTGTATCGTTATCAGCATCAATTTTGAAGGTCGCGTGGAGCCCTGACTGGCCTGTATCGTTGTCAGCCCATATCGATAGATAATTATGCGATTGAATCGTGGTTAAGGATGGATTATTGCCGGGGAACCGCCACATAGTGGGAGAACCGAGGTTCTTTGTCAGATACATACCGGCCATATTGATAGCCGCATCTCCTGCGTTGTAGATTTCTATCCAGTCATCGAATTCGCCCGCCGGGTCCGGGTACTTACTGTTGGAGGCCATAAACTCGTTGATGACCAGGATGGGTTTGTAAATTCCGTAACTGATGGTAACATCATCATCGGTGATAACAACCACCTGGTCAGTGGGGTCGAGCCAGAGGGCAACGGCACTAAACTCGACGGTATGTGAACCAACCAGCAGGCCGCTCTGGGTTGAGCCGCTGCTTTGCCAGCTGCCGCCATCCACCCGCCACTGTGCTCCGGCGTCAATAGCTCTCTGTGGAGAGATGAAAACCCGCAGCAAACCTGTTTTCTGTCCGCTCGTGCGCCAGTCATTGGCAAACAGGGTAAAGTCAGATATATTTACTCCAGGGATACCATCTATATCTGGTGCGCAATCAGGGGCAAGGCAGGTTGGGTCCAGCCAGTACTCGGCGAAAATCTGGAAGTCTTGCATATCAACGGTGCAGTCCAGATTCATATCACCTTTTGGACAGTTGGCCCTCACCGGACCGACCAAACATACCACTAATGCCAAAGCAACCAGCAAGGTTTTCACAGCCGTAGGCACCTTTTATCTCCTTTGCAACCGCTGTTTTAGATTACAGCCAGCGGTTTTGCCTTTGCGATTTATAGACCTCAAAAAAGCAAACATCGGGCATTTAAGCCATACCTATTTTAACATATTTAAGGCACTTGAGTCAATGTTTTCCCCCGCGACGTTTGGGATAAAATGGAAATCCTTGCAGCCGGATTATGAGAATACCGATGTTTTTGCGGTCTTTTTAGAACTTCTAATGCTCTGTTGAAATGCTCAGATGTCATTTCGACCGAAGCGTCCCCAAGGGACGCGAAGTGGAGAAATCTATTAAAAGAGCAGATTTCTCGACTCGCCTACGGCTCGCTCGAAACGACATTTTGAAATCTTTTCAACAGAGCAAACTTCTAACAAAATGAACTTTTGTGTGTTTGAAGGGGTAGAAACCGGTAAGATGGGTTACGTAATACGCACTACGCGCAATGACAATGGCAGATAACATCCTGTCCAGAATCCGGCATTTCTGCCGGACTGCCGGAAAAATTAGTCCCACCCACCGTCCCAAATTGTGTGGCTGGGCATTTTGCGCACGAGCGATTGAAGCTTAGCAGTCCGAAAAAACCCAACAACTTGAGTGTTGAACAAATTTCCACAATCTTTGGGGCGGTTATTCCGACGGTAACATCTTGTTTTTAACAGTTTTTCTGGTATAATAGAAGTAAATGAACCTTCGCAATATTTTCATTGACTCCCTTGGGCGTCTTGCATGGAGCGGTGTGTGAAAATCAAATCTCCAACATTGATAGTTGTGATACTGGCAGTTTTAACAGGCCTGTGCAGAGCTAATCCTCATAACATCATTATAGTAACGATGTATTCCGCCGATTCTGAACGAGGATATACGGAATTTCTGCAAGAGACTTACAGGGGAAATGTCCAGGTCCATATAGACCCTAACCGGTATATGGAAGACCTCAGCGATAAGAAGAAGCTTGAGCTTGAATCTGCAGACCTGATTATTATTTCCCCCAATAACTCCGGTAAAAGCTACAACAGGGAATCTGATTTCTGGAACCAGGTGAATGTGCCGATAGTCAATCACAATATAAAACTTGCCCGCAGCGACGAACATAAATACTGGGACTGGCTTAATGGTAACCGGACTTGGAGTAATCCGCTCATACACCTGACCGTTGCCGACCCTAACGACGAAATCTTTACAGGCGTTGATACATCCTCCGGAACCGTGGAGATATTCGCAACGGGCAAAGAAATCGACCATTCCGACCAAACATCCGCGGGCAACGGGACAGTTGTAGCCACAAGCAATGGATATGTAGTAATTGCTCGGTGGACAGGCAGTGAAACCTGTTATTACGATGATTCTAATTATGCCCCAGGTGCACCGCGTCTATTCTTTGCAATGCCGAAAATGACGTGCGGGTTTTTTGATGATGCCACTGACGAGGGGAAACTTATGCTAAAGAACGCGCTCTTATCGCTGCTGCCTATAAATCGACCTAATGGTGACCTGGACGGCGATTTGGACGTTGATTTTAATGACTTTGCAATTTTCTCCGAGCACTGGATGGAATCCGGATGTATAGAAACTTCGCCGTGCAGCATAGCGGAGCTTACAGGCGATGCTAACGTAACTGCAGACGACCTGGAGGTGCTTGCCGAAAACTGGTTGATGGGTGTTGATATTACTGCCCCGGAGCCAAATATTATGACCTGGGAAGTCAAGCCGCTGACTATCTCGACGAAATCAATTTGTATGGCTGCAACTGTCGCATCCGACCTCCAAAATGGCGTGGAATACTATTTCCAATGCACATCAGGCAATGGGCCGGACAGCGGATGGCAGTATAGCAACATTTTCGAGCCAAATAATCTCACGCAGGGCACAAAATATACCTACAGAGTAAAAGCCCGTGATACATCAGGTCATCTCAATGAAACCGATTGGTCAAGCCCTGTAACCGCCAGGACATTTGAAATGTATCGTGGAATGTCAGATGCCTCTGCAGCGGCACCGCTGGACTCGAAGCTATTTATTGCGGCAGATGATGAGGGCAACAGACTGTGTATATACGATTCAAATAATCCCGGCTCATTTCCTATTGCAGAACCGAGCATCGGGGCTTTTTTGAATATTGACCCGTGCCAGCCAGAAACCGATATTGAAGGGGCGACATGGTTCAACGGCAGGATATTCTGGATAACATCTCACGGCAGAAACAAAGACGGCAAATACTGGTACAGCCGGTATCAGTTTTTTGCAACGACCGTTACCGAAATCGGGAAACAGATACAGGTCACGGTAAACGGCAATTACATTAAGCTGGTCGATGACTTGATTGTGTATGATTCGATTTACAATTTAGGTCTTGCTGATGCGATAGGAGTGGTGGATGGGCACATAGACCCGGACGAAATTCCAGACCTGGCTCCAAAAAACAAAGGGTTAAACATCGAAGGTCTATGTGCAACGGCCGATGGCCATTCTATGCTGCTCGGCTTTAGAAATCCGAGACCGGATGTTGGTCCCGGCGGCAAAAAGGCACTGATTATCGAGCTTTACAACCCGCAAGAAGTGGTTCTAAATGGAGCAACACCTCAGTTTGGCCCGCCGATTTTATTAGACCTCGGCGGCTTTGGCATACGCAGCATCGAATATTCACCTACGCTCGGCCAGTATCTTCTCGTTGCCGGCTCACATAAATCAGAGGATGAAGAGCCGCTGCAAATACTTTATACATATGATATGACAACTGGAACACTAACTAAGATAAGTGATTTTGTGATACTCACTCCCGAAGGGGTATTCCAGTTCGCGGGTAGCAGCGATATTTACGTGCTAAGTGATGATGGAACATTGTTGGTCCAAACCCCGCAAGGCCCTGTTCAGAATAAACTACTCCCGAGAGAACAAAGAACCTTCAGAACCCAGCTTATAACTCCATAGACGTCCGGCCCCCGACTATTGGCAGGGCCGAGAGAGGCAATAAACGCCTGCCTCTGGCGTTCGACTGAGCTCACGCCGAAGGCTTCGGAGGGATTTGTTACAAAGGAGCTTACGGCAAAACCCCGAAGAACCCCCGCTTACAACCAAATACTGCCTTAAAATGGGTCGTCGCGAGTATATTTGGGCGAAATTTGTCTTGATTATTGCTGCTAAATCTGATATTCTTATTTTATATATCCCTAAATGTTCGCAACGGCTGCGGAGATAAGCCGAGGCATTTAGAGTGTTGCTCCAGACGCCAACGGAGCGAAGGATAATAGATTAATTAGGGGAGCAAAGAAGGTTATGCGAGATGAGCGGAAGTCCGAAGGGGAATTACTGGGGGAGTTCGATGCTTTACGCCGCCGCGTTTCTGAGCTTGAGCAAGCTCAGTCAGCACCAAGACATTCCGAGAAGCAGCTCAAAGATCTGTTTGACAATGCTATCGTGGGGATTTACAGAACCACTCCTGACGGCCGCATTATTATGGCAAACTCCGCCTTTGTTCGAATGCTGGGATTTTCATCATTCGATGAACTCGCTGAGAAAAAGGTGGACGACGAAGGGTTTGCACCAGGATATCCACGTCCTACGTTCAAGGACCTCATCGAAAAAAAAGGAAAGGTCGTTGGTTTTGAGTCTGCATTCCTGAGGCGCGATGGAACGACTATCTTTGTCAGGGAGAATGCCAGGGTCGTCCTCGATTTATCCGGCAGGGTCTTGTATTACGAGGGCGTAGTGGAAGACATCACCGAACACAAGCGGACCGAAGAAGAGGTCAAGATACTAAAACAACAGATAGAGTTTATCTTAGGTGCTACGAAAACAGGTCTCGACATCATAGATTCAGGATTCAATATTCGATTCATTGATCCGGCATGGGAAAAAGTATATGGTGAACCGAATGGGAAAAAATGTTACGAATACTTTATGGGTCGAAGTAATGTTTGCCCTGGCTGTGGTATCATAAAAGCTTTAGAAACAAAGAAGATTACGATAGCTGAACAGGTTTTGGTCAAAGAGAATAACAGGCCCATACAAGTTACCACTATACCATTTCAGAACGAAAAAGGGGAATGGTTAGTAGCTGAAGTAAATGTAGACGTTACCGAGCGCAAGCGGACGGAGGATGCTTTACGCGATAGTGAAGAAAAGGTGCAAGCTATTCTGAACGCCACAACTGAGTCGGTGCTGCTGTTGGATAAGCGAGGGATCTTCCTCGTTATTAACAAAACGGCCGCCCAGAGATTTGGCAGGAGCGTTGAAGAAATTGTAGGGTTGAGTGCATGGGACGCCGCCTCAGGTTTGGCCTCGCCGGAACTGCTTAAATCCAGAACTGAGCATATCGACAAGGTTATTCGTTCAGGCAAACCTGTTCGTTTTGAGGACGAGCGCAAAGGCATAATCTTTGACACCTCCATCTATCCCATATTCGACACAGACGGAAAAGTCTCACGTGTGGCAATTTTCGGTCGTGATATAACTAAGCAGAGACGGGCCGAGCAGGCGATGCGTGAGGCCAAACTCCGCTACCAAACCCTTTTCGAAAGCGCGCCCATCGGTATTGGGGTAACCACGCGAGACGGGCGGGTTTTGGAATGCAATGACGCAATGCTGAAGATGACGGGCTACTCTGAAGCCGAGATTAAGCAAATCAACTTGAGAGACACCTATCAGGACCCTCAACAGCGGCAGGAACTATTGAAACGATTGGAAAGAGATGGTTTCGTACGGGATTTTGAGGTGCAACTGAAGCGAAAAGACGGCACGTTGTACTATGCCAGTCTGACAATAACTCCATTTACCTTCAGCGGTCAGAATGTGCGCCTAACAGTGCAGGAGGACATCACCGAGCATAAGCTAGCTGCGGAAATATTGGAGAAGAGTGAGAGTAAGTATAGGTCACTTCTTGAGAATCTTCCTCAAAGGATATTCCTTAAAGATACCAACTCTGTTTACGTATCCTGCAATGAGAATTACGCCAGGGATATGAAGATTAAACCCGAGGAAATTGCAGGCAAAACGGATTATGATTTCTATCCTAATAAACTGGCTGAAAAGTACAGGTCAGATGATAAAAGAATTATGGAGGGTGGGAAAACAGAAAATATTGAAGAGAAGTATATCCAGGGAGGGCAAGAATTAATTGTTCGCACGGTTAAAACGCCTGTTAAAGATGCAAAAGGTAGGGTTAGCGGGATATTAGGCATTTTCTGGGATATCACCAAAGAAAAACGATCGCAGGAGGAACTGCAGAAATATCGAGAGAAAATGATTCGGGCCAAGCAACTCGCCTCACTGGGAACATTAGGCGCTACTCTGGTTCATGAAATAACCCAGCCCTTAACGGTCATTACCCTGTCGATTGAAAATGCGTTGACAAAACTGAAAACGATGTCCTGTCCAGCGACTATCACAAGAAAGCTTAAGGATAGTCTCGCTGGGGCTTTGAGTATCACTTCAATAGTCGAAAGGTTTCGCAATGACGCCAGAAAATCCTCGGAAGGAATAACCGAGGAAGTGAAATTGGAACCGGTTGCCGAGAGAACCGTGAGGTTTTTGAGTGAAAGCGCTCGGCGGGCAAGAGTTACCCTGCGCCTCAAAGGATTGGATAAACTCCCGCCTGTGTATTCCAGCGAGAAAGATATGGAGCAGTTGTTCTTTGCTCTGATTGAGAATGCCATACAGGCGGCAACCGGCAAAAAAGACCGTCAGGTTGTTATTAGCGGCGATGTAGAGGGTGATTACGTTCAGTTGCGGTTTGCCGACAACTGCGGCGGCATCGCTCCGGAAAATCTTGGTAAGATTTTTGAGCTGTTTTTCACCACCAAACCTCCAGGTGAAGGGACAGGGCTGGGGCTTTGCATTGTGGAGCACGTCGTCTCCAGAGCCGGCGGCAAAGTTCGAGTCGAAAGCAAAGCCGGGAAGGGTTCAACTTTTTTTGTGACATTGCCCATTAGTGCAGGCGAAAAGTCGTAATTGATTAACAATCATAGAAAGTAACTTAAACTGACCGATTCCTGTTGTCATACCCGCGAAAGCGGGTATCCAGTTATCAAATTGACCAGTGGATTCCCGCCTGCGCGGGAATGACAAATGTTGCTACGTTGCTGTCAGATAAGTAGTTGCAATAGTTTTTCTCAAAAAAACGGTCGGTTTGAGAAAATACGTAGTTTCCACAGTTGACGCAGGAACGAGAACTTGTAGCTTACCGTGAATGCCACATATAGCTAAACGATATATTTTTTTTGTTGATGACGAACCGAAGATACGGAAGGTAGTCAGCGAGACCCTTAAGGAGCTCGGCTTAAAAGTTAAGTCTTTTGGGAGTGCAGCGGATTGCCTGGAGCAATTGAATCCTATAAAGTGCGATTTACTTATCGCTGATGTGAGAATGCCCGAAATGGACGGCATAGAACTGCTGGCAGAAATCAAACGCATTGCACCGTGGCTGCCTGTCCTGCTCATAACCGGCTATGGCGATATACCTACGGCGGTCAGGGCTATCAAGGCGGGCGCTGTGGATTTCATCGAAAAACCGCTGAACAAAGAAAGTTTTCTGCATAAGGTAAAATCAATACTCTACAAGAGTCCCCTCAACGACCCTTATATTATCCGCAAGCCTTTGACCAAGAATGAGAAAGTAATTTTAGAACTAATCAGCCGGGGCCAAACTAACAAGGAAATAGCAAATCTGCTCAACCGGTCTATAAGAACCATTGAGGTGCACCGCAGTCACATTATGCGTAAGTTCGGTGTTGATAACTTTGCCGACCTGCTCAAACGAGCTGTTGTGATGGGGCTGGTTTGATTGCTACCGGAAGGATAGCATCGCAAATCCGCCATACTGTGTGGCGGATAAACCCGTTTTATACTTCAGAGAGCCGACTGCAATAGCTATTTTTCACACTCTTTGCACGAATTTCCTGTAAAAAATACGTAGTTTCCACAATAGACAAATCTCTCCAAATGTATTAGAATAATGGTAATTAAAATCAAGGAGGAGTGGTGAGAAAGCTTGTTCTGCCGAAACTAAAAATTAAAAGCGAAAAGCTAAATCCGGCAAATACGTCCTGCCGGACCAACGGTTTTTAGCTTTGCATTTTGCGTTTTAAGTTTCGCCAGGTTTTCCCCACAAAAATACCGTTTCGTAGTGCAAATGGCGAAAGCAAGGATTAACCTAAGGGAGAGAACCAATGGCAAAACAGAAGATAGGGCTACAGAAGCAAGTATCAGAGATTTTTGACGGTGTGCCGATTCCGAAACAAGCCGGTCCGCACGAGGTGGTCAAAACACTTGCATCAAACCGTCTCGACTTTCTCTGTCCAAAACCCCCGGGTTCCCATCATCGGTGGACACGAAAACTTACAGCGTCTGCATGGCTGCTGATGAAATTCATCCGGCCTAAACAATCTAAGATTACCAGTGTGAAAAAGGCTTTCAACTGGCTCCGCCAGTACATCTTTTATCCAGTGACAGCGTGGTTCAAGGGGTGACATTTGGCCAGACATCCCGCCATCCAGAAAATCCAGGACATCTTTTGCGAAAAAACCGAGCGCTGCCCACATTGTGGTCGCCCGAGCGGCAATATCCACAGGGGGTTTACTGCATTACTTTTCCTGCTGGAGACCTGGCCTCGCCAAATAAACCGGTAATACAAAAACAGAATATTAAGGAGGGTTCTGCGTTTTGCTTTTCCCGCTGCGTCTTTCTTTGCTTCTGGTAGGCTTGAGTGGGGGATGGTAGGTTGATTCTACTTCGGCTAATGCTTGGCTTCAGCAATCAACCGAACTATAATTAATTATATAGTCTTAGCTTACAAGCCTCTGCATAATTTAGCTTTTTCCTCTCCCTCCGCAAAGCAGGGGCTTCTCACAGGCTAACCAGTATTGTGCGAAAGCTGAAGAAGACCGCTTAGGGCAGCGAACTTATCATCAGCAAAGTCAAAAACTCGGTCAAGGCTGGTGACCATAAATATACCCTTGACTGCTTCGCTAACGCTGCAAAGAACGGCACGATGTCCACATTCGGTCAGCAACTTGCGCAGCGTCAAGAGCTTTGCGATGCCTGATGTGTTAAGAATGTCGATGCTTGAGAAGTCAATTACCACGTCACAGTCGCCTCGCTGGCGAATAATTTCGGTAACGGCATTGAGCTCATCGGCCATTTTCGGTTCTTGAGACAGGTGAACAAGAATAATATCTGCCGACCAGTTTTCAATGCCCATTTTAGCTCTCCTTTTTAACGTAGGACACTCTTTTTAAGTTTCGATTGTAATATCGGGATAACTTTGGATTACATTGAGAAAAGAGGCGAAAAAATGCAGCTTTACCCCCAAAAATACGTAGTTTCCACAATTGTTTGACTTCTCGAAAAGGTTATACTTAAGAGTGTGCGGTTGGTGAGGTTCTGCTGAGATGAGCCTGGCAGCCAAATGACGTAGCTGACGGTTGTTGGGCTTTGCGGGACTAAATCGCGGCGCGAAATTGTCGGCTGATAAACATTTTTGGGTCGGATATGCTTTTCTGATGGATACTCAAGGAGGTAAGGGCTGATGTTCATCTCAGTCCGAAGTTAGGTCTATCCTGGTTGCCGGTTGGGTGGGTGGGTTTGTCGAAGAAAAGCTCCAACGATAGATAGGGATGAAAAGCAAAGCTATGAGAACTATGCCGGCCCAATTCAAAAGGGCTGGGGCAGAAGCATCCTCCTTCCTCTCTCTCCGGCCCTTTTCCTTTATCTATCCTTTGTTCGTTTGCAGCTCTTTTTGGTGGAAATAGATATTTTTCAGCAGAAAAAATGCAAAAAGGTGGCAAAAATACGTAGTTTCCACAATAGATTTTGGGGATAAAAAGTGATATTCTAACCTTTACAATCTGTAATTTTCTGCAAGGAGGCTGAGTGATAATTGGTGTTGCGCGCTTATCTGAGCGTCAAATTTGGTTTGACGCAAGAGTATGGGGTTTTGCGCTGATTGACCCCGCGAGAGCTGTCCTGCCATGTGCGGAAGGGCAGTATGCCTCGATGGGCAGCAGCGTGAAACGGACTTCGGAGGAGGTTGCTCGCATTGCGACAGATTCTTTCCGGCAGGGGTGGTCTGTGTTTGCCGCACCTGCCAGGCAGTGCCCGCAGTGTGATTGCGTTCCGACCTCCGCAGTCACAATAGCGTGTGAGTTATGGACACCACCGAAGAAATCGGTGGACCACTTTTATTTCGCTCGGGCTTTTATCAAGTTACTGCCGAGTTTTGGAAAAGCCCCGGCGGTTTGAGTGGAGGAGAGTGGTGAAGGATGAAAAGCGGTAAGCAAAGCGGATATACGGAATCCGGCAAGGCAAGAGTGGACTTTTTAGGCCGGTCGGAGGCGTATAAGTCCGTCTCTGAGGCCATAGAAACAGTTGCCAGGCGTGAGTCTTCCATAATGCTAATCGGCGAGACGGGCACGGGAAAAGAAATCATCGCCAGGCGGATTCATGAGTTTAGCTGTCGGGCTGACGGTCCATTCGTTCCGGTGGATTGTGCAACCTTAAACGGGCAGCTTTTCGAAAGCCAGTTGTTCGGTCACGTCAGGGGAGCTTTTACCGGCGCAATCAGCGACACCCTGGGTTTTTTCAGAGCTGCCGATGGCGGCACTATCCTGTTAGATGAGGTCGGCGAGCTTGAATCTAATTTGCAGGCAAAGCTTCTGCGGTTTCTGCAGGAATCTTGCGTTGTACCCGTGGGAGCGACCAGGATGTACCCTGTAAATGTGCGGGTAATCAGTGCCACAAACCGCGACATAAAGGATATGGTTCGAAAGAGAACCTTTCGGGCCGACCTGTATTTTAGGTTAAATATTGTTCAAATTACAATCCCGCCTTTGCGGGAGCGGAAAGAGGACATTTTGATTCTTGCAAACCACTTCTTGGGTAAACAAGCGAAACTCTATGGCGAGCCGGGCAAGAAGCTGTCCGAACACACCAAGAGAATTCTCCTGAATTACGATTGGCCCGGCAACGTGAGGGAGCTCGCTAATGTCATTGAACAGGCCTACATAATGACTGATGAGGCCGTTATCGAGCTTGAGTCGTTGCCGGCCAATGTGTTCGTCGGTGAGTCCCTGACGGGCGCATCCAGAGAAGTCAAGTCCCTTGATGAGGTTAAGAAGAACGCCGTATTAGAAGCTTTAACCGCAGCAAGAGGGCGGAAGACTGGCGCCGCAAAACTACTGGGGATAAGTTACCGTAAACTGGTTCGGCTTATGGGCAAATATGCCCTGGGACCCAGCTACAAATAGCTGCAAATGCCTCCGGTAGGTTACTAATCACGGGACTATTTACGCCCTCTCAAACATTGGCCACAAGCGCAGACGTTCTACGTGTGCATTTTCAGTTTTTCCTTTTTTTCATAATTTTAGATTTAGTGTTAGTTTTGTAAACGATTGTGGGACTTTTTCCACTGTCTAATTAGCTTTGTATCATCAAACGACCGGACCTACAAAATGCGATAAACCGGCCATTGACAAAAACTCCCGATACTTGAAGTCGTGATGAAAATAAAGTTTAATCTGGGAAGTCGTTGATTTAGTGTATAATATAATCATCAGTAATCTGCTGCCTTAAGTAACCGCTTTGGAGGTTTGAAAAATGAAGCGTCTAACAATTCTTATGGTAATCTTAGCGGGTTGTGTAGCCCTTTGCCTCGGCCAGTATCGGCCTCGTGTTTCAGCACGCGGCTCGCCGCTTAAGATAGTTCAGCTTACCGAGCCGAGACAGAAAGGTCCGCTCAGCCTGGAGGAGGCGTTGGCCAAGCGACGAAGTGTGCGTCAGTTTACCGGCCAGCCCCTCAAGTTGTCAGAGATTGGGCAATTGGCCTGGGCCGGTCAGGGTATAACAGAGCCGAAAAGAGGCCTACGAACGGCACCGTCGGCAGGAGAGATTTATCCGATAGAATTGTATTTTGTCACACAGGATGGGCTGTTTGTCTATCGGCCGCAAGGACACGGTCTTGAGCAAATCTTTGACCAGGATGTTCGCAGGATGCTGGCAACAGCGGGTTCGATGCAAGAGGCAATGGACCGGGCGGGCTGTGATATTATCGTTGCGGGCTCCGCCAGAAAGCTCTCTGCGCAATTTCGTGATGATGCCCGAAAATACACGCTATTGGAAGCCGGCCACATAGCCCAGAATATCCAGTTGCAGGCCGTCTGCTTAGATTTGGGGTCTGTAACGGTTGGCGGTTTTGATATAAAAGAGGTCAGCAGAATTTGCAAGCTGCCGAAAGGATTGGAGCCGATTTATATAATCTGTGTCGGCTACCCGGCAACCGGAGGAACAACAGAAGGAACCGAACAGCAAAAGGTAACTACCCAAACGCAGCAATCTCTTCCCGGCAGCGGAAAAAGAGCGGCGTTGATTATTGCCGGCGAAAATTTTCAGGATGAAGAGTTTTTTGTGACGCAGCGTGCTCTCGATGCGGCAGGGGTAGAGACAGTTATAGCAAGCACAAGATTAGGGGCCATAAGGGGTATGCTTGGAGGCGTAGCCGAGGTGAGGGTTCTGGTGAACCAATTGAGGGTGGATGATTTCGATGCGATAATCTTTGTAGGCGGCTCGGGGGCAGCGGAATATTTTGATAACCCTGTTGCCTTGAATATCGCCCGCGAGTCAGCGCGGAAAAGAAAGGTCCTTGCGGCAATTTCCATAGCGCCGGCGGTCCTGGCCAATGCGGGGGTGCTCACCGGTGTGAAAGCCACCAGTTTTTTGTCCGAGCGTGAGCGGCTCGTTGGGGCTGGTGCTATATATACAGGTGCTCCTGTTGAAAGAGAGAGATTCATAATAACCGCCACCGGTCCACTCGCTGCGGCTCTCTTCAGCCAGGCCATTGTTGATACTCTTGCAGGGAGATAAGAAGATGAAGGAGTGCTAAAAGTTAATACGCCTTTGGCGTATTAAAATAGAGAACAAAAAACATTGGTTGTCCCCATTATCCATTATCATCCATTATCCCATCATTTGAGGAGCACCTTATAGACAAACCAATAAGTCCCGGTGATTTCGGGGAGCGTCAGGGCCAAGGTTCCCAAGATGCCCACAAGGTATTTCTTTCTCGTTCTCACGGGTTCTCTTTGCTCGGCTTGATTCTGGCGGAACGTGGGGATTAACACAAATCCCCCATAATTTAGCATATGAACCGGAACATCTATCGGGAAAAGCAAGATGCCCGACAACTCGAATGTTCCGGCAAAGAGTTTCAAAATAACGGACTCTAATAAGAACCCAACCAGCCCCATCGTAAAGTACGCTTGGCGAGGGGAGTAAGTGTACCACTTAAACCACAGGCGAAAGACGGCGGCCATGAAGAAATAATGCGGTGTGAGCACGACCATTATGACCAGAACGATACCTGGATTGATCGTGCCGTAAGCACCGAAATCCACACAGAATTCCATGATCATCGCATAGACCCAGGTCAAGAGAACATACCGGCCGAAAGGAAATGATATAGTGTCCGCCTTTTGCCCACCGACCAGATCAATGCCTTGATGGAGTTTTCTCCACTTTCTCTGGTAGATAAAATACAAGGCAAATTCTCCCACACTCAGTAGAAGAAAGTTAAACAAGCCTGAAATTGCCACGACGATCCCCAGTCCCAGGAGAAGAATTAGCGCGCCGAGCGTATACCAACGAAACTTTTTAGGCAAGAAATGGTCCGTATCTTCACCGGAATTTCCCATGAACACCTATAGTTGACGGTCCTAAGCTCTTGTATGTCATTTGAGCTGAGCTTGCCTATAGGTGACGAATTTCGCAAGGGTTGCCACAGCTCTATATTGGTCGTATGAGTTTTTGCAACCTACGGGATTTCTGCCGGGGAGATGCTTAGCCAACTGGCTGACAACAGACGAAGGTCAGAAATGTTAATGAGTCCATTGCGGTCGAAATCCGTCATAGCGTCATACTCGGCCTGCGTTTGGGACGCCAGCCAGCACCTCGACATAATAGCATAATCCTCAAAATCAATTGTGTTATCCTGGTTGGCGTCGCCTTCCAGAAGTGTGCCCAAGTCCACTGACGTGTTTGGTGCCGAAACGACTACGCTTCTTTTAACGTTCATCAAAGTGTGCTCGCTAAGCGCAGTGATATCATAGATGCCCGGCGCGATACCAGCGGCCTCGCAGACAGCCGCGTTAGTTGTTTTTGTGGTGGTCAAGTTGAACTGGTAGGTCGGAGTATCACTTAATACATCAGCTCCTGGCGAAAAGAACTTAACGGTCAATGGAACCACCCACCCTGCATCAGGACGGCCATCACCTTGAAGACCCACAGAAATAGACACCGTTGTCGCTGCCGGCCCTATGCTGACTATCGCCTGGGGGACGTGCGATGTGGGTATATTTGTGGAGGACTGGATACTTCCTTGCTCGCCCGAGGTTAGTTTAGTCTTAAAGTGACAGCCCAAATCAATTGCGGTGGCCTGGATAAGCATACTGCCGGCTACAAAACCAGGTTCTAAACGAGCGAACTCCTGTCCTGCATCGGATGAATTAAGACAAAGTATGACATAACACGGTGACAGTGGTAAACCGCTAACGGCAGATTGCAGAGCGCCCCTGACATCAGCAGCGTTTATCTGCTCGATTCTATGGTCCCTCGTAGTCAAATCTGTGCCGGGACTTCTTCTATTATGATAACGGTAAACACCATTTTCGTTTGCCAGATAAATCCTCTGTGTCAAATAATAGTTAGCCACGGCAGAAGGAACGGTTAAACCTGCCTTACTGTTACTTGTCGTATGAGCGGCGCAGCCATATCCTGCCCATAGAATCTGGGAAACTTGCTGCAGTGTCAAATTCGTTTGAGTAAAACTGTTGGTGTACTTCAGATTGCCAAGCACTGTTTCAAGATTGTTACCGCCCGTAGTGCAGGGGTCTGGCAGCCATCCGGGCTGACCTGGTGCTATGGAAGAATGTGCTACCAATGTAGATGTCAGCCCTTTAACTGTCTGGACTCCAAAAAATAATCTTGTCGTTGGGTATCCAAGTCCTTTTGGGCAGCTCGCCACGGGGGATTGGTTGCTCTTCCACAGGGAAACAGATGCAAACAGTGCCGGCATAAACGAAACCCCGGCATCGAAATCAAGCTCCCTGTCATATCTAATTGCGAAGGCAGCTCCAGACACCACCTCACTTGAATACCAGCTTAGTGAGTGACCATTTGGGTCGTATAGATATGTCCCGGTTGGTGTGACGACATATATATTCCTGTAAGTCCCTGTGAACGGAGCTTTTCCCGCAGCCCATACGATATTACTTATCTGCTGGTCGGTGGCAGTGCCACTCAGAGAATGCTGTGAGTACCTGCTATTTAGGCAGATTTCCACGGAGTTTCCAGTAACTATCGGTGGCGGAAGCGGTCCTACGTCTATGAGCATAAGGCCAAAAGCGGTATCCATTGTCATTGCCTCGACGGTCTGGGCCTGACAGAGGATTGCCACAAGTAGATAAGCTAAGAGAAGCGTTAACTTCTTCATTTTTTTTCTCTCGAAAAAACTGCAAATTTTAAGATTTTATAATATTTTACCAAACTGGATGCGGTTTTGTCCAGAGAATTGGTGGGCTGAAGCCCACCCTACAAAGAGGAGTAAACCCCGCTATGTGGTATTGGAGCGAGAGCTATAACGGTTTGTAATCGGTAGTCGCCAGTCTTTGCCGAAGGCCTTAGGTGTGATTTTTATTCCCGGCGGGGAGAGCCGTCTTTTGTATTCATTGCGGTCAACCATACGGATGACATTATGGACCACATCCTGCGGCAGTCCCAGTTCGATTAACTGCTGCGGGGATTTGTCCTCCTCCACGTAGCCCCTGAGGATTTTATCAAGCAAATCGTAATCCGGCAGAGAGTCGGTGTCTTTCTGGCCTGGTTTTAGTTCGGCGCTCGGAGCTCTGGTTAGGACATCCTGTGGTATGACCTGCCGGCCGGATATTTTGTTTATATGTTTAGCCAATTTATAAATGAGAGTTTTGGGGACATCCTTTATCACGGCAAAGCCGCCCGCTGTGTCGCCGTAGAGAGTCGTATAGCCGACCGCCGTTTCGCTTTTGTTGCCGGTGGTCAGAACCAGAGAGCCGGACTGGTTACTCAGTGACATCAGGATACAGCCGCGAATCCTTGCCTGCAGGTTTTCATAAGCGATGCCTTTGCCTGTCCAGCCGGGCGATGTCTTCAGCGAATCGTCAAATTGCCTGAGGACCGGCTCAATGGGAATGGTCAGAAATTCGATGCCTAATTTCTTTGCAAGCTTGCCGGCATCGGAAATCGTTTCGGGGCTGTTGAATTTAGAGGGCATTGTGATGCCAACGACATTCTGGGCTCCTAAAGCGGCGACGGCAATGGCGGCGGTAACTGAAGAATCTATACCGCCACTTAGGCCCAGCAATACTTTTTCGAATTGATTTTTGCGTGCATAGTCCCTTGTGCCGAGGACAAGCGCCTGGTAAATTTCATCGAGAATACCGGTTGGCTGGGGGGCCGGGGCTTGGAGCGGCTTGATCCGGACGCTTCCATCGGTTGTGGCAGTGACATCAGCAATTATCAGGTCCTCATTGAATGCTCTTGCTGTGGCGACAATTTTGCCGGTTGAGTCGGCGAACATACTTCGGCCATCAAAAACCAGCTCATCCTGACCGCCGATGAGATTACAGTATGCGACTGCACAGCCAAACTCTTTTGCGCACCAGCTAAGTGTCCTTTGCCTTTTTTTGAACTTGCCGACGTCGAAAGGCGAGGCGGAGATGTTTATGAGCATCTGGATTTGGCCGATGCTCTTGAAAAATTTTTTGAGCCATTCAACATTCCAGATATCGAAGCAAATAGTAATGGCAATGTTGAGCTTTTTTAGATGGATTACCGCCGGCTCGTTTCCGGGCTGGAAATACCTTTGCTCATCGAAGACGCCGTAATTCGGCAGCATGCTCTTTCGATAGGTTTTACTTATCCGGCCAGACTGGAGCACAGCGGCGGAATTGTAACAACTATCCTGATGGCTTTCGGCAAAGCCGACTACCAAGGTTTTGTCAGGGCAATCAGCGGCGAGTTTATCGAGCGTTAAGCGATTGTCCTCTAAAAAATGTTTTTTCAGCAACAAATCCTCCGGCGGATACCCGCAAACAGCCATCTCCGGAAAGACTACCAAATCCACATCAAAGCGAGTTGCTTGAGCATAGATTTCACGCATCTTCTCGGCGTTGCCAGCCAAATCACCTACCACGGCGTTGAATTGTCCTAACGCTATCCGCACCTGGGGCAATCTCCACGATAAGTCGGGATTTTTTGAATCATGGTTCTAATAACTTCTAATGCTTTATGTCATTTCGAGCAAGCCGGCAGGGCGAAGCCCTGCACCGGATCAAGCCCGCCTTCGGCGGGGCGAGTCGAGAAATCCCTCAACCCTGCTCGGGACAGGTCTGTTTTTGAATGGATTTCTCCACTTCGCGTCCCTTGGGGACGCTTCGGTCGAAAGGACAATAAGGTTTTTCAACAGAGCAACCTTCTAACAAAATGAATTTCTAACCGACCAAACACTTATGGATTCCCGCTCCTTCGGCTGCGCTCAGGACAAGTTTCGCGGGAGTGACCCTCCGACGCCCTTTGGGCTATGGAGGGCAGGTTACAAAGTATCCAAATACGTATCAATTTCCCAGCCGGTAACCTGCTTTTTGAATCCGTTCCACTCCTTTGCCTTTACATCGACGTATTTTTCAAACAGATGCTTTCCGAGGACATCCTGCAGCAACTTATCTTTTTTCAATGCATTCAGAGCTTCGGACAATGACGTCGGCAAAAGCTCGATATTTTTTTGGAGCAGACTTTCGCCATCAAGCAGATAAATATTTTCTTCGACCGGCTCAGGCGGCGTTAAGTTGTTTTTAATTCCGTCAAGGCCCGCTTTCAACATAACGGCAAATGCCAGATACGGATTGCAGGCCGGGTCGGGACATCTCAGTTCGATTCTCGCTGCCTCGTTTTTATGTTTGAACCATTTGGGCACCCTTATCAAAGCCGAGCGGTTCATAGCAGCCCAGGTTACATAAACCGGCGCTTCAAACCCTGATACAAGCCGCTTATATGAGTTTACCGTCGGGCAGAGAATTGCACACATTGCGTTAATGTGCTTTATCTGGCCGGCGATGAAATTAGAGGCGAGTTTCGACAAATTATATTTATGGTCTTTGTCATAAAAGGCGTTCGCTTTTGCTTTGGTATCAAACAAGCTTTGGTGAACGTGCATTCCGGAGCCAGGGGCGTCCATAATAGGCTTGGGCATAAAAGTGGCACGCAAATTATACATCTGGGCGATTTTCTTTGCACTGTATTTTAACGTAACAACCTTGTCCGCGATGTCCAGACAGTGGCCGTAACGGAAATCTATTTCGTATTGGCCTAAGCCGACCTCGTGATGAGAGGTTTCAACCTTAATTGCGAAATTCTCAAGAGCTGATATTATCCTTTTTATGACCTTGTAACCCTCATGGGAAGAAAGGTCAAAATAGCTGCCGTAATCTATAGGCGAGGTTTTTTTCTCATCGGCTTTGAACAGATAGAATTCCGGCTCCGGCCCGACATTATAGACAAATCCTTCTTTTGCGGCGTCGGCGGCTGCCTGTTTGAGAATAAATCGCGGGTCTCCTTCAAAAGGTTTGCCATCCGGACGGTAGATGTCACATATAAGCCGAGCGGTTTTACCTTCGTCGGTCAGCCAGGGCACGACAGCGTAAGTTGTCATATCCGGCTTCAAAAACAGGTCGCTTTCCTGTATTCGAGCAAATCCTTCTATTGATGAGCCGTCAAACCAGACGCCGTTACGCGATGCATTTTCGAGGTCTTCGACCGGTATGATGACCTCCTTTATAACGCCCAATAAATCGGTAAATTGCAGGGTAATGAATTCTATTTTGTCTTTCTCTACCTGTTCTAAAACCTTCTGAACTTCCATTCCAATTTCCCTCTTCTAATTGACGACCAATAGATACCTGGCAGATTCCACGTCTTTCCTATCGGAAAGAACGGGCAATACGATACAAACTATTCTGGCCTTCGCCGTAAGAACTGCAAGACAAATTTCAAAAATTCAAATTGCTTTGTAGAAAAGTTGCGAAAAAAGTCATTCCTTCGCTTTGCTCGCGGACGGGTCTGAACGAAGCGCAGCGAAGAGAAGGATCTAATCCGCCTTGTCGGATTTGAAGCCCAGATGCTTCCCGTCTTCGCCGGCCTTTCAGCGCTGCGTTCAGCATGACAATCGCTAATGTTTCTTACACAGCAAACTGAATACTGCTTAAGAATATCTGTGCAAGCTCACTGGATAGCCAAGCGACACGGCCATTAGCGTGCCTATTCATCCGGAATAAAGCAATGGCGAGTAATTGTGTTGCCCTCGCTGTCTTGTCCCTCGTGCTCTTCGGTGGCACTGGCCCCTGCAGGTCATTTTTGCTTTTTTGATTTTCTGGCCTTCTGGGGGTCGTAGTTCGGATTTGGGGTCAGCATCTGTGCGTTCACTTTACTTCGCCAGTTCGCCAGCATTTTTATAAGCTCTTCAACTTTTTCAGGCATTTGCCTGGCCAGGTTGTTCTGTTCGCCGATATCTTCTTTGAGATTGTAAAGCTCAAATTTGTTAGCTGGGCCGCAAATAGTATCATCGAACCATTCAATCAGTTTGTAATCGCCGCTGCGAATAGCCCCGCAAGGGCCGATACCGGCGCTATGATAATGTGGGTAGTGCCAGTAAATGGCCTGGCGGTAAAGTTTGCCGCTCTGCATCAGGAGCGGCACCAGATTGACCCCATCAATTGGATTTGGCGTCTTGTATTCCAGACCGAGAATGTCCACAAAGGTCGGGAAAAAATCAACACTGATTACAGGCTCGCTGCAAAGACTGCCGGGCTTTGCCGCTCCCGGCCAGCGCACAATCAAAGGCACCCTAATGCCGCCTTCATATAGATTGGCTTTGCCGCTGCGTAAGGGAGTTTGCCTTGCATCTCTTTCCAGACCGCCGTTATCGGAGAAAAAGATAACAATGGTTTTATCTGCAATTTTCAGTTCATCGAGCTTTTTCAGTAACTTGCCTACGCTGCTATCCAGCTCTTCGAGCATTGCCCCAACCACAGGATTATTCTCGGGTAAATCAGAGCCGCTCTTGGCTTTGTATTTTTCAATCAGTTTCTTTTTGCCCATAAGAGGGGCGTGGATGGTGTTGTGAGCAACATAGAGGAAAAACGGCTTATCCTTGTTTCTCTCTAAAAATCCAAGAGATTTTTCTGTAATCAAATCTACGTTGTGTGCATCTTTTTCGGGGTCCTGTTTGGAAGCTGGTTTTTCAGTAATCAGCGTTTCATCGAAGCCCTGCTTATCCGGGTCATACTGTTCGCTTTCCGGCAGTTTTTTTGCGGTGCTAAGATGCCACTTTCCAAAACTGGCGGTGATGTAACCGGCGCCTTTGAATACTTCCGCAATCGTTACCTCTTCCAGCGGAAGGTATTTTTGCCACTCGGGCTGTGATAGTTTCTCGTAAGGAAAAGTATCTCCCGGGATGTAATCCGTTATGTGCAGACGGGCAGGGTATCTTCCCGTCATAATGCTGGCACGGGTCGGCGAGCAAACCGGTCCTGCTGAGTATGCATCAGTGAATCTGATACCTTCGCCGGCGAGCCGGTCGATATTTGGCGTTTCGTAGAACTTGCTGCCATAGCAGCCCAACTGATTCCAGCCCAAATCATCGGCAAGGATAAAAAGAAAGTTCGCCTTAGATTTTTCGCCGGATAGTGCCAGCGCTTTGGTTGTAAATTCATGCAGCATTAGTGCCACAGCTCCAAAGCCCACTGACTTGATAAATTGGCGTCGATTCACCATGTGACTCTTATGGAATAAAATCGGAAACGAAGTTAAGATAACCTCTTGAGCCAGGTTTCAGACTGGAATGCCGGTGAACGGATTGCAAAACTGTGCGCAAGCCATCCCGCCAGATGTCATCCGAGACATCACTGCGAATCTCACGTATGCCTTGTAAGCTCTCCTTTATCGATGCCGCTTGCTCATCCTGTGGAGCATTATTATCGATAGCTGCTTTCAAAGCTTCTGACACCAAACGGTCATCGATAGTGCCGTCCTCCTGATACCGTTTAATCAAAAAGAATTCGATGTTCTGCAGCACATCCAGATGGTCTCGGCGCATCCGTTTCAGTAACTTGTGGGAACCCTTCATTACTTTCGAGTCTTTTTGCAGCCCCAGCCTTCGCTTCAACCTTCCGAGGTGTGACATAGGTAAACTCCTTATATATCTGTTTTTATTGTTCAGACTTATGCAGCTTCAGCGTAGTAAATACACTGTACAGAGGTTACCAAAAAATCTGCTGATTTCAAGTTTTTTGGTCTAAATTTTTTTCGAACGTGAATTTGTGGCTGGAGGCATCGACTTTGATTTTGTTGCTGTCGGTTGCACCAGTGCCTGAGGTACAGGACGCCTGCCGAGGTGTATGGCGTAGCAGTTGGCACTCCGGTCGCCCTTCGGGCTCCCTTCGTTCCAACTGCTTTAATACACGGTGGCGAATCCACCTTAAAAACCTCAGTTTTTTGTCTTGACAATGGGCAGGGGTATATTCTCTCATTTTTTATTTGTGATAAATTTCAAAGCTGATTCGTACAAATCTAGAAGTCTGTCGTAAGTATCTTGGCAATAGTCGTCGACTTTTATTCCTGAGGGCATAGTCGGATAATGAATTGTCACTTTCTCGCCACCTTTGTAGGGATCCTCGATAAAACAGCTAAATCCACGAAGGTTACCGTGGTGAGTAATTCGATCTCGCATTTTCACAAGGTCTTGTATCCATTCGATTCTATGTTGCTCAAACAAGTTTCCTAGTTCCTCAAAGCCATTTTCATTGAGTGAGTTTATGACTTCACCTCCTGCTTTGCCCTTTTTCTTTCTGAACGAGTCTATTGACTTCAATTGTGGTATGGCTTCGCTTAGCACCTGTGTAAGTACATCCAAACAGCTCTTAACTTGAAAAAGAAAAGCTTCGGTTTCATACACAAGTCTTGGGTTTTCTATTTCCTGGGCAACGCCCGAACCTGCCGAGTAGTTACTACTAAACTCTTCAACTCTCTCTTTTATCTCCTTCTTGATTGCCAATAAGTGGTATCTAACTGCATGAAGTTTATGACGGCAATCAAGGAGTTTATTCTCTAATGTGTTATCATTCAGTTTTCTTGAAGTATTTAGGTATGGTGAAAGAAGATCATTTATCTTCTGGTCGAAATCTTCGGGTTTGATTCCGCAAGTTATCGTGCTTAGGTTTCCGGGTCTTTTTTCACAAGTTCGCCCGCCATTATTGCTAACAAAATGGTAATTGATAACCTCTGGTTTATTTTGAGGAGTAACCTTGAATGAGTTGGAAGATGCCCCACAGCAATTTTTAAACTTTTTATTGCTGCCACAAGGGCATGGATCGTTCCTTCCAACTTTCATATATGTTGACTTTCGCACTTTTTAGGCGACTAACTTTGAGAACGAATAAGCAAAAACATACCAACCTTCCGATAAATTTCTTGGAAATAACAAGAAAGGAATGCTGGTATGGATACCACAATTACTGT
>Ga0315279_10002837_pt1 | contig 25188 bp, 23 predicted proteins | sample YL17G06_20_MG_FD_203694 | JGI IMG/M metagenome (GOLD analysis project Ga0315279, IMG submission 203694) | Sediment microbial communities from Yellowstone Lake, YNP, Wyoming, USA - YL17G06_20 | ecosystem: Environmental > Aquatic > Freshwater > Lake > Sediment | place: USA: Wyoming | collected...
AAGGGCTGAAGCAATCCAAAGGGCCCGCAACGGTTGGGACCAAAACGGACCTGGATATGCCCCAAAACCTTCCGCTCCAGCCAGGTCAAATAGGCTACCACCATCATCAGTCCGGCAAAAACTACCATGCATTTAACAACGATCTCAATGAGAAGATACAACAGTTGCATCCTGCTTCTCCTCAGACTGATGAAAAATATCCATCTGCGGCGTTGCCCTCATCCCTCGTCACTGCGGCGTACTTCTTTGTACGCCTCATTCCTCGGAATTTCAGGCGCCTTGCATCTGGACATTTTTGATCAGCCTTCCATACTCATATTTTCCAGAAATCTCCTCTACCTTTTCTCTATCCTTCCGATAAAGACTTTGTATTCAGGGTGCTGATTCATCGCATCGTATCCGGAGACCAATAGGTTATTTACAAAAGCAGGGTAAAACGTAGTGGCAAAGTAGGCCACCCCTTTGGAAACGGCTCCTGAAATCCGACAGATCGTCTCCACCTCACCCCTCGGAGAAACGACCTTGACCTTCTCTCCGTCTCCTAACCCTGCCTTCGCTGCATCCTCAGGGTGAACTTCGATACAAGAATCAGGAAAAACCTTAGCCAACCCCATGGCTCTTTTGGTGGTAGTCCCGATTCCATAATGGTAGTGAAATCCTCTGGGGATGATCCATAAAGGATATTTGTCATCGGGCTGCTCTGCTGGGCCTTTGTATTCGATGGGGAAGAATCTCTGTTTCCATCCATTCCTTGAAGACCACTGGATTCCACCCTTCTCCAGATTGGAGTAACTCATTCCGGCATAGAAGGGCACCAGAGAGGCAATTTCCTCCATGACCTCAACAGGGCTCTTATAAGTCATTGGATAACCCATCTTCGTCGAAAGATCGCAGAGGATCTTCCAGTCGGGCCTGGAATCCCCGACCGGTGAGATGGCTTTCCGAACCCTTTGTACCCTCCTCTCCATGTTGGTAAAAGTCCCATCCTTCTCGGCAAAACTCACTCCGGGTAAAATGACATGGGCATAGGTCCCAATGTGAGTCATAAAAAGATCCTGAACCACTAAAAATTCAATTTTATGGAGTCCATTCTTCAGTCTCTCTAAGTTGGGGAGGTTGATGAAGGGATCTTCACCAAAGACATAGAGGGCCTTGATATCACCTTCCAGAATCCTATCGAACATCTCCATATAGGTGAAGCCAGGCATTGCCGGAACGGCCCTCTCCCAGATCTCTTCAAACCTCCTGCGTGCCTTTTCGTCATCCACCTTCTGATAACCGGGAAGGAATTCGGAAAGAGAACCCATATCGAAAGCGCCTTGGACATTATTCTGAGTGAGCAAGGGATAGACGCCCCCTCCTGCCTCTTCTGTCTCTCCGGTCAACAGGGCCAGGTTACAGAGGGCTTTTACAATCTCAGTCCCATTGGCATGCTGGGTCACGCCAGAGCCAAAGACGATCGCCCTCTTTTTAGCAGAGAGATAGAGATTGGCGAGACCCTCTAAATCGGCTGGAGAGATTCCTGTCGCATTCTTAACAAACTCGGTAGAAAATTTCTCTACAGAGGACCGCAGGGTTTCAAAACCCTCTGTTTTTGATTGGGCACCTTTCTCGATGAGGAGGCGAACCAGACCATTAATCCAGGCGATATCTGTCCCTGGCACAGGTCTCAACCATAGGTTGGCCCATTTTTCCCATTTGGTCTTGTGAGGATCGACCAGGATGATTTTAGCGTCGTTTTTACTGATGGCTTCTCTCATCTTATTGCTGAAAATAAGGTTATCGTCATGCACATCCGCACCGACGATAAGGATGAGGTAGGACTGGGTGACCTCCTCCATCGAATGCGTCATCGCCCCACATCCAAGAGATGCCATCATTCCATTAAGGGAAGATCCGCTGGACAATCGGGCACCATTGTCAATATGGTTTGTCCCGATGCAGGCTCTCATCCATTTCTGAAAGAGAAAATTCTCTTCATTGGTCCCCCTGGAGGAAGAAATTCCACCGATCCTCTGGGCACCATATTTCTCCTTTATTTCTTGAAGCTTTGTGGCGACCAAACCCAGGGCTTCTTTCCAAGAGACCTCCACAAAAACTCCGGATTTTTTCACAAGGGGCTTTTGAAGCCTGTCCGTATGATGAATGAAATCGTAACCGAATCTTCCCTTCACACAGAGACTCCCCTGATTAACTCCGGCGTCCCCCTTGGTGGTCACCTTGACCACCTTCCTATCGGCAAGGGTGTTGAGCTCGAGCTGACAACCGCATCCACAGAAAGTACAGGTGGTCTGTGTCCTGTCCAGTTGCCATATCCTTCCTTTGATAGGGCTCAGATTCTCTGTTAAAGCGCCTACCGGACAAACATGGAGGCACTCCCCGCAGGAGATGCAGTTCTCCTTCCGAACCGCCTTCACATGGGAGGGATACCCATGCTCGGCCACCTCAAGAACATCACTCCCTGGAATATCAATGCAGGCCTGGATACAACGAAGACACATGACACATCGATCGGGCCATTGACGAATCAAAGGAGTTCCATATTCAAAAGATGGCCGTTCCACTTTTTCGGTGAAGAACTCTTGATGGTCGATTCCAAATTCATAGGCACGGTTCTGGAGTTGACATTCTCCTCCGGCATCGCAGACGGGACAGTCCAGAGGATGGTTGACCAGTAGAAGTCTTAATGCCTCGTGCCTCATCCTCTCCACACGCTCTGTGCGGGTATGAACCACCATCCCATCGACCACAGGCGTCGCACAAGAGGCCATGGGCATCTCCGCACCCTCTACATCGACCAAACAGATACGGCAGGATTTGAGCAGGCTTAATCTGGGGTGATAACACAGGGTGGGAATATAGATCCCATTTTCTTTGGCCACCTCATAGATCGTTTGGTCCGGCCTTCCGGTAACTTCTTTCCCATCAATCGTCAGCTTCAGCATTCTGTATCATATCCTCCAGCTAAAAATCTGAAGTCCAAATTCCAAAATCCAAATGTCAAATGAATGACAAATGACTCAATGCCAAAAATTTCTTTTTAATAAATTTTGTCATTTGAGCTTTAGATTTCATTTGAACTTGATTCACCTTCGGTTCATCACTTCGTGCGAGCTTTGAGATTTGTCATTGCTTTTTTATATGGCGAAGAGTCCGATGCGCACACATCTGAGGCAGCGCTCCGCTTCTTTCTGAGCTACTGGGATGGAAAATCCTTCCTCCACCTCATCAAAGATCCATTTTCTTGAATCCGGGGGAAGCATGTTCAACATCGCCCTCTTCTGTCCGCCGGAGATCCCAATCTTCTCATTCTTGTTATAAACCTTGATCTTCTCAACCAGGCCCTCCAGACGTTCTTCCTCAGATTCTTTCACCTCCATCCCTCGAAGGAAGAGATCAATCTTCTCAGCGGCTCTCTTCCCATGGCCTGCCGCCCGAACCAAAACATCTGGTCCGGTAACGCAATCCCCAGCAGAGAAGATCCCCGCACGGCTGGTCAAGAAAGTCCCTTCTTGGATAGCGATGGTGGATCGTTTCGTCGTCTTTACCCCGTCCTTCTCTTCAAGGAAGGAGAGATCGATCGCCTGTCCGATGGCCGGGATGGCAATATCAGCCTCGATGAAAAATTCTGAACCCTTGATGGGAACAGGTCTGCGCCTTCCGCTTTCATCCGGTTCGCCCAACTCCATCCGGATACACTCCATTCCAACGACCTTTCCCTCTTTCTCTATGATCCGGACAGGATTGCAAAGGTAATGGAATTTCACTCCCTCTTCCTCTCCATCGTGAATCTCTACCCGATCAGCAGGCATCTCTTTTTTCGTCCGACGATAAACCAGGTTCACATCCGGTTTACCAATACGAAAAGAGGACCGGACACAGTCAATGGCCACATTCCCACCACCGACCACCACCACCCTTTTCCCTTCAGGGTAGGGATCTCTTCCCAGATTAATCTCCAAGAGGTAATAAACGCCAGGGATGAATCCCTTATACCCTTTATCCTCTCCCTCGACACCCATAGGAGTATTGGTCTGGGCGCCCACACCAATAAAGATGGCCTTATAACCTTGCTCAAACATCTGAGAGATGGTGATATCCTTTCCCACTTGAGTGTTATACCGAATCTCGACCCCAAGCCTCTTTACAATCTCTGCTTCATATCCAACAATATCTCTTGGGAGACGATAGTCAGGGATCCCCATGGCTGCCATTCCACCTGGTTCCCCCAGCCTCTCGAAGATGGTCGCTGGATAACCTTTGAGGGCAAGATAATAGGCGCAGGAGAGGCCCGCTGGACCCGCTCCAATGATAGCCACCTTTTCTGACCGCATCTCCTCTTTCTTAATCGAGGGATCTTTCCTCTTCTCCAGTTCATAATCTGCGACGAATCGTTTCAGCCATTTTATGGAGATACATTCATCCACATTTCCCCGACGGCAGTTATCTTCGCAGGGGCGGACACAGATCCTTCCCAGAATTCCGGGCAGACAGGTCGCCTCTCGAATAGCGGCAAGAGATTCCTCGAATCTTCCCTCTTTGATCAACTCAACATAGTGTGTGATAGGAAGATGGGAGGGACAAGCGCTTTCACAAGGTGCCGTCACCTTGACTTTATATTCCTGGCGAGGAATCTTTTTCCGTAATTGGATGGCACCGGAGAATTGGTCTTCAAAATGATCGATCGCATCCAACACAGGCTTTGGACCGGTCTGTCCAAGGTTGCATTTGGAACTCTTCTGGATCATCTCCCCTAAATATTTTAATTGTTTTAAGTCCTCAACCTTGCCCTGACCATTGGCAATCCGATTGAGTATGGTTGCCATGATCCGAGTCCCCACTCGACAGGGTGTACACTTTCCGCAGGATTCATCCTGAACCGTTTCCAAATAAGTGCGAATCAAATCGACCATATTGACTTCAGGGTCTCTGATGACAATCCCATCCCATCCAATGAAGGCTTTGATCTTTTTCTCTTTATCCAATTCCAGAGGTAGATTGAGAGCGGAGACGGGTTGCTTCTCTGCTTCGGGTTTCCCCCGGTTATCTGTTACCACGCCACCCCAACTACTGAAAAGAATGTCCGTCATAAGAACCCCTTTATTCAAAGATCAATTCAAAGTGCAAAATGAGCAGTTAGCATTGCAAAACCTTTTTTCTTTCAGTTTCATTTTTCAATTTGCATTTTGCAATTTATAATTTGCAATGGCCTTTTTACCGATCTATTTCTCCCAGGACGATGTCAATACTTCCAATGGCTGAAATCACATCAGCGATCAAACTTCCCTCAATCATCTTGGGAAGGGCACTGAGATTGAGGAAAGAGGGCGGCCGAATCCTCATCCGCAAGGGCTTATTCGATCCATCGCTGACGAGATAGTATCCCAACTCTCCCTTAGATGCCTCCACACTCACATAAACCTCGCCTTTGGGCGGCTGGAATCCTTCGGAGGCAATCTTGAATTGCCGAATCAATGCATCGATATCCGTGAGGACGTTGTCCTTGGGTGGAAGGGCAACCCAAGGATGGTCAGAAATAATAGGCCCCTTTGGCAGCCGTTCCAATGCCTGCTCCGCAATCGCGTTCGACCATTCCATCTCCCTCAACCGCACGATGTACCGATCGTAGACATCCCCCACCGAGCCGATGGGGATTTCGAAGTCGAACTCATCATAACTCGAATAAGGAAAAGCCTTCCTCACATCGTATTTGACTCCAGAACCACGCAGGCTTGGCCCAGTCATGCCCCAGTTGATCGCATCCTCTTTGGAAATGATCCCAACGCCTTTGGTCCGCTTCAACCAGATCACATTCTTCGTCAGGAGTGTTTCATATTCTTTCATATGGCCAGGAAAGGCCTGAACGAATTCCTTAATCTTATCGGTGATCCCTTCTGGAAGGTCTTTTGAAACTCCGCCGATTCTCATGTAGGTGGGCGTGAGCCTCCCTCCTGAAACCTCCTCAAAGATTTTGAGGATCTCTTCCCTTTCCCTAAAGTTGTAAAAGAGGAGCGTCATGGCGCCGATGTCCAAGGCATGCGTTCCCAACCAGATGAGATGGGCAGCGATCCTCTGAAGCTCAGCCATCATGACTCTCAGATACTGGGCCCGCTTGGGGACCTCAATGCCTAAAAGTTTCTCCACGGCTAAAACATAGCCCAGGTTATTACCCATCGCATTGGTATAATCCAAACGGTCGGTGAGAGGAATGACTTGGTGATAGGTTTTACTTTCAGCAAGTTTCTCAACCCCTCGATGAAGATGCCCGATATGAGGGGTTGCCTTAACGATCACCTCTCCATCCAATTCCAACACGAGCCTCAAGACCCCGTGAGTAGCCGGGTGCTGAGGTCCCATGTTGATGGTCATTAACCGTGTCTCTGCCATTTCAAACCTCGGGGACAAAGGGTTTGTCAAAATCCGGTCCCTCGACCGGGAAATCCTTTCTCAAGGGGTGGCCTTCATATCCATCCCAGAGGAGAATCCTCCTCAAGTCAGGATGGTTATCAAAAGGAATCCCGAAAAGGTCATAGACCTCCCTCTCTAACCAGTCGGCTGCTTTCCAGATCGACTCCACACTTAAAACCGATTCAGACTCTCCCACTTTTATTTTCAGCCTCAGTCTTTGTTGGTTCTTCATCGAGTAGATAAAATAGACCACTTCAAAACGAGGGGTCTGAGGAAAGAAATCCACGCCACAGAGGTCCGTCAGCATCTGGTATTGGAGATCGGGATCGGAATAAAGAAATTTACAGATCTCAAAAATATCCTTCTTCTGAACGGTGACGTTGATCTCCTCCCGAAATATCTTCACCTCCAAGACGGAGGCCGGGAATTTTTCCTGCAATTTCTTCACGGCGAGATTGATTTCAGCCATTCCCTTTTCCTCTTATTCTTTCAATTCAAGGCTGCTGCGAACATTCTTTCGATCCGCAAGCGTCTCTTTCTCGATCTTCTTTTGGAGCTTCACAAGGGCTGTAAGCAGAGATTCTGGTCTGGGCGGACAACCCGGAACGTAGAAATCCACGGGTAGAATTTGATCAACTCCCTGCACCACACTGTAAGTTTTGAAGATTCCGCCTGAGCAGGCACAGGCTCCATAGGCGATGACCCACTTGGGCTCTGGCATCTGTTCATAGATACGCTTGACCATCGGAGCCATCTTTTTGGTTAAGGTCCCTGCAACAATCATCAGATCTGCCTGTCGGGGCGATGGCCTGAAAACCTCTGAACCGAATCGAGAAATATCCCACGTCGCCGAACTGGTGACGATCATTTCCAGAGCGCATCAGGCCAACCCAAAGGTCACCGGCCAGATTGAATACTTTCGGCCCCAGTTGACGAGCCAATCCAGGGCAGGCATGAAAGGGGTTTTCTCAAGGTAGGTTTCTATTCCCATTCCAATGCTCCTTTTTTCCAGATGTAGATATAGGCAACAATTAAAATTCCAATGAAGACAGCCATTGAGACAAAGGCAAAGACTCTAAACTGCTTGAATACCACTGCCCAGGGATAAAGAAAGACTACCTCAATATCAAAGAGGAGAAAAAGCATGGCGATGATGTAATATTTAATGGATATCCTCCGAAAGCTCGAGCCAACAGTGGTCATACCGCATTCATAGGGTGCCTGTTTCAGAGCTGTGGGTTTTCTCTGGCCTAAGAGAGCGGAAGCGACAATAGCAAAAATGGCGAAGACAATGGCGATTGCAATGTATATGAGGATGGGAAGATATTCAATCAGCATGATGCCTCCCTATTTGTGAAAAATTTCTTGTTCTCGAACCAAACTACAAAATTGCCTCCCTTTTGTCAAGAAAAATTTTACGGATGATAAAGCTTTTTTAAGCTCCACATAAGCCTTTGTTTTTATTTAATTTCTTTGTCTGCAATGATCCGGAAATTCAAAAATAGAAAGGAGTTAGTGAAATAAATAACATTTTAAAAGAGAATTTTGACGCATAACCAAATTTTCGGCGAGTTCCTATGGCGAGGGATCGGCTGCAACTGGGTCGTCTGTCTGGATGGCCCTTGCCGCCCGTCAGATCATCGGGAAGATATTTACCATCTTCTTTCCGATTATGGTCTTTGTCGCCATCGGCTTTGAGCGCTGCAGTTGAATGGCCCAGGGTTCACGAACGTGCCAGGGGTTGATCCGAATTTCCTCGCGGCTCGGTCCAATTATGACCTATGGGCCGGAATACCTAATTACCGTTGCCCGGCACCATGCTCTAACAGGGTGCTGAAAAAGTCACTTTTTCAGGCTGATCAAAAATGCCCAGATGCAAGGCGCCCCTGCCTCCGCCGAAGCGGCTACGCGCAGGCAGGCGAAATCCTGAGGAGTGAGGCGTACTTGGGGTACGCCGCAACGACGAAGGATGAGGGGTGGCGTCGCGACGAATAAGGAGCGACTTCTTGCCACGCCGCTAAGACGGTGAGGCGGCCGGATAACACCGCAGATGGGCGTTTTTCAGCAGCCTGCTAATTCCGCCCGAGGCATGGGAGTCAGAGAGGGTCTCATCAGGAAGCCGCCCAATTAAGCACCTTCAACCCCGGGACCCTTGAAAACTCTCTTACGTTGTTGGTGGCGAGCGGAAGGCTTTGGCTCAGGGCGTGCCCTGCAATAAGCATGTCAAGAACTCCAATTACTTTTCCCCGGGCTTCGAGCGATGCGCGTAGTTTTCCGTAAGCCCGGGCGGCCTCCTGATCGAAATCAAGGATCACAAGAGGCAGGAGAAACTGCTCAAGTGCCTGCTGGTTCTGCAAAGGATTGCGGCTCTTCTGGACCCCGAATTCCAGTTCGGCCACAGTGATTGAAGAGATACCAATGGTGCCGGCAGCATAGGCGTCGAATTGCCTGAGGACCGATGGAGGTTTCTTCTTAATCAAATAGATGCAGATATTGGTGTCCAGAAGCAGCTTCATTCGAAGAGCCTCTCTCTCTTCTGCTCGCTAGGCTGTTGGCGGGTTTCCATAAAATCTTCTGAGAACCGCGTGAGGCTTTCAAAAAGGGTCTTCCAGGAGCCTTTTTCAGGAAGAAGGACTACGGCATTCCCTACTCTCTTGATCAGTACTTTGTCTCCGCTAAACCGAAACTCTTTGGGCAACCGCACTGCCTGACTTTGGCCGTTTCGGAACAAACGTGCTGTCTTCATGGCTTACCTCAAAATATAGACTAAAAGTATATACTCACTGTGGAGAAATGTCAAATTTTCAAAAATCAGATCCATGAGGTTGCCTGTGCTTTCTCTATTTCTCGGCAGAAGCTTCATCTTGAAGGTTGTGAATGCGCCCCAGAGTTTTGAACCTGATCTCATGACTAATGCCATGCCAAAATTCAGCGTAGTCCTGCCCAATAATTTTTTGTCAATAAATTGATTTGAGAGCTCTGAAAGACTACTTAACGCTCTCTTGATTGCACGGATTTCAAAGAGTGATTACACAGATTTTTCCCAGAGATTTGAGGACACCTTCGGAAATCTCGATTTGCTTACACAAATCTCAACCTTAACCTCAACCTCAACCTCAACCTAAGGTTTACGTCATCCTCAACCTTAACCTCCAACCTGAGATTTACGTCAACCTCAGCCTTGACCTCCGAAAATGTCTGAATCGAACGTATCGCACTGAGCCATTGACATTCGTTGTAGGACAGCGTACTATGGTGTATAACAATAAAGAAGGAGGTTTTTATGGCAGGCGTTCAAAAAAGCTTACGTCTCCCAGTCGAGACCATGAAGGAAATTGAGCAAATGGCCAAAGAGACAGGGCAGGATTTCTCAAACGTGACCAAAGATCTTTTGCAGGAAGCCATTAAGATGAGGCGCTGTCCAGGGATGTTATTTTCCGAAGGGACCAGTGGAAGAAGGGCCCGGGTGGCGGGAACAGGAATTGAAGTTTGGGAAGTGATTGCCGCATACAAAAGCGTCAAGGAGGATTTCAAAAGGCTGAAAAAAGCATATCATTGGCTATCTGGGGAGCAGCTCAAGGCAGCCCTTGGATATTATGCGATCTATCCTAAGGAAATTGACCGGCTCATTGAGCAGAATGAACAATGGAATGATGAGAAACTGCGAGAACGTTATCCCTTTATGAGGTCGTCCTCATGAAATTTTACCTGGATGAAGACCTCAGTCCGAAGATTGCCGAAATACTCAGAAAGGGTGGGATTGACGCGCTCAGTGCTCATGAGGCTGGGATGTGTGAGATGTTGGATCAAAGGCAACTTGAGTTTGCAGCCACGGAGAAAAGATGTTTGGTGACGAGAAACAGGGATGATTCTATTAGGCTTACGGTTCGATTCTTCAATGACCAACGCCCCCATTGCGGGGTGCTCATCGTTCCCTACACTCTCCCTGGGGACCAATTTTCTCGAATAGCCAGCCTGATCAAGAAACTCTCCTCCCGTCATCCAAAAGGATTGGCTCCCTATTCAATTGCATTTCTCCCGATAAAATAACTATTTTCAACAAAGACTACTCATCCTCAACCTTAACCTTAACCTTAGCCTTTACCTCAACCTGAGATTTACGCCGGCCTCAGCCTTAACCTTAAAGTATCTGTTGCATTTTTATCTCATTCTGATAAGATTTGGTAAACAAACCAGCTTATATTCATAACTTTCAAAATACCGAAGAAGGAATCTGTGAGGGTGAACGAAAAGATGCTTCCGAGGAGAAATTACTCGAAATCACCGACGTCCTTGTCTAACATTTCAATCCCTGACGCGGTGCCTCAGTGTCTCATTCCCCAGATAAGAGATGGACAAATTGAGCGATAAAGAGGAAGCGGCTACAAAAAAGATGATTACGAGAAAAAAGTTATCCCCTTTTTTAAGGTGGGCTGGGGGGAAAGTGTATATTATCCGAAAACTAATCCCTTTTGTTCCCGAAGACTATGTTAAACGGGCTTATATAGAGCCATTTCTGGGTGGTGGCTCGATGTTCTTCGCTTTGTGTCCTCCAAAAGCGATCTTGTCTGATATGAATTATCATCTGATTCATTGTTACAAAACCTTGCGAGATCACCCTGCAAGGGTGTATTCCTTTTTGAAAACTTTCATCGAGCAGGATTCAGAAGAATTCTTCTACAAAGTTCGCGCAGAATATAACAGGTCTCGCTTTACTGTCAAGCAGGCAGCCCGTTTTATTTATTTGAATCGAACCTGCTTTAATGGGATTTTTCGCGTGAACGAAGAGAATAAATTCAATGTTCCCTATGGAAAAAAGGAAAACCCTGTCTTCCCCACATTGGTGGAGTTAAAGGCAATAAGCAAGAGTTTGAAGAAGGCCAAGTTGCGAACGTGTTCATATGAAAAAACCTTGAGACCCGTCCAGAAAGACGCTTTTATTTATCTCGACCCTCCCTACCCACCGTTGAATGGCACATCTTATTTTACCCATTACACTAAAGAGAGATTTTATGAAGAAGATCAGGTCAAGCTGTCCGAAACTGCACGTCGGCTTGCCAGATTGGGCTGCCTTGTTATGATTTCCAATGCCGATACTCCCCTCATTCGAAAGCTATACAAGCATTGGAATATAAGTAGGCTGCACGTAACCCGGTGGATCACATGTAAGGCGCAAAAGCATAAAGTGGATGAATTGGTGATCACGAATTATTAAATGGAGAAAAAAATGGGATCATTAATGTCAATCAAGAAATTCTGTAGTGATTATCCCAACAAGTGCCAGCACTGGATTGACGCAGGTACTTGGATATTTTGGAATGTTTTTTGGGGACTTTTCCCTCTATGGATGGGATTTTTTATTTTTTTAATATTTCAAAGAAAACCAGGGTTAATTGATTTCTCTGATAATGGAGAATTTTTGATCTATAGCGCAACAATGCTCGCGGCTGCAATATTTATAGTGCTCAAGGATTATAAAACTTCCAAATTTCCATTTCGTAGATTTATTGCCACGGCTTGCGTGGTTATTCTACTATTTATTGCAGTTTTATTCACAGGAATCACAGCAGCTAATACGGATCGTTTGAGGTTCTTTGATGTCTCCAGAAAATTCATTCGGACAACTTCTTATTGGATTTATTTTATTTCGATTACCTTGACATTTTTCTTAACAGGATTGGATAACCGAAGAACTCGGGTAGACATATTGGAGGAAAGAAACTCACAGCTGAAGACCTTGGAGCAAGATTTTGACAAAGTGGGAGGATGACAATGTCGGTTGATAAAGAATTTATATCATTCAAATGCCTACAGGTAAGTCAACCAATCGGCAATTTTTACATCGGCGTCATTGATTCGAGAGATCTTGTAAGAATTGCCTTTGCTGATGTTAGAAAAATTGCACAGGAAGAAAGATCAGTTGATAAGTATCTTGGGATAGAAAGACCATTATCGAAACCTCGAGTGGAGGAGATAAGGAATTACGTCAGAACCGTGGATGCCACTTTCCCAACGAGTATTATAGTCGCTGTTTCCTCGGAAGATGCTTCTTTTGACCAGAAAACAAATACCATGAAGATCACGCGGGATGAGAAGGTCGCCAAGATCATCGATGGGCAGCACAGGATTGCTGGATTGGAAGACTACTCGAAAGGCGATTTTCAGCTTAACCTTACGGTATTTATCGACATGGATATAGAGGATCAAGCGATGGTTTTTGCCACTATTAATTTAACCCAAACCAGGGTAAGCAAATCCCTCATGTATGACCTGTATGATTTTGCTAAAGCCAGAAGCCCGCAAAAAACTTGCCATAACATAGCGAAGCTCATGAATTCAAAGGAAGAAAGCCCTTTTCGGAACAAGATAAAAATACTCGGATTAGCCACTGGAAAACCGGAAGAGTCTGTAACCCAAGCCACGTTCGTTGAAAGATTGATGCAATATATTTCCCGTGATCCAATGCTAGACAGAGATCTTTTAAAACGAAATAAGGATATTGAGCGGGCGAAAGAAAAAGATTCAGAGATATTGATATTTAGAAATATGTTTATAGATGGCCACGATGCTGGAATAGCGAAGAATATTTGGAACTTTTTCAAAGCTGTTGAAAAAAGATGGCCCGAGGCCTGGCTTATTGTTAAGCCTGGGAATATTCTTAATCGAACAAACGGGTTTTCAGCTTTGATGAGCTTCTTGCGAGATGTTTATTTGTATCTTGATAAACCCGAGGTCATTCCGATTGAGGAGTGCCATAAGATTCTTAAGAAAGTGAAGCTCTCCGATGATGAATTTACCTCCGAGAATTATCTGCCAGGAACAAGCGGTGAAAGGAAATTGTACAAGGATTTCTTAAATCGGTCCGGAATTGGGTCATAGCCGAGTTGGCTCCAGCGCTCCGCCCGGCAACTCATTTCTGAGGAAAGGCCATGGTGCCAGGCCTTGAAATGTGAATCAAGCCCACTCACAACCCTCGATAATTTCTTGTCAGAGATCATCTCCTCCTTCAACCTTTCTGAAACCTTACTCACAGAGAATAATTGAGGGGACGCCTTACGGGACGTAGATCACAATTATCACAATTGTTTTCCATCTCAGGAGTTCTTTCTCACTATGGCCATCGCAATGGTTAAAGCACCACTCCCGCTACAATTGTGAATACTGTGTTCAATGTCCCCCATGTATGCAAACAACTTCAGAAAATCTGCCCTGTGGAAAGATCCGCTTACCTGCCTTGAGGAGGGTCATCCTTCAGCTTCAACGCAAAAGTCACGGAGGGAAGGATTTCAGTTTGCTTACCAGCATCAATGTCCGACATCTGGGCCTTCATCGATCGGCTGAGACCTCCGTAAATTGCGCTTCCAACATCCAGTTTTCCAGTTATCCTTCTTTCAACCTCGAAGATGAAAACCTTCAAACATTCAGAATATCCGCGTGCGAGATTACCGAGAATGTAGCTTCTCACGTCCTGTTCTTGGGTGAGGTTCATCCCGAAAGCGGATGAATGCCAGACGGGCGTAGTCAGTTTATAGGATGTCTCAAAGAAATACCTGAATAACCCGTTCCCGTGGACCAAGTCCTTGAAGAGCTTCTTGACATGCCTTGGTCGATAAGCTTCGCGCCGGGGTTTCCCCTTTATCAAGAATTTATCATCAGCCGATACCGTTGTCTCATCCAGTCTCCTCTTCGCCTTTTCATATTCCGAGTGTTCCTCTGGCGATATAGGGATCTGCCACTTCTTGTAGATCTGCATGTTCTGTTCGAAAACCCAGTCCTGATGGTTCCACAGATAACCAACGAGGTTTTGTCCATCCCTCTCACTAAGGCAGGAGGTTCCCCACACAATTGATTCAAAACCGTTCCTCAACAGGATAACGGCACCACTCGGATGATTGAAGGCATCTTCCGCAGTAAACAAAAGGAATGAGCTTGCAGCTTGAAGGGCTTCATGAAGCAAAAGCACGGAGAATCGTAAAGGAAAATTGCGTTCAATCTGCGGTCTGTGCGTTTCTATGGTTATGCGACCGATGTTGAAAGCATTCTTCAGTGCCTCTCGCCCCTCCAAGAGCAAATTCGAATATTCGTTGGAGGTGGTCTCAGTAGGGCTGCTCGGAGATGTCATAAATACCCCCCCATGACAAGACAAGTCGTCTTTGCCGTGTAACGACCAAAAACAGCCGCCGCGTTTTTCGCCGTCCGCAGGATTCTTTTGCGCAACGGTTTTTCCGCCAGTTTTGTCCTTTATGCCTATTCGTTTTGCGTATTCATGAACATCAATCAAAGGGGGTCACCCATTAAAAGGCACCTGTCAAGAGAAAAAAGTATTCCCTACCGTAAGAGGAGTATCTTCTTCCCCTTCCGTCGTTCGCGAGAAGGTCCCTGGGGACGGGGTTGAGCAAATTGAATAACTCTGAGAAAAGATGAGGGACGAAAAAATGGAGAAGATGGGGGACACACAGTCCGTATCGACAAGGTACGAGAGCTTCATATTCTTGGCTCCTCCCTTGTTGAAAGGAGACGATTAGCATAGATATTCTCAATCAATTTCTCGGCGTCAATAGTCCCCTTCCAAGCCCCTGCAGATTTCTTGAACGCATCCAACTTGTGCTTCGAAGGAGCCTCCATGATGGTAATTGTAATCTCTTTTCCTTCTTCAATGTCAACCTTTTCCAGAGGCTTGATAACCCCCTTGGAAAACCTGGCCTTAACGGTCTTTCCCATTTTATTCCTCCTGTGATCTCTAAAAGCTTCTTTTCCCACGGTTCAATTTTTGTCCTCCTGAGTTTCATTTTAGGAAAAAAGAGGATTCCTGTCAATTGCCATTAATGCGAAACCTGCGGGGTTATCTGAACTGCCGCCGGGATAACCCTTCGATGGTCATGCGCTACTTTCATGAAAAATCCGTACGATATGCCGCAGTTTGAAACTTATAGCCCGATGTTACTTTAATTATGGCCAACGTAATAAGTGGGGATGAACCGCCCGTCAAGTTCCAGGTCACAAAGACAAGAGCCGTGTTCCCCACATACGTGGGGATAACGCGGCAGTATTCGGGAGAAAACAAGGCAAGTTTTTAGTTCTTACTTTAGTCATTTCAGTTCTTGCAGGGATTATCCTGCCTCTAGCCATTGGTGGGAAAGACCCAACTCTTGTAGCCATCACTTTCAGCTCCAGAGAAACCGTAGATCAAGCGAAGGCTCCTTCCTAAAAGATTCACTTCCTTAAAGATTGAAATTGATCTATATTACAATCGCAAATTGATAAAAGAAGCTATCGCCATGTCAAAAGAATTGATTCGCAGTCAACATGGAAATATTTCAAGACTTGCGACGGAGAAATATGTATCCCGTCAATCAATTATTGGGCAAGATGGCAAGCCACGAGGTGATTCGGTGCTATCTCTCTCAATTTTGGTTCGTCTAGGCTGCAATTTTCCACTCTTTTAAAGCATCGAGGGTGGAAACGACATCCGGATGGAGGATCTAACGAACTTGGAACCTCCCCTTTTAACATAATTCTCTTCTCCTTCTTCTTTCTTCCGATCTCGGGAATGGATGAGATAAGTGTCAAAGTATAAGGATGGACGGAGGATTTAAAAAGCTCATCTCTATCGGCATGCTCTACGATTTTCCCTGCATACATAACAGCAATGCGCCCACAAAGATGGTCGATTACACTAAGATTGTGAGAGATGAAAAGATATGTTAAATTAAAATTTTTTTGTAAATTTTTCAGTAGATTGAGAATCTGAGCCTGCACAGAAACATCAAGTGCCGATGTAGGCTCGTCAAGGACGATAAAATCTGGCTCAACCGCCAGTGCTCTAGCAATCCCTAGCCTTTGCTGCTGACCACCAGACAGTTCATGAGGAAAACGGTTGTAGTGTTCTGGTAAAAGGCCTACCTGTTCCATCAATGTTACGATTCTTTGGCGTCTCTCAGAGCCTTTATAAGATGTATTGATTTTTATAGCCCTCTCAAGGATCTTTCCCAAACGCATCCTTGGGTTCAAAGAAGCTAGGGGATCTTGAAAGACAATCTGCATCTTAGTCCGTAATTTCTTAACATCATCTCGACTTAATCTGGAAATATCTTGACCCCTAAAGATGATTCTGCCTTCTGTTGGTTCCCACAACCTTAGAATTGTTTTCCCAACCGTCGTCTTGCCGCTACCACTTTCCCCTACAATCCCAAGAACCGTTGACTCTAGGATAGAAAAGTTCACATTATCTACTGCTTTGTTGTATCCTACTACCCTCTTAAATATGCCTCTTTTAATGGGGAAGTATTTTTTCAGACCTTCTATTCGAAGAATTTCTTTCATAAGCCCTATGCGGTTACATTGAAACAGGCGACTTTGTGCCCTGGGACTACTTCTTTGAGTCCAGGCTTTTCACTTCGACATCGATCCATCACATACGGACATCTTGGATTGAAACGGCAACCTGAGGGGGGGGCAATTAAATTTGGCACATTTCCAGTAATAACACTCAGCATATCTTTTCTAATTCCGATGCGTGGAATGGACTTGAGAAGCCCCTCGGAGTAAGGATGCTTATGCTTGGCAAAAAAAACTTCCATTCTAGCAGTTTCAACTATGTTTCCTGCATACATAACAGCGACATCGTCGCACATCTCAGAAATGATTCCCAGATCGTGAGAAATCAGAAGGATAGCTTGGCCGCTTTTGTCATGTAAATCGAACATTAGATCAAGGATCTGGGCTTGAATGGTCACATCGAGTGCAGTTGTTGGCTCATCGGCAATGAGCAGAATCGGATTGCAAGAGATTGCCATAGCGATCATCACCCGCTGCCGCATGCCTCCAGAAAGTTGATGAGGATACTCTTTCAATCGCTCAAAGGCATCTGGAATGTTCACCATTTGTAGGATCTTTGCTGCCCTTTCCAGAGCCTCCCTCCCTCGTGCTGATTGATGGAGCTCGATTGCTTCCGAAATCTGGGTTCCTACTCTATAGACCGGGTTCAAGGAAGTAAATGGATCTTGGAAGATGATTGAGATTTTACCACCTCTAACCGTTCTCATCTCCTCCTTTGAAGCTTTAAGAAGATCTTTGCCCTCAAAGAGGATTTGCCCGTCGACTATCCTACCTGGTGGTTGAGGTATCAGTCGCAATATAGTATTCCCTGTGACAGATTTCCCGCAACCAGTTTCACCTACCAGACCCAAGATTTTTCCTCTTTTGATCTCGAAGCTCACGCCATCAAGTGCTTTAACAATCCCCTCATTCGTATGAAACTCGACCGTGAGATCTTTAACACTAAGCAGAATCTCATTCATCTCGCAATCTTCTCTCATATCTTCATCCTAGGATCTAGGGCGTCTCTAAGGCCATCACCCAATAGATTAAAGCCTAGCGTAAGAATCATGATCGCGAGACCAGGAAAGATAGAAATATGCGGAGCGGTTTGCAAATATCCCTTACCTTCGCTTAGCATGGCACCCCATTCAGGGGACGGGGGTTGAGCACCTAGGCCAAGAAAACTCAAACCCGACGCAATCAAAACAACTACGGCCATACGTAGCGTCACGAAGATAATAATTGGGGCAATGCAGTTGAGAAAAATGTATCGTATTGCGATGGAAGTATTGCTTTCCCCTATGGCTCGAGCTGCCAACACATAATCCTTCTCTTTTTCGACAAGGACAGATCCCCTGATTATCCTTATGAATTGAGGTATTGAAGAAAACCCACTCGCTATGATAACACTCGTAATTCCGGGACCTATGGCCGCAATTACTGCGAGAGCTAAAAGGAATCCTGGAAAAGCAAGAAGAATGTCAGTCAGGTATACGACAACCATATCCACCATCCCACCGTAATAGCCACCAATCAACCCAATCAAGGTTCCAACAAAAAAGCCTATGGTCACTGCAAAGACGGTAATGCGAAGAGTGATCGGCGCACCCAATAAGATACGAGAAAAAATATCCCGCCCCATCTGGTCAGAACCAAACCAGTGCTTGGCGCTCATGGGTTTACGAAGCATTTGAAAATCCTGTTGCGAAGGATCGTAAGGAGCGATGTAGGGAGCGAATATGGCTGCAAGAACAATGACCAGAATCAAGGTCATTCCCAATAAAGCAAGCTTGTTCCGACGAAACAGACGCCATATTGAAGCAACCTGATTTCCTGTCCCCTTATCTTTTGCATCATTTTTTTCATTCATACGTAATTCTTGGATCTAGATAAGTGTATAATATATCCACGAGAAGATTAACCAGAATGAAGCTGAATGCAAAAAATAGAACTCCGCCTTGTACCAAGGGGTAATCCCTTGCAGAGATAGAAGAAACAATCAATCGCCCCAGCCCTGGCCAGGTGAAGATTACTTCTACGAGAACGGATCCCCCCATGAGATAGCCAAACTGCAGTCCTACAATCGTAATTGTCGGGATCAGGGCATTCTTAAGTGCGTGCTTATAGATCACCTTTGACTCTTTTTGACCTTTTGCTCTGGCTGTTTTAATGTAATCTTGACGGAGGACCTCCAGCATGCTAGAACGAGTCATACGCGCCGACATCGCTATGGCAGGAGCGGCGAGCGTTATAGCAGGCAAGACAAGGCTACTGAATCCCTCGGCCCTCCCTGAGGGAAACCAACCTAAGTTGATCGAGAAGACTAAAATGATGATGAGTCCCGCCCAGAATGTCGGCGTTGAAATGCCGAGAAGAACGACCCCCATTGTGATATGATCAATTGTAGTGTTCTGGTAGATGGCAGCGACGGTCCCTAATCCGATACCAACGAATAATGAGATAACAACACTCACCAGTGCCAGCCGTACTGTGTTGAGAAAATGTGGCCAAACCTCAGCTATCACCTCATTTTGCGTGCTAATGGATTTACCGAAATTCCCACTAACTACGTTTTTGAGAAATATACAATACTGGAGGAAAATTGGCTTATCAAGGCCAAGCCTTATGCGAAGGGCCTCTACAGCTTCCTCCTCGGCATCTTGACCTGCAATAGTTCTCGCAGGATCACCAGGCACGAGTTGGAGAATTAGAAAAGAGACGAGGGTAATTCCCACAAGAGTAGGAATTAACATCAAAAGCCGTCGAATTATATAGTTAATCATAACAATTCTTCCAGCAAATAAACCTCAGCACTTTCCTTTTTTTTTCTTAGAGCAAGTTGGTAAATTATTCCTCCGGTGATAGAATGGCATGAAGGTAGAACAACCCTTTATCCGAGTCATCCCTACCTTGTTCCCCTCCGCAGACAGAGAGAAAGAGGATGTGGACTAAAGAGACGTGATGTTCCTTATTTCTTTCAGTTAAAGCGGGTGCGATAAAGTGTTTTGGGGTACCTCCTTAGTATCTCCAAATCCTTTTTGCATCCTCTCTTTTATCCTGTCCTACATCAGAAACACAATCATAGGATACAAAATCGCATCGACCCAAAAGAATTCGATTACTCTGCGAATTCAGAAATATGTAGCATCACCCCCACGGGTCAGCCACAATCCGTTCAAGTTGGAAGGTCAGTTCATTTTATTTCATATCACTTTTCTATCCAGGCTTCTCGAGCATGCGAATGTGAATCAGCAACCGGAAGTGGAACAGCTTGAATGCCATGAACATACTTTCTCTTTCCTAAGGCATGACTTACAACCCATAGGTGAATTATTGGAGTGTCCTGCGCTTCAATTATCTGCGCTTTCTTATAAAGCTCGAATCGTTTTTGGGGATCGACCTCGACCTCTGCTTTGTCTATAAGGCTGTCAAATTCTGTGTTTCTATAAAAGCTTGTATGCTTTTTATCCGGATACCAGACCCTTGAATTCATTTTATTGTATAAAGTAAACCAACCATCACTGCGCGATCCCCAATCAATGAAATAAGCGGTTCCTCTTTTTTCGTCTTTTTCTTTTTGCACTCTCTCGGGTAGAGTCCTGTAGTACTCGGAAAGAAACGCTGAGAAATCTAAGGCATTAACCTTACATTCAAACCCGACTTTGCGCAGATATTCCTGTATTGCCAGCAGGGATTCCCCACACATAGGCATATAGTCAGGTAAAGGTGCATATATTGTTAAACCAAGTTTTTTACCATCTCTTTCTCGATATCCATCACCACCCCTATCAATCCAGCCACATTCTTCGAGGAGTTTCTTGGCCTTTTCTGGATTATAGCTATGAGGATTTGCTGGGAAATAGCCCCAAGTGAAAGGAGCTAAACAGGAGTCTGCTGGTTTTGCAGTTCCCTGAAAAATATCACGGGTAACAGCCTCTGTGTCAATTGCAAGCTTAATTGCCTGCCGAACCTTCAATTCGTTAGTGGGGGGGACCGCATTATCCAAGTAGAAATGGTGTAGCGCCGCTATGGGCCAGGATATAATGTCAATCTTATCGGTCTTCCTCAACCTTTCATGATCCTGTATAGGAATATTGAGGGCGACATCAACTTCCCCCATCTGAAGCATATTGATGCGAGCATTGCTGTCCGGAACGAAACGGAAAACGATTCCGTCCAAAGGTGCCCTACCACCCCAATATTCCTTAAATACTTCCACTTCAAGATAGTCCCCAGTTGCCCACTTGACGAATTTAAAGGGGCCTGTTCCGGTTGGATAACGACTGATGTCATCCCCATATTTTTTTAGGGCAGTTGGGCTCACCATAGCTCCCTTAAAATCGCCCAACAGGTGTAAGAAAATCGCTATTGGCTTACTTAAGTGGATCTTAATCGTGTATTCACCCACTACCTCCGTATGATCAATTCCGCCAGTTACATCTCGACCATAAAGAGTTCTTGGTTTTTCGGCCATCATGCGATCGATGTTGAACTTGACGGCCGTTGCATTAAATGGGGTTCCGTCATGAAATTTGACGCCCTTTCTAAGATAGAATGTATAAACTTTCCCATCCTTCGATAGCGTCCATTTTTCTGCAAGAATCGGTTTCGGCGTACACATTTTCGTTTTTCCATCGTAATGATAGGCCAGCAACACTTCGTAGATATGGGCCATCATTTGCTGATCGTGACTCGAAGTGGTATTTGGAGGGTCCATTTTGCTGGGTTGCCCTCCAATTGCTATTTTGAGGACACCTCCTTGCTTTACAGCATAGCTGGAGGTTGGAGAACCAAATTGAAAAGCAAAATAGATCAAAAGACAAAGTAAAGATACAAAACAATTTCTCGTCATTTTTGTAAACATAGTTCGTCCTCCTTTCCATTTTTTGTCTCTTATATCCGCTAAAAAAGAAATACCCAAGTCGTAACCTCGCAAATTCAACTTTTAATTTTCCCCAAGTTGTCGTGGTCGCACCAGATTGCTCTGTAAACTTAAATGATAGTTTCCCATAAAGGGGTTTCTAATTTGTAAGGCTTACCATCTTTAATGTAGATACGAGGGATATGATTTCTGACGCTTTGAAACCAGACCTCATCCACGTCAGTACCGCGAACCCCAGCTACCTCTTCTAAAGTTATTTCTTCATCCCCCTGTTTGCCAATTAACACGACTTCATCACCAATTCGTGCCTCCGGCACACTAGTTAAATCGATTCTGGTATGTTCAAAACTTATTTTACCCAAAACCGATACTCTTTTCCCATGCACCAAGGCTGATCCCATCGAGGAATGTTTTCTAGAATAACCATCTGCCCACCCGATTGGGAGGATTCCAATTGCCATGTCTCTTTTGACCGGAAAAGGACTGCAGTCCTTGAACTCAATGGGGGGAGTGATTATTTTGCGCTCAATAATCATTGCTTTCAATGACCGAAATACAGATTTAAGTGAAACCTGTTGCCTAGGGTGTGCAACAACTTGATTTCCGTAGATCAGTCTGCCCGGGTCCACAGCGTTTAAATACGTGTGAGGAAATTGAACAATTATTGGGGTCGACGAAGCCATTTTTATAGGAATATCAATCCCTTTATCTTCCAATCCTCTAAGCACCGCTTTGAATCTGTTGAACTGCAAATTAACATACTCATCCTTTTCTGAAAAGTGGAAATGAGTATAAATGCCCCTAATGAAAATATTTTTCAGTGTAATTAGCTTTTCGACAAATGCGACTGCCTCCTCCGCCAAAACACCAGCCCGAAAAAGTCCTATGTCAACCTTCACAAAAATATCCAGAGGTGAACTTGCTTTCTTAGAATACTCCTGGGCCGAATTTAGATTAGACACTGTGGGAATAAGGTTGTATTCAATTACTGTCTTGGCTGCTGAGGACAGGTTATTCGCGTAAAGGAGAATAGGGGCTTTGATGTCCCGTTTTCGCAGGTTAACAGCTTCAAACAAATCTGCCACGGCTATGCCATAAGCGCCAGCTGAAATAACCCCTTTGGCAACTTCCAAGACCCCAAACCCATATGCATTGCCCTTCAACGCACATATGATTTTAACGCCATTACCAACGAGTCTTTTAGTTTCCTGAACATTATGGCGTAATGCATCAAGGTCAATTTCAAACCATGTTGGCCGCAAAAGATTCTTGAGAATTTCTTTCATTTGTTATGGAATAGTAACACTCAAAATTTAAAGGGAATTGCCCTGTTATTCAGCGAAGTCGATAATCTCTTGTTTTCTGTAGGAAGTCGTCATATCTTGTTGGCAATTATAAGCTTAGCCGAATATTAAAACTTCGTCATAGACCCATCTTCCTTCGCAAAGGTAATTCTTACATCATTACAGAAAGCGTGTCAATAAGAAAATCCTGCTTTCAGCAATGAAGAGTCAGGGGGTGGGGGGAGGCGGTGTATCCATGTCGGAGGTTGTTGGGATGGAAGGAGCCAAGAAGAAGGGAATAAGAGGCCGATGATCCGTGGATTGGGATCGTAATCAGAGTTCAGGTTGTCAGGGAGGGTAGGACTGGAGCACCGAGTGGGTCAAGAGGAATCAAAACGGATTTGGAATCGTTTTTGAAGCGCTGCGGCGATATCCCTTTGAGTCATGCGGGCATTTCGCCAAGCTTCCAGCAATCGGAAGGCCAGGTTCTTTGCTGAGCCAAATCCACCAGGGAAATCTCTCTTAAGCAGGGTGGCTTCGTAGAGAAGTTGTGCGAGCAGATGAGCGATCTGCAAAAGGAGGTAAAAGACCTTGGCTGAGTTAGGATTATTGGTGTAGGCATGCTCCAGTTCATATCCTCCCTTTTTTTGTACGTTGAATCCCTCGTTTTCAATTTTCCATCGCATCCTCCCTCCGTCATTCGATAAGGTCGTGACATTTTTGCATGAGACATGGCAATTGGTGATCCACTTGAACTTCGTCGTTTTCCTTTGTCCCTCTTTGTCGGGTTTGGTCTCCAAGCATTCGATCGCGGATAACGTGTGCTCTTTCTTTAGGGAATCCACATAGGCGATGTCGTCGACCCAGCGAAAGACCTGTTTGATTTGGGCCTCCTTCCCCGTGCACCAAACCAATCGGTTCTCGGGTTGTAATTTGGACAATGCATCAAACTCCTCGTTGACGGAGGGCAAATCATCGTCCTTCAGAACGATTATGAACTTCCAGCCGTAACGACGGCACAGATCAAAAGTCGGCCCTCCTGCGAAGAGACCGTCCGAAATAAGGGGACATCCTATATTGTTTTTGTCAAGAGAAAAAGTAAGAAAAAATAAAATCTTTAAAAACAATGAGTTGAAAACAGGTCCTCTTTTTGGAAACACCTCTCCTTCTGAATCCGTTCATGGATTCCTTTTTGGTTTCGACGAATCTCTCGCTCACGACGAACTCTGAATCTTAGCGTTATCATTATCCGGTGTGTCCCACTGAAGCGGGACCACCCAGCATCCTTTATCCAGATTCCAAAGTTCAGCGAGAGGCCCAGCATTGTCCCCCACGAGGTCCTTCACGGCCTCCACGTTGGTTCTCGGGCTCTCTCGTCGAAAATGGAAATGGTTTATCCGGCGTTTAGATAAGCCGGATCAAATGTCTCCTTTTTCTTCATTAAGGTCCAAGCAATCAGAAGCATCTTGGCTGATAGCTTCACTCGCATCTTCATATGAATCCCTTTTTCTCGCTCCCGGCCACGAAGCTTCGTTGTATAATAGCGCATAAAATTCTGATTTCTCGTCGAGGCAATCAGAGCCGCTTGAAACAGGGCATAGCGAAGATCAGCCTTGCCTCGCTTCGAGATCTCCGGAATCGCCTTGTCCGAATCCTTTCCACTTCGATCTGCACTGAGGTCTAATCCAGCCAACTTCAACACCTGTTTCCCATTCTGAAATCGATAGGGATCTCCTATTGCTCCCAATACCTTGGCCGACACATCAGGACCAAAGCCCGGAATACTCAACAGCGATTGATACTCCGGGAATTGCTCGCATAGCTCCAGGATTTTGCCTTCCGTCTCCTTGATCATCTCTCGGATCTGCCTCAACCCCTCCACCATCACCCTTGCCTCATGGTCCACTCCAGGCACGTCCTCACAACCAATCGACTCCGCCGCTTTCTCCCAGACCTCCTCTAACCGCCGCCTCTTCTCCATAGTGATCCGTCGGGATATCACCCGCTCGATAAAGGGCTCAACCTCTAATTGAGTTATTTGAGAGGCGGGCAAACACCACCTCACGATCGACAATCCCTCCGCCCCCAACCGCTCATAGTCCCGATCCATCTCCGGAAAATACTGGGCAATCAAATGATTCCGAATCCGAACCCTGTAGCCATGCTCCTGCTTCTTGAGCCGTCTCTTCAACGACAGCAAACCCCGCAGTCCCCTTAACTCCGCCGATGGATGCTCATAATACAAACACTTCCCCTGCGAGATCAAATCCGCTACATTGGCCGAATCCTTCCCAT
>Ga0315279_10002838_pt1 | contig 25185 bp, 25 predicted proteins | sample YL17G06_20_MG_FD_203694 | JGI IMG/M metagenome (GOLD analysis project Ga0315279, IMG submission 203694) | Sediment microbial communities from Yellowstone Lake, YNP, Wyoming, USA - YL17G06_20 | ecosystem: Environmental > Aquatic > Freshwater > Lake > Sediment | place: USA: Wyoming | collected...
TCGTTACCTTATCATGCCCCGGATATGCTAAACGTCCGAATCGGGCAATTGACGTTTGGGGACTTTCACCCCACAAGATCAGCGGCCTTACCGGCTGCTCATAAAGCTGAGGAACCTGACTGCCTGTCCCGCCGGAATCCACCCTCCATCATGATTACGACACAGTCTCTAAGCGAGGGAAGGAGAGGGTGGGAGGAAATGTAATGGCCCCCAGCCGATTTAGCATCTGAATTAACTCACACAGGGGAAGGCCAACCACATTGGTGTAGGATCCCCGAATCGATTCGATCATAAAGGATCCGATTCCCTGGATGGCATATCCTCCTGCCTTATCGAAAGGCTCACCCGTCTGCACATACCAATCCATCTCAACCGGAGTCAGGGTCTTCACCTTCACCGCGGTTTTGACTGCCTCGCAATCCCCCATCTCTTTTTCCAGATGGTGGACAGAAAATCCAGTGATCACCCAATGCTCCTGGCCGCTGAGACGGCGCAACATCTCCGTTGCCTCCCCTCGGTTTTTCGGTTTGCCCAAAATGGAATGATCGATATGAACGATCGTATCTGCAGCGATCACCCAGCAATCAGGAAACTGTGTTCCCACATCCAAGGCTTTCGCTTTGGCTAATCGAATGACGTGTTCCTCTGGGGATTCCCCTTTAACAAAATCCTCCAACACCTTGCTGGGGATCACATCGAGATCGAGACCCACTTGTTTTAGCAACTCATATCGACGGGGAGACTTAGAGGCGAGAATGAGCCGATTTCCCATCTTTAAAAACTAAAGGAATCCCATAGGTTTGTCAAGTTTGAAATGGTCAAATGGGCAAAGCTGCAATTCAGACACTGGACCCCAGTCCCGCCAAGGCGGGATTAGATATCAGACTCTTTATAAGACAAACCAACCCTCGCTGATGTCCATCTTTCCGAATTTCCTTGTAAACTTTTTTGTGAAATCTCTGGCCATTTCCTCCCTTTCGGTCTGATGTCCGGAGTCTATCGTCTAATGTCCGAATCACAGTGGTCAAAGAGGTATACGGGGTCAGCTATTTTCATGTGGATTCGTATTTCCTCCCTTTGAAAAAGGGAGGCTGTGAGTGATTATTGGAACGGCTCGATTTGTGAATAGGGTACTATAGTGAACGACATAAATAAGTTGACATTCGCCATGTGTCATTGCGAACGAAGTGAAGCAATCTCGAGGGATTGCCACGTCGCTTCTCTCCTCGCAATGACTACTTTTCAGGGCCGTTCACTATAAGTTGGAAAAGATAAGGGAAAGGGTACATCAAAAATATAAACTTTCTCACGCAAATATAATAGGAAAAACGTTCAAGGCTAAAAGAACTGCGGTGGCATTTGGATAAGAATCATTTAGCCGGTGTTATCTGCCGGTCCGGGCATCTCCTTTTCGAAAATTAATTTCTAAACTTCGACCTCCACTTACCTTTTATAAAGTGTATTGTTTAGCTTTGACCCCAAATCCCTTTAGGCGAAGTCATGACCGCCTATACGAGATCATCTAACGGCTTAGCTCCATGACAAATTGCAACAATTTCAATAAACTCTTCTTTAAGACGGTACACAATCCTGTAGTTCCTATAAATTTTTTCTCTTAAAGTTTTATCTTTGTACTCTGGGACAACTCGGCCTGATTTTTGAAATTGAGGGATATTCTTCACTATGGAATTGATTCTTTTTTCAAAAAGCGCAGCGTAGTATTCAGAATCCTTGCAATATAATTGCAGATGTCTTCAATATTGGAAGCAGCTCGTGGAGACCATCTTATTTTGTAAGCCATTTGGACATCCGTTTTTCTATATCTTCATGCGGTATCCATTTCCCTTCATCCAGTTCTTTCAACCCAGCATCAACTTGGAGTCTGAAATATAATTCAGCAATGATGTCATCAACCGTCACATCTTCAGGAAGGGATTCGATCATTTGAATAATTTTCTGTTTTACTCCTGGCATTTCAACACCTCCTTTATATTTCAAAATATACCATTCAAAATAATTCTTTACAAGCGGTCATGATTTAGCCTAACGGCTGAGCACAAATGAAGTTGAAAGATCTGGTAGTTAACCGTTTGTGCTCTGTTATCGGACGTGTGCCGAACGCTTTGGTTTTCCAAGCCGCCGACGCATTTCTTCCGTGGAAATTCCCCCCCCCGGCTTTTTGCTTTGCTCGTGACCGCTCGATAAGCGCAATAAACCTTGGATGAGTGCTCAAAGAAACGGTTTCAATATCAGCATTGGTTATGCTTACCAAAGCCGCCACAGGTTTACCTTTTTTTGTAATAATAAATGGTTCTTTTTTAACCTTTTTTGTGTAATCTGACAGCGGCAGGGTAGCTTTAGCAAATTCAACAGTTTCCATAATTTTATTACCTCTTTCTCAATTCTAACATTGTTCCTCTCTTTGATTCCAATGGCTCGGATATAAACAACATTTTCTGGATCATCTTCGATATCGTAATAAACACGCAGATTACCGATTCGCAACTCCCACGGAGCGGTTAGGGCGCATGGGTTTTCTATTTCTGGTTTCAACAGCTGGTTGATATTGGAGTTGTTCTTACACTGTGTCCAGTATCGTCACCTGCTGGCGTGTTGTTAGGACACGAAAATGATCTTCGGTGTCTGGAGAATATTCAATTCGATATTTCAATTAAAATATCCTTTCAAATCGGTGGCGATTGTTCGGCACATGTACGATAACGGCTGGCGGGTGAGCGAAGTGCCCTTTGGGGGCATTTTGGCTTCAGCCGTTCAACCGTCTGTTAGCCGAAGTGACGCTTCGCTAACTATCCTACGGTTGTTAGAAATACCTTCGGTTGGTTTTAGGCTGAAGCCTTGATTCACATTCTGCTCATCACTTCGTGCCGCTCAGCCGCCAGCCGTTACCCAAAATGCGTCCCGCTTTATCGGGACGAGCGAAGCGTCATTTTGGGTAACGTTTGGGCATTACGACGTGGCCGCCTATAAAAATCCCCGGAGTGAGGGAGTGAAGCGACATGACACGGAGGCGCCACTCCTTGTCGGGCGGCCATGTGCGAGGCGAACGTAATGCCGATGTTAGCGGCAGTTTTCATTTATCCGCTATTTCAAGAAGAAATTTTAGAGTGGATTCAGCCTTTGTCCTCATGGCTATTAACTGCTTTTCAGTGAATGAGGCTTTTATAGCGTGGGAACCCTCTTGAAATAGATTTATAAACTCGATCATTGAATTCACATCTGCGTTTACATATTTCTCAAAATTCTCCGTTTTAATTTCTCTACATATATAAAGTATCCTTGCTTTTCGTGTCGGTTTCCCCCCATGGAGGTGTTCTTCCGATGTGCTCCATTTTTTTACTTCGTTATTTGGTGCCAATGTATGTAAAACATGAGTTATTAATTCCCTTATGGAAATTGAAAAGTGCCTTACTCTGTCTGGATTCCTTGATTCAAGTGCTTTTTTAGCCCCTAACCACATGTAGTATAAATTCGAGTCGAGTTTGTTTAGATAATATGAAAGTCCTATTTCATTTTCATATATTATATCTGTCTTTAATTCTTCTTCTTCAATTTCCTCCTTCTCTTCAATTGTAATAGATTCAAGAAAATTCGCTGTATTAAATAATTGAGTAGGAATATCTCTAAAGACTGTTGCCTTAATATCGAGAATTGTCCGAGGTGTTGTCTCGAATGTTTTAAATAAATCTTTATAACTGTTTGTCGTTAAAAGAAGTCCGTCAGAAATTGCTGTTTGATAGGATTTGCCAAGTCCCATTCCTAATCCTATTTCATTCCAATTCAAACTTGATAAAGATTTCTCCGCATACAAATTCAGCTCTGTTACTTTAGCAAAATTAGCCTGAACCCAAAATTGATTTACCAACCCCTTATCAATTGTTGTGAGTTCATGTAATTTCGAAATACCTGAGCTTAAGTTGTAAGCGCTGGATGATAATAAAGGGGATGGTAATGTTTTCCCTAAAATGTCTTTGTAGTCACTGTGTACTATTAGGCTTTTTGATGCAAAGTCCTTCATCCAGGAATTCTGTATTTCAACAGTTTTTGATAATCTTGTTATGTTGATTGGTTCTATCAACTTGGAAATTGATAAACTTGATGCCCTAATTGAGTCCAATGCAGGGGAGGTAATTGCTATTTGAGGAAGACTTGTGGCTAAGGACCTAATGTGGTCAAATGAGTTATTTATTTTTGCCATTTCTCCGACTATGTAGTCTGTAGATAATGAATTAGACAATAGATTAACTTTTGAAGAAAACAATTCAATCTGTCGGTTTATAGTACTTAGTCCAGTCAAAGAATTTTCATAGGCTTTATAAATCCCTGCAAGCGGATCAGTTAATTTAGTTGCATCGATTATCAATCGATTTCTTCCTTTTGTTTCTTTTTCCATAACTCAATTTGAAAATTGCCGCTAACGTTCAAGGCTAAAAGAAATGCGAAGCATTTGGATATCAATCTTTTAGCCGATGTTATCTGCCAGTGCGGGCAGGAAAAATCTATCTTTTATAAACATCGCCGCGACTTCTAATTGCCTTTATTTCTACAGTCTTAATTTTGGTGTTAACTTCGTAAACCATTCTGATACCACCGACTTCATATCGGTGTTTCCCTTCGAGTTCGCCGTGCAACTTTTTGATATGAGGACCGAAAAGCGGCTCTCGGCTGAGATTATCGATACACTTGTTTATCCTCCGCTTTGTATCTCTATCCTGTTTTTTATAGTATTTGTCAGCCTCGTGAGAGATCAGAACTTCAAACATCTTCTTTAACCTCAGACCACTTTTTGACCCGACCCACCCTAAAATCCTCGTCACCTCTCATGATACTTTTAACAAAATCTTTGTCACTGATTATTTCTTTTGTTGCTTCAATTTCCTCTTTTACCTTGAGATACGCAACGAAGTCAGCCACCTCTTTTTTGCGCTTTTTAGAAAGTCTTTCAAAATCAGATAGAACCCTTTCTTCATTGATTGCTATTGCCCTGCTCATATTTCCCTCCCGTTATATTGTTAGTGTAATTATAACATCCCTATTTTGAAAAGTGTGAAGCCTTTGGGTATGAACCTCAAGCACTCTGTTATCTGCTTTAATGGGGATTATGCTTATTTCTCAAGATGTGACCTTCTATCTCTCTATCCCATTTTTTCCATTTTTATTACCCATTTTCTTTCACCCCAAAGTTTTGGTTTTGGGGTTTACCAAATTTGCAATCATATTTTAATGTCCTCTTTATCTTCCAAATCTCCTTTCTGTATACCATGCAATAATCTACAGGGAGGAGGCACTTAAGGAATCCATCTCGTCTTTTCCTTTCCTCAATGTTCATACATTGATAACGATAGCAATCTGGGACCATATTCTCTACATCATTAGGATTGCCATTAAAACCAACGTTCTCTTCTAAAAACTGACTCGCATCTTTATATTCTTTATATCCTTTATGTCTTTTATCAAATATTAATGCAAAAAATCCATTGGCTCTTTTAGATGAAATCTTTATCTTTGTTTCTATCTCATCCTTAGTAACACCACAATGAAATAAGTAATTATCAATAACAAATTCCCCATCACTATTAGTTTGGTATTCTTTTTTATCTGTTTTTGGACCAAGATAATTACAATAAGGACAATATGCCTCTTTGATAATTTCTCTTGGATAGGCAAAGTCAGTGATATGGATTGGTACATAGAACTTCCTACATTTACAAATCATACTATAACAGTCACACATAATCCTCACTTCCGTTGTACAATATCTGCAATTATTTCTTATCGCAACAATTTAATACAACGTATAAATTTTGTATTTTTATAGTGTTAAAATACCCGCTTTATTTTATATTTACCAGTGCTGCCCACACTGAACAGATAACGTCTGCGGTAGCAACGCAGTGCCCCGCTCCCGACGCATCAAGAATTTTTCTCAGAGCGTCGGGATGAAGGCCGCGCATTGAGCGAACTCCACTATTTGTCCAACTGAGCTTCAAATTCGTCTCATCAAATGATGTGAGCGTCGTTGCTACCGCTGTTATACGCCGCGCAGCCTTCTTCACTCCGTAACGTGACCAAGTCGGTAGGTCACCCGGTTATGGTTTTGATGTGATGATCGTGCTCAACGACTGACTGAGACTTTCGTGCAATTCAAAGAGACCCAAGACTCTTGCAGACATAGCTGTGTCGGCTGAGAGTTGAGAAAATACTCTTTCGGCGTCATCCCACGTAATGCCGTAGTTGAGGAAATTGCCCCACGAGATTATTGTTTCCTTAGAAGCGCCGCCAAATCTTATCATCACATACTTAAGATAAATCCGCCACGCAACAGGGAATCGCACTCCGACCATTTGGCCAATACTAGACAGAAGATTGTCTTCAACCTGTATGGCATCTTGGCGAAATCGATAATAGGTTGTCAGATGATTATGTAGTGCCTCGCCAATTCCGGGAACTTCCTTGATATCTTTTTCCTCGTAGCGCATCAACAAATCGAATAATCGACATGGAAGTCTATCGGCCAGAATTGCCTCAATCAGCGTGGGATGGGTTTTTTCTTCCGGTGTAGCGTCAGGGAAACGCAAGAGCTTGGTAACCTCGGATCTCAGTTTGGCGGCGATTTCATCATCAATTCCAAGATAGCGCCTTCGAATGTCCTTTAAACTGCTATCCAGCAAACTTCTGAGACGTTCAAGATCAAAGACCTCAAGTCTGTATCCTTTGGAGATTGCCTCTTTTGCAAACTCCAACTTCATTGCTGGTGTGACGTCAACATTGCAGAATAAAGCTATTAATCCTTCCGAATAATTCTGTTTCGCCAAATCTCGCTTGAATTTGTCTCGGATTTTCTTGTCGAGGGTGACAAAGGCAATGCCCGGAGCATCGCCTTCACTGAATCTAATATCTCGACCGCCATCTTGCCCACCACGAGGAGCCATTGGCTCTACATTCTTGTAACCAAGGGAGTTCAAAATGTCAGCGGCCATCCGCTCAAAGTCATGTTGGTTGTCGAAGTCTTCCAGGGAACGTCGTGTCTGGCTTAACATAGCATGTATAGAATGGGGCGGCCTATATTCTGGTTAGGCTCCGTGGCGTATAACGTTTCCAGCATAAAAGAAGCCCCGCCGAAGGCGGAATTTAGGTGAGTGACGTAAGGCACGAACCTTTTATGCTGTGTTATACGCCGACATCGAACCCAGAATGATTGACTCATTTCTTCTTAATCTGCGTTAGCTTCTTTGATATTTTTCCAAACGTTAAGCAAACGCTTTTCGCTTTCTTGCGATTTTTGTTTGAATATAGTTGAAAACCAAAGAATGCGAACTCCCAAAACACTCACTACGAGACTAGCTATTTTCCACAAATTAGGCCCATTCCATTTGTGAAGCCAGAGAGCAGCTATACCTAAAGCCAATAAGAACTTTGGGGACATCCATAAAATTATAAATAACTATGATGCCCGCAACACCAACTAACACCGGCACAAACGCATTTTCCAAAAACCCTATCGGGCTTCATTTGTGCTGGGAACGTTAGCCAAAATGACGCTTCGCTCGTCCCGATAAAGCGGAACGCATTGGGGGTAACGGCTGGCGGCTGAGCGGCACGAAGTGATAAGCAGAATGTGAATCAAGGCTTCAGCCTAAAACCAACCGAAGGTATTTCTAACAACCGTAGGATAGTTAGCGAAGCGTCACTTCGGCTAACATACGGTTGAACGGCTGAAGCTAAAATGCCCCAAAGGGCATTTCGCCCACCCGCCAGCCTTATACGCCATCTTGCTAATGTGCCGTCTCAGAAATTCGTTGAATAAGTATGAAAGTCCATCTTTATCAAAACGAGGTAGTGTCCTAATTTGGATTAATGAATGAGGGAGTGGCAATAAAAAAGAGAGATCAGATAGCGTTGATTATCGCCATTCTTATATTTCAGGGATATATGTTCTTAGATGGGTTTTAATATCATTTAGCAAAGGCAATATATCCTTCCGAATCTCTTCGGGAACAAAAACCCTCACGCTATAGCGTCCTTCTTCGCTATCATCCTTCAAGGGCCTATAAAGGCGAAAAAACGGCTTCCCTAAATAAGGCTCATTCCAAATGAGCCTTATTCTTTCTCTATGCTCACCTGGATGTTTTCCCTTATTCGCAAGATAGCAATCAAGGTAATGAAGAGCCGAATAAAAAACGCCATTAACCACCCAATCTAAGAAAGGTGTTGTATCAATATCAAAAGACGATAAAAATTGCTCATTATGGCGAGCTTTATTTATATGATCTTTCTGACTAGGCATTGGGATTTAAGCTAGTTACTTTTGGAATCTCATTTTTGCAGTAGATGGACGAATTTCCTCAATACTTTTATCATTTCTGCATATGACGTGAAAATCGAACTGAAAGTCTCGCAAAATGCCGAGAATGCCATATTCGATATCGTAAATCTTCTCTCTAACTTCCCTATCTAGTTTGTTAATTACTGTCCAGACGTCGATTGAATCATTTTCTGAGGAAAGAAAGACAAATTCCACTGAAGGGATATCAAGGAATCTTTCGGCAATAAAATTCTCAAGTCTATCTGTTAAACTTTCTGCCCTGTCGATCTGAAGGATCTCATCGACAGCATAAATGGGTGATCCAAACATTATGGGTTCTCCCCCATTTAAATGAAAATCACTTATCTTCGTCCACAAAAATAACTCTTCAATCAACTCGGGATCTAAAGCATACGCTTTACCATCACTATGATCTATGAAAGTATTTTCTGTATATAAAGGAGAGTCAAAATCTTTGCTAACAAATTCCTTTAACGGTATATTCGAGACATATGTCTGTAAATTCATCTTAGCTCACCGTGCTCCCTTTCTTTGATTTTTCAGAAGGCGAGACCGCTAAAACATTTGAAGATCTTACAACGTAAATCGGGCTGCCAGTCGGATCGTACTTATCCTTTAACTTAACAATATTAGTCATAACCAATTTCACACGAATCGTGGAACCATCACTAGTTTGGTACTCATTCCACTCCTCCCTTATTGTTTTGAAATCCAAATCTTCCCCATCAACTGGCGCTCCCTGAAAAGGAACCTTAATATTTCTTTCCATCATGAACCTCCTCCTATCTGTATTACACAAGAACTCTCTATTCATTATATCGGATTTTTGTTGGGAAAGCTTTTATAGATTATTCCCCATCGGAATTATACCCATGCGGCTAGGAATGTCAATGACAAAATTTTGACATAGCATGTGACTACCTCAACTGAGACATTCCGTTCATTTTTACCTCCCTTTAAATGAAAAGCCCTGTGGTCGGTCCCGGATCTATTTTTTAGATACTCCGAAATATAGCACAGGGCGCTTTGTACTTTATCCTAACACAATTATCGTCATTTTTTATAAAAAATCAAGTGTTTTTTCTATTTTGGGGCTGGTATTTGCTTCAATTCAGACACTGGACCCCAGCCCCGCCAAGGCGGGATTAGACATCAGATTCTTTATAAGGCAAATTGACCCTCGTTGATGTCCATGTGTCCAAATCTCTTTGTAAACTTTTTTGTGAAATCTCTGGCCATTTCCTCCCTTTCGGTCTGATGTCTGGAGTCTATCGTCTAATGTCTGAATTAAAGTGGTATTTGGATCGGTGTTGACTCCAAGGGTTAAATCTGGTAGGTTTTGAGTAGGAGAAAGAATTGAAGGAAAAGATCAAGGATAAACAGAGTCTCCGCGGGATTCTCGAAGGCCTTAGGACAAAGGGAAAACGGATCGTTTTTACCAACGGTTGTTTTGACATTCTCCATATCGGCCATATCCGCTACCTGGAGAAAGCGAAATCCCTTGGAGATATATTGGTCATCGGGGTGAACAGTGACCATTCGGTTCGAGGCTTGAAAGGCCCTGACCGGCCAATCCTCCCTGAGGAAGAGAGGGCAGAGATTCTCTCTGGCCTTTGGTGTGTGGACTATGTCACCGTTTTTGATGAACCGACCCCCTTGGAACTCATCTCCTTTCTCCAACCCCACGTCCTTGTCAAGGGAGGGGATTGGACGAAGGAAACCACGGTGGGAAGGGAATTGGTTGAAAAATCGGGTGGTGAGGTGGTGATCCTTCCTTTCGCCGAAGGTTCTTCCACCTCCAGCCTCATCGAAACTATTTTGGAGAGATTTCTGAAAAAGTCCAGAAATCTCTGATGACACGGATTATAAAACGATTTCACAGATTAGAAAAAGTAAGCGAAAAGTAGTTTTCAGAGCTCGCTTGGAACGATATGAAAAAAGAACCTGAAAAAGATCTGATCTCCCTCCCGGAAACACTCCCCCTCCTTCCGATCAAGGATATCGTCGTCTTTCCTTATATGGTTCTTCCACTCTTTGTGAGTCGGGAAAAATCGATCAAGTCCTTGGAAGAAGCTCTTTCCAAAGACCGACTCATCTTCCTCGTCGCTCAGAAGAACCTCTCTGAAGAAGACCCTTCGATGAAAGATCTCTATCGGGTGGGTACCGTCGCCCTCGTCATGAAGATGCTCAAACTTCCTGATGGAAAGATCAAGATCCTTGTCCAGGGACTTTCCAAGGCCTCCGTCAAAGAGGTCCTCCAGTCGACTCCCTACCTCCTCGTGAGGCTGGAAAATATTAAAGATCCTTTTGTCACGGAGATCACCCTTGAGACGGAAGCTCTGATGAGAAATGTCAGAGAACAACTGGAGAGGATCGTCTCCTATGGGAAATTTCTCTCCCCGGATCTGATGTTCGTCCTTGAGAGCATCGACGATCCCGGAAGGCTGGCGGACTTGGTGGCCTCCAACCTGGACCTCACTGTAGAAAAGGCTCAGGAGATTCTCGAAATCCTCGACCCCATTGAAAGACTGAAAGTGTTGAGTGACGTCCTCGGCAAAGAGGTTCAGGTCCTCACCATGCAGGCAAAGATTCAGTCCCAGGCCAAAGACGAGATCACCAAAACCCAGCGGGAATACTTCCTCCGGGAACAGATGAGGGCGATTCGAAGCGAATTGGGCGAGGTGGACGAACGGGCACAGGAATTCAAAGAACTTCGGAAGAAGATCAAAAAGGCGAAGATGCCCAAAGAGGTTGAGAAGGAAGCCCGACGAGAATTAGAACGATTAGAGCAAATGCACCCGGATGCGGCAGAGGCTTCCATGGTTCGGACTTATCTCGATTGGTTGGTAGAGATGCCCTGGTCCAATTCGACCATTGACAACCTCGATCTCCGAAAGGCAAAAAAAGTTTTAGATGAGGACCACTATGATTTGGAAAAGGTGAAAGAACGTATTTTAGAATACTTGAGCGTCCACAAATTGAAGAAAAAGGTGAAGGGTCCAATCCTCTGTTTCATCGGACCCCCTGGGGTCGGGAAAACCTCCTTGGGAAGATCCATCGCCAGAGCCCTGGGAAGAAGATTTGTCAGGATTTCCTTGGGAGGGATACGGGATGAGGCCGAGATTCGAGGACATCGCCGAACCTACGTCGGTGCTCTTCCCGGACGGATCATCCAATCGATAAAACAGGCCAGCAGCAACAACCCGGTTTTCATGATGGATGAGGTCGATAAGATCGGCGTCGATTTTCGGGGAGATCCGGCCTCCGCTCTCTTAGAGGTCCTCGACCCGGAGCAAAATAACGCCTTCAGCGACCACTATCTCAATCTCCCCTTCGACCTTTCCCAAGTGATGTTCATTACCACGGGGAATTTAACCGATCCCATTCCCTCTGCCCTGAAGGACCGGATGGAGGTCATCAACCTTCCCGGATACACGGATATGGAGAAACTGAAGATCGCCCGAACCTTTCTCCTACCCCGTCAGATGGAAGAAAATGGGATCAGTCCAAAACTGCTTCATATTTCTGACAAGGCCATTCTCCAAATCATCTCACAGTATACTCAGGAATCTGGCCTGAGGAACCTCGAAAGAGAATTAGCTTCCATCTGTAGAAAGGTGGCCAGGAAGGTTGCGGAAGGGGAGAAGGGCAAGACCAAGATCCATACCAGGAACCTTGCCCACTTCCTGGGACCTCCCTACTTTTTGCCCGATGAAGAACAGGAGCAAAACGAGGTGGGTGTGGCCACGGGATTGGCTTGGACAGAGACGGGCGGTGAAATTCTCTATGTGGAGGCATCGACCACTCCGGGCAAGGGCTCGCTCATCCTCACGGGTCATCTGGGAGAGGTAATGAAAGAGTCGGCGCAGGCCGCCCTGACCTATGCACGTTCTAAAGGGAAGGCTTATCGGATCGCTCCCGATGCACTCAATAATAAGCAAATACATATCCATGTCCCGGCAGGAGCGATCCCGAAGGACGGACCTTCTGCCGGCATCACAATCGCCGTTGCCCTTTTCTCTGCCCTCACCGGAATCCCTGTGAAAAAAGATGTCGCTATGACCGGCGAGATCACACTGAGGGGCAGGGTCCTTCCGGTAGGGGGTCTGAAGGAAAAGGCCCTGGCCGCCCTTCGAACCCACATCAAGAATGTCGTTATCCCGTATCCGAATAAAAAGGATCTCGTCGATCTTCCGCTATACCTTCGGAAGAAGATCAACTTTTTTCCGGTAAAACACATGGATGAGGTCTTGCGCATTGCCCTTTTCAATAAAAAACAGCCAATGAGAAACCGCAAAGTGCATAGCGCATAGGGTAGAAGAATTTGCGATTTACGATTTGCGATTTACGATTTGCGATTTGCGCTATGCTCCATGCGCTATGCTACTTTGGAACAGTGGGTGATGGATAGCGATGGAACTCCGAGAGATTGGCGAGTTCGGCCTTATCAACCGAATCCGGAAGTCGATGGCTGCCTCTGATCCTGGTTTGATCCAAGGCATCGGGGATGATGTCGCCGTCATCGACTTAGGGAGCAAGGTCCTTCTAGTCACAACCGATATTCTTATCGAACGCATCCACTTCGATCGATCCTGGATCGATCCTTACAGGTTAGGGAAAAAGGCCCTGACCGTCAACCTCAGCGACATCGCTGCAATGGGGGGAACCCCGAGATATTTCCTCATCTCCCTCGGCCTTCCGAAAAATCTTCCCCTCTCTTTCATCTCCTCGTTTTATCGTGGCTTAAAAGAAGAAGCGAAACGGTTTCATGTCGATCTGATCGGAGGAGATACTTCCCTCTCTCAAAAGATTGTCATCAACATCTGCCTTTTAGGAGAAGGGAGAAAGGGAAGGGTTCTCTTCAGAAAAGGAGCAAGGGTTGGAGACGATCTTTTCGTCTCGGGGACATTGGGCGATGCTGCTTTGGGGCTAAAAATTCTCCAAAAAGAGGGGCTTGCGGGAAGACCGATGGGATTGATTAAAAAACATCTCTCCCCCTGCCCGAGAATCGAATTGGGCCAGGCCATTGCAGGCCATCGTTTAGCAACTGCCATGATCGATATCAGTGATGGTCTGTTGATCGATACGACCCATCTTTTAGAAGAGAGCCATGTAGGGGCGCGGGTCTGGGAAGATCGAATACCCCTCTCGAGGCTCTATCAGAAATGGGTTCACTCCTATTCGAAGGATCTCTATCAGATTGCCCTTACCGGGGGAGAGGATTATGAACTCCTTTTTACTGCCCCACCAGAAACAAGGGAGGAGATTTCAACTTTGCCCCTCTCTTCAAAGATACCGATTACATGGATTGGAAAGATTCTTCCGCAAAAAGAGGGATTCCGCATTATCAGGAAGGATGGGAAAGACTATTCCCCTACTCGTCTGGGATTTGAACACTTTAGATGAACTCTCAATTCCTGATTTGGGGATTTGGGGATTTGGGGATTTGGGGATTTGGGGATTTCGAATTCACAATTCCTAAATTCCTCAATTCTAAATTGCTGTTTTAAGATGGAGCAAGCCCATGAAGATCTATATCAACGAGATCAAAGAGAACGAGAACGTGGATTCCCTCTTTCTGGCCAAAGAGAAGTCTTCCAGCGTCACCAAAGTTGGTAATTTCTATTTGAAATTGAAACTGGGAGACCGTTCTGGGGAAATGGAAGGAAGGATTTGGACGTCCGTAGAGATTTTCGCTGAATCCTTTGAAAAGGACGATTTCATCCATGTGAAAGGAAAGGCCGTCTCCTTTCAGGAACATCTCCAACTCAACATCACCCATATTGAGAGAGTGGGGGAAGAGGAGATTCTTCTCTCTGACTTCTTCCCCGTAGCAGAAAAAGATATCGATGACATGTTTCAGTCGCTCACAGAAATTAGCCAGCAGGTCAAAAACCAATACCTCAGGGAGCTTCTTCGCCTCTTCTGGAAGGACGAACCCTTTCTCGAACGGTTCAAAATGGCCCCTGCCTCCAAATGGCTCCATCATACGTATTTAGGAGGCCTCCTGGAGCACACCCTTTCATTGACCCAACTGGTGCTAAAAACCGCAAGCCATTACGAAGGGTTGAACTTAGACCTCCTAATGACTGCGTCGATCCTCCACGACTTGGGTAAAGTTGATGAACTCTCTTATAAGCGATCTTTCGACTATTCTGATGAAGGGCGACTCCTTGGTCACATTATTCTTGGCGTAGAGAGGGTCGAGGACAAGATCCGACAACTCCCCAATTTTCCAAAGAATCTTTCTACCCTATTGAAGCACCTGCTCCTCAGCCATCACGGCCAGTACGCTTGGGGTTCTCCGAAAAAGCCGATGACCTTGGAAGCAGTGATGCTTCATTTTCTTGATGATATGGATGCAAAGATGAATGGGATCAGACAATTTCTAAAAACTCAGGTCCCAGATGGGTCCGAGTGGAGTTCTTACCATCGAACATTTGAACAAGTTTTTTATGTGCCCAACCTCTTGGAGCAGATGGAACTAAGCAATAATATTGAGAAAAATGAATCGGAAGAGTGATGATTGAACCATCACTCTTCTTGACAAACGGCCTCCTCATTATTATTTTAACTTTGAAGAAAAGGTGGAAAGTTTAGGGTTCTACACCTAAGTTGATTTTCTTTAAGAATCAAGGGGAAGCGCTTGATGGGGCTTTTGCTTTCTGAAAGAATGAGACGGATTTTCGAGATCCTTATCGAAGATTACATTCTTACCGCTGAACCGGTGGGCTCACGGACGATTGCAAAAAAATCGAATCTAAATCTCAGCCCTGCCACCATCCGAAATATTATGTCGGATTTGGAGGAGATGGGGTTGCTCTATCAGCCTCACACCTCCGCGGGGAGGGTTCCTACAGAAAGGGGATTCCGATTTTATGTCGATTATATTCTCAATATCCACGAACTGAGTGACAGAGAACAGCAGGAAATCAGATCCAAATATCTGATTTCTCAAGCCGAGGTAACGGAGCTATTCCGGGAGACCTCTCGAATTCTTTCGACGTCTTCCCATTATTTAGGTGTGGTTTGGGCCCCTCGGGTGAAATCCGTTGTGTTTCAACATATAGAGTTTGTAAAGTTGAAGAAGCACATGGTCTTGGCGATTCTCGTCACCACAACGGGGTTGGTCCATAACCGGATCATTGAGGTGGAAGAAGATTTTCCCCAATCTGAACTGGATTACCTTTCTGACTACATGAATAGTCTTCTGACCGGCCTCACCCTTCAGCAGGTAAGGGAGAAACTCCTGGAACAGATGAGAGTGGAGAAGAAAGTCTACGATCATTTACTCGAACAAGCGCTTAGATTAGGAGAGAAAGCCTTTTCCTACATCGATGAGACCGATATCTTTATTGAGGGAAGGACGAATATTCTCAATGAGCCTGAGTTTAGTAATGTCCCAAGAATGGTGGATCTCTTTCGGGCCTTTGAGGAAAAAGCAACCATGGTGAGACTCTTGGATAAATGTATGGAACCTAAAGGGGTCCAAATTGCAATTGGCTCTGAGAGTCAAATCCAGGAAATGGAAACATGCAGCCTGGTCACTTCTACTTATGGATACAAGGGAGAGGTCTTGGGTGCCTTAGGGGTCATCGGGCCTCGAAGAATGAACTATTCGAGGGTTATTCCTCTGGTTGATTATACGGCGAAACTCCTCACAGAAATCCTGGAAGCGCCTTAACTCCCAAACTTGCGTGTGGACAGGGTCTCTCCTTTGAGTGCTTTTGCTTTGGCAACAATGAGCCGTCATCTTTTTAAGGGGAATGGGTTGATGAATAGAGAAAAAAGATGGGAGTAGAGGGAATGGAGAAAAAGGAGAAAAAAAGGAATCAAAACCAAAAGGGATCAGAGAAGGCAGAGCAGGAAAATGCGCTCGAAACCTCTGATGAAGAACTCCAGTTGCATTTTAAGGAAGATAAAAAAGAGAAAGAAAAAGAGACTGAAGAACTGAAAAAGAAGTTAGAGGAAAAGGAGAAAGAAGCGAAGGAGCATTATGACCGTCTATTGAGGATGGCCGCCGATTTCGAGAATTATAAAAAGAGAGCGGTCCGAGAAAAGGAGGAATGGACGAAATTTGCAAATGAGGATTTGATCAAGGGGATCCTCCCTTTTATCGATAATCTGGAGAGGGCGGTTAACCATTCGGAGAAGACAGAAGATTTCCAGAGCTTAGTCGAAGGCATAAGGTTGACGGTTCAGCAGCTTCTCCAGACACTTGGCAAATTCGGGGTTTCCCCCATTGAATCTTTTGGGAAGCCCTTCAACCCGGCCGTTCACCAGGCGATGCTGGTTGTGGAAACAGATCAACACGAGCCCAACCAAGTGGTGGAGGAATTCCAGAAAGGCTATCTCCTGAATGATCGCCTCTTAAGGCCGGCAACCGTTTCCGTGTCAAAGCTTCCAGGGAAGGAGGCCCAAGCATCGGAATGATCTTTAATAACATCTTAGGGAGGGGGAATTACAATGGCTAAAACAATTGGAATTGATTTAGGAACAACAAATTCGGTGGTTGCAATCATGGAAGGAGGGGACCCGGTTGTCATCGCTAACCCGGAAGGGAGTCGAACCACCCCTTCTGTCGTTGCATTCATAGATAAGGGTGAAAGGGTGGTTGGACAGATTGCCAAACGTCAGGCGATCACCAACTCCGAAAATACAATCTTTTCGATCAAGCGGCTGATGGGGAGGAAATTTAGAGATACCGAAGTTCAGAAGGATCTGAAGATCCTTCCCTATCAAATCGTTGAGAACAAGAACGGCGATGCGTGGGTCAAGGTGAGAGATAAGGAACACAGTCCTCCTGAAATCTCAGCCTTCGTTCTCCAGAAGATGAAGGAGACTGCGGAAGCTTATCTGGGTGAAAAGGTAACGGATGCAGTGATCACTGTTCCAGCTTATTTTAACGATAGTCAGCGTCAGGCTACGAAAGATGCAGGAAAGATTGCGGGTCTCAATGTCATCCGGATCATCAACGAACCGACCGCTGCCTCTCTCGCCTATGGTCTGGATAAGAAGAAGGATGAGAAGATCGCCGTCTTCGATCTGGGTGGAGGAACCTTTGATATTTCCATCCTTGAGTTAGGCGATGGCGTCTTTGAGGTCAAATCAACTAACGGAAACACACATCTGGGTGGGGATGACTACGACCAACGGGTCATTGACTATCTGGCCGACGAGTTTTTGAAAGACCAGGGGATCGATCTGAGAAAGGATCGGATGGCCCTTCAACGGCTGAAGGAGGCTGGAGAAAAGGCAAAGATCGAACTCTCCAACATGATGGAGACGGACATCAATCTACCTTTTATTACTGCGGATGCCTCAGGGCCGAAGCACCTGAACATGAAACTGACCCGGGCCAAATTGGAGAAATTGGTGGAGGATCTCATTGAGATGGTAGATGGCCCCTGCCGTCAAGCCATCGCCGATGCCGGGCTCTCAGCGCGAGAGATCGATGAGGTGATCCTTGTCGGCGGGATGACCCGGATGCCTAAGGTTCAGGAAAAAGTGAAGCAACTCTTCGGAAAGGAGCCCAACAAGAGTGTGAACCCGGACGAGGCCGTTGGCATCGGTGCAGCGATCCAGGCTGGAGTTCTGAAGGGTGAGGTGAAAGATGTGCTTCTCCTCGACGTCACCCCCCTCTCTCTCGGGATCGAAACGCTCGGTGCTGTGATGACTAAACTGATTGAACGAAACACCACCATTCCGACAAAAAAGAGCCAGATCTTCTCCACGGCATCTGATAGCCAGCCTGCCGTGACGATTCATGTGCTGCAGGGAGAAAGGGAGATGGCTGCCGATAATAAAACCCTCGGCCAGTTTGAGCTGGTGGGTATCCCACCCGCTCCCAGAGGAGTTCCTCAGATCGAGGTGGCCTTCGATATCGACGCCAACGGGATTGTCCATGTCTCGGCAAAAGATCTTGGAACTGGCAAAGAACAATCGATCCGGATCACAGCCTCCAGCGGCCTTGCCGAGGAGGAGATCAAAAAGATGGTCAAGGATGCCGAGGCCCATGCTGCAGAGGATAAAAGGAGACGGGAGGTGGCCGAGGCGAGAAACCAGCTCGATAGCCTCATTTATACGACGGAGAAGTCCTTGAAGGAGTACGGAGATAAGATCGATTCTGGGGAGAAACAGAGCATCGAAGACGGCATGGCAAAAGCAAAGAAGGCGATGGAAACAAACGACCTCGATACCATTAAGTCCGCCCAGGAAGAACTGACCCGTTCCTCCCATAAATTGGCGGAAGCAATATATGCAAAGGCTGCTAAAGGTGCCGGGGCTACAGGACCTGGTCCTGAGCCAGGCGCCCAAGAAGGTCCTCGACAAAAGCCACAGGAAGATGTGGTCGATGCTGATTTTGAGGACGTAAAGGACAAAAAATAAGGTTGTATAAATCTTCTCAAAAAGGCGAGGCAAAAACCCTCGCCTTTTTTTAGACCCAAATCAGCAGGCATAACTTTCTTAATCCTTTTTTTCCATTCCATTAATAGCTTATTATCACCAGCAATTCTTGTGGACTCTCAACCCCTTCCCCCCTTGCGGGGGAAGGTTGGGATGGGGGGATGGATCGTTCCACCCCCACCCGCGCCCCCCTATCCGAGGAGGAGGGAAATATGAAGACTCCCCTATCGAAGAAGAAGAGGGAAGGTGTATATACATTTGATTTTATCCTTTATCGGTGTTAGATTTTAGTCCACTTAGAAGAGTTTGCAGAGGATCGGATGTGGGGTTTCTTTGAGAAATTAAAAAAGGGCCTTTCAAAAACTCATCAAGGGTTTGTAGAAAAGATCGATCAGCTCTTCCTGGGAAAAAAGACCATCGATCAAGGTCTCTTGGACGAATTGGAAGGTCTTCTTTTCGAAGCTGATCTGGGAGTCAAGACATCAACCCAGTTGATCGAAGGTGTCCAGCAAGGACTAAAAAGAGGTGAGCTACAGGAACCGGATAAGGTAAAGGAGTTTATTAAACAAGAGATTTTACGGATCCTCAAATCAGGCGAGAAACCCCTTTCCATCAACTTTTCTCAGACGAAACCTTTTGTCATGATGGTGGTGGGGGTCAATGGTGGGGGTAAAACGACCACCATTGGAAAGATTGCCCATCAATATACATTGCAGGGGAAAAAGGTGCTGGTCGGCGCGGCGGATACCTTTAGGGCTGCTGCAGTGGAACAACTGGAGATTTGGGCAAACCGGGCAGGAGCAGATCTGATCAAACAATCCAAGGGATCGGATCCCTCTGCCGTGGCTTTTGATTCCATTCACGCTGCCAAGGCCAGAAACATCGATCTCGTCTTCATCGATACAGCAGGAAGGCTCCATACCAAAGTCAACCTGATGGAAGAGTTGAAGAAGTTGAAGCGGATCGTCGGAAGAGAATGCCCAGGAGCACCCCACGAGGTCCTTCTTGTCCTCGATGCCACAACAGGCCAGAATGCCATTTCCCAGGCCAACCTCTTTAACGAGGCGATTGGTGTAACGGGAATTGCTCTGACAAAATTGGACGGGACGGCCAAAGGAGGAATCATCGTTGGGATCACAGAGGAATTGAAAATCCCAATCCGATTTATTGGTGTAGGTGAGGGAATCGACGATCTAAAAGAGTTTAACGCTAATGAATTTGTCCAGGCCCTTTTTGAGGATGGAGTTTATTCGATTGGATAATTCAGAGTTTTAGTCCGTTTGGTTAGCATTTTTCATTCCTCTTCCAAGAGTGATCCTGAACGTTAAAGGTTCTTGTACCCTGCCACCTCCCTCACCCAACCCTGAATGGTCCTCTTGATGGTTCTCCAGTCGAGATCCCAAAATACCCTTGGCATCCTTTCCCGGTCGGCATCATCAAAATAGGTCAGGCCATATAAAACGTAACCGATGTCTTTGACGGAGTATTTTTGCTGATAGAGTCGAATCATCTCCTTTAAAGGAATATGTTTCAGACCCAGAGCGTAGATGTCGACGAAATCTTTTTTCGACCCCCGCTGTGCAAGAGCTGAAAGCTTCATGCAGGCCAGGTCTTCCAGTGAGGCCATTTGACATGAAAACTGCGGCCAAGAGACGAGAGGCTTTAGTAGCGGATAACGATATTCCAGAAAGCTGACCCGTACTCCAGAAGTGGTCCCATGAAGTGTGCCCCGTTCGAACTGACCTGTGACAAGTTGAATTCCCTTATCCCGGATGTCTTGCGCCAGACGCATGGGATCGGCAATTCTCTTTTCAGTAAACCAATCGAGATCAACGGAATGGCGATGGCCGAGGGAGATGGCAAGCGTGGTTCCTCCACCCAAGTAAAAATGCAATTGCATCATGGTTGGTCCAAGCTCCCTCAGCACTGTTTTCTGAACAGCACTCAGGACTTTTGGATGAAAACTCATGGGTTGACTCTTTTTTCCCAAATCTTTCGTCTCTCAGTTGAAAGCCAAACACTGACCTGCTGGTGTGGTAGTCCCAGAATGAGTTCCCAAAAACGAAGCTTTTGTGGACTCAATCCGCCCCCCTGATGACGTTCGATCCATTCTCGCAAGGAGTGATCTTCCGCACGTGATCGCAACCACGTCACAGCATCCCAGTCTCCTGATGTTAATACGCGTGCTATGATGAGTTCCCGATCATCTTCCCAGCTTAAGGTATCGAAGTCATAATCCCAAAAGAATGGCCGCAGCATGTCAGGAAGCTCTCGTATACTGGTAGTACGTTGAGTTTTAGCCTTCATATTTCCCCACTTATCACCAATTATAGTTAGTGCTGACGCACCACCCATTAAAGTAAATATACAAATATTTCGAATGGTTGTCTATTGTTTTCTAAATAGAAGGGAGGTATTCTTTAACAGAATATCAAGAGAACTCAGCAAGAATAGAAAGGAATTAAGGCAAAACCATCTTTTCGAGGACCTTGACTCTGGCTTCTAAGGCGTTAAATCTCTTCTCCAAATCCGCATAGGAGAACTTAATCATTGAACCCAATTCCTCTTTGACCTCCATGAAACCTTCTTTAATCTTTCCATCTAATGTAACAATCCCTTCCGTCATCTGTTTAACCTCTTGCGGGAGTCTATCTATCCCTTCCTTCAGCTCTCCGATACCCGCCCTGAATTCTTCTCTCGATTGAATAAGTTGGACGGCCCCCTCCTCCCTTACCTGTTGAAAGAATGACTTCATTGCCTGGTTCGATTGATCGAGAACAGATTGGATTTCCCTCCAAAGTTTTTGTAGCCCTTCTGTAATCTCTTCATGGAGAGGATCGATTTCGCCTTTACTTTCCTTTCTCAATTGTTCAATCTCTGCCTTTATCTCTTGTCTCCATTCATTAATATTTGCTTTACCTTCCTCTTTCAATTGTCGAATATTCCCCTTTGTCTCCTGCCTCAACTTTTCCACATCATCTTTTGTAGCCAAAACTAATAATTTTCGATCCAGATATTCCCTCATTTCTTTATCCATTTCTTTTTTAACCTCCCTGTTGATGTAACCCTTGAATATCACAGTTCCGGTGGAATATCAATCTCTTTTGGATCATCATTTTTTTCTTGACAAAAAAATCCCTTGTGATAAATTTAACAATACTTTATTCTGCTACTTATTGAAACCAATAATATTAAATGTTACTTAATTTCTTCGATGAGTTTTGGGAAGAGACTTAGAAAATCCGAAGATTAAGTTTTGATTCTACTGATATCCATATGAATTGGTGTGAAGTGCAATCACATTTTTATGAAGAGGACGATTTAAAAGCTCACTTAATCTTTATGAGTCACAATAGAAAATGGTTAACCTAATATCTCTATTATGAAGAGAAGGCACAAAAAGTTCCAAATCGCTCTATCTATTTCAATTCTTTTCTCTATTCTTTTGTTTCCAGCCTATCTCCGTTATTGTGATTTTGTAGAAGCTGATTTTCTTCCTTCCAAACCAAGTTTTGAGAATTTCGATCAGGAGAATCTCTCATCTGATCACCAGAACAATTCGCAAGTATTCGGACTAAATTCCTTTGACTTTAGAATACTGGGAACCAATCTTCTTGAAAAATTGCCCTGCTTCTCGTTTCAAGCACCTGTTCTCGACCAGAAACCTTCTATCCTTCGCTGTTGATAAGGCCTGATAACTTTTCACTTGTTAATTATTTTTTCCCTAAACCGTCAATAGAAAAGGAGGTGAAACCGAACTACCTTTTTGTGAGGAAGCTAAGACTAAAAATCGTAGATAAGAATTGAGAAAGGGGTGATTGCACTATGCCGATTACCAGAAGGCAATTTTTAAAAGTTTTTGCAGGAACCGGTGTAGCGGTTACTGTATCAGGGAGTCTCCTTCCTGAAATCGTTTCGGCCTTGGAGAAGGCAGCAGCCGGAAACCCACCTGTATTATGGATTCAGGGGGCGGGCTGCACAGGCTGCTCCGTCTCTTTGTTGAATACTGTTCATCCAAATATTGCAGAGGTGCTTCTAAATATTATCAGCCTGAAGTTCCACCAAACGGTAATGGCTTCCGCCGGACAAAAAGCCTATGATTATCTGTGGCAGACCGCAGACAAGAGTTACGGCAAATACTTCCTGGTGACTGAAGGAGCGATCGAGACAGCCAATGAAGGGAGGTGCTGTCTCTCTGGAGAAAGGGATGGCAAAGAGGTTCCTTTCACAGAACTCACGAAATATTTAGGCAAAGGAGCGGCGGCTGTATTGGCATTGGGTCAATGTGGTTTTGGCGGAATTCCAATGGCCGAACCGAATCCCACGGGCGTAAAGAGCGTGAGGGACTTCTTCAAAGAGAACGGGGTCAAGACCCCTGTGATCAATATTCCAGGCTGTCCACCCCATCCAGATTGGATCGTGGGAACCGTTGCCCACGCCCTTATGTTCGGGGTTCCCGAGCTCGATTCTGATGGACGGCCCAAAATGTTCTATGGCACCCTTGTCCACGACAATTGCCCTTACCGCTCTTACTACGATGAAAAGAAGTTCGCTAAATCTTTTGGAGAAGAAGGATGCCGTCTTGAACTGGGTTGCAAAGGACCTGAATCCTATGCGGACTGCTGGAAGAGGGGATGGAACAATAATGTCAACTGGTGTGTCCACAATTCCCTCTGCTTAGGATGCACGCAGCCGGGATGGCCGGATAACTTTTCACCCATGTATGTCAAGACATCTGGATAGGAAAGGAGGTGACATCTATGACAAAATTGACGATTTCTCCAGTAACGAGAATTGAAGGTCACCTCAAAATTGAGGTGGATATAGAAGGCGGAAAGGTGGTGGATGCTAAATCATCAGGGACCATGTACAGGGGGATTGAAAACATCTTAAAGGGAAGAGATCCTCGAGATGCATCCCAGATTACTCAAAGAATATGCGGTGTCTGTCCAAGTGCCCACGGAACCGCATCAGTCCGATGTCTCGACAATGCTTTTGGGGTAAAGCCCCCCACGAATGGACGAATTATCAGGAATTTGATTTTTGGATCGGATTACCTGATGTCACACATCCTTCATTTTTACCACTTGGTTGCCCTTGATTATGTGAAAGGGCCTGATACAGAACCTTTCATCCCGCGATATGAAGGAGATTATCGGCTCGATCCTAAAACAAATAAAGTGGCAGTCGATCAGTATATCAAGGCATTGGACATCAGACAGAAAACTCACCAGATGGTTGCTCTCTTTGGAGGAAAAGCACCCATTCCTTATGGTATGGTAGCAGGAGGAGCTACCGAAGTACCGACAGTAGATAAGATGGTTTCCCTCCTGTGGCGACTGAAGGAGATCAAGGAGTTTATCGATGGAACCTACCTCCCAACGGTTTATCTTGTCGCTGGGGCATATAAGGACCTTTTTGGCGTGGGAACAGGATGTAAAAACCTCATCTCCTTTGGTGTCTTTCCTCTGGACGATGATGAAAAGGACTTCCTTCTCAAACCAGGGTCTTACACTCAAGGCAAAGATCTTCCTCTGGATCAGACTCAGATTCGAGAGTATGTCAAGTACTCAAATTACGACGATTCAACCACCGGACTTCATCCGAGCAAAGGGAAAACCCAGTGGGTCCCTGAAAAAAAGAACGCTTATTCCTATATCAAGGCTCCCAGGTATCGCGAACTTCCTCACGAAGGCGGGCCTTTGGCCAGGATGTGGGTCACCAACCCGGTTTTGAGTAAACACGCCAACAAATTCTTGGGCATTGATGCTAAGAAAGAGATTCGTTTCAGGGATCTTGGAGATAAAGCCTTTTCAATCCTTGGAAGGATTGCGGCAAGAGCTGAGGAGTGCAAATTAGTGGCTGATGCAATGGAGAAGTGGATTGGCCAGCTCAAACCGGGAGCTCCCTCCTGGGCAAAAGTTGAGATCCCCAAAGAAGCAGAAGGGTTCGGGTTGACCGAAGCCCCAAGGGGCGCCCTGGGACACTGGATTTCGATCAAGGATCAGAAGATCGATAATTACCAGGTCGTGGCAGCCACGATCTGGAATGCATGCCCAAGAGATGATAAAGGCCTCTTGGGGCCCATTGAACAGGCTCTCATTGGAACACCCGTACGAGACATCAAAAATCCATTCAATATCGTTCGGGTCGTCCGCTCCTTTGATCCTTGACTGGGCTGTTCCGTGCACGTGTTGCACGCTGAAACCAAGAAAGTCTATGAGTTCAAAGTGATTTAAATCGAATCGAAGGTTCAAATTTTTGGGGCTGCTGGGTTTACTCATGCAGCCCCTTTGTTTTATAAACTTGACAGTTGCATAACTTTCGCAGGGAGGTGAGCTTCTAAGGCTTTGCAAAGCGGTCATTCATGAGATTTATGGGTAACAAGACGTTTTCACCTAGGGTGAGTTCTGAAAAGGGCTTGAAACCTCTGG
>Ga0315279_10002839_pt1 | contig 25183 bp, 21 predicted proteins | sample YL17G06_20_MG_FD_203694 | JGI IMG/M metagenome (GOLD analysis project Ga0315279, IMG submission 203694) | Sediment microbial communities from Yellowstone Lake, YNP, Wyoming, USA - YL17G06_20 | ecosystem: Environmental > Aquatic > Freshwater > Lake > Sediment | place: USA: Wyoming | collected...
TCAACTCCGACGCGACACTTACACCGAGTGACAACTCGAATCTGCTCGTAGGCCCTCAGACCCAACCCCCACAACCCATGAACTACCTTGTTCCAGCAGCCATAGCCATACTGCTAATCATCGCGCTGCTGCTTTTCTTCATGCGAAAGAAAGGCCAAAAGAAAAAGTAGAACCTAAAACTAGAATTGACCGTGATGCCTAGCCTTTCGGCGACGAAAGAAAAAGTAGCACGTCAAACTAGAACTGACGATAGTGCCTCTAGCGAAGCTCATGTCTGACGGAGAGGTCTACATCCCGACAACCCGCTTGGGGGCACCTCCAAGCCTAAGGTTATTCTCTGATTTCCATGTATTTTCTTGTGGCTGCAGCAACCGCCGTAACAATCGTAAATGCTCCAAGCGATGCGGTGATTGGAGCGAAACGTATGCCCCAAGGCGTAAAGTTGAGAAGCAAACCGATGAGAGGAACAACAGCCAAACTGACACCGACACTCAGGGCAAAACGCTCTAACGGATCAAGGTCTGAACGGCGAGAAAAGAGCAACTGGAGTAGGGTGTAGCCTGGCAGGTACAATACGAATATTGATCCTAGCACCCATCGAAAAACGCTGAGTGGGAAGATATCAGGAGTCAAAGTAACGGCGATCAATGCAAGCGCTGCAATACCTAAGGTCGCCCATAGCCATCCAGACAAAGTAAGCGTGAAGATATAGTCTAGGGCCGATTTGATTTCATGTGGCGCCTCTTGCAGGGAAAACGCGCCCTCATTAACCATCGCTTTGACAGTAACGGCAAACTCAACATCATCTGCAGTTTCCCCGGCCATGACCATTTGAGCAAGCTGCCCCACCGTGGCCGGATGCTTAGACTTCACAGTCTCCTCTATCACTTTTCTCAGCGAAAGCCCAGAACCTTTACCTGTCTGCAAAGTCGCAGCTTGTTCATAATTCCATGAATTGATAAGGCTTTGATACTGTAGCTTTAGCACATAAGAGCGCTATCGGACTGGTCTCTTCATTGACTTCTTCAAGCCGCCTCCGTCGACCGCAATTTGCCATTGTTTTCACTCTCTCTGCAATGATCTTGCTTGGCATCATGGTTCCGAAGGTCACCACCCAGACCTCAGACCTTGTCGCTTCATCGTACCACACGTTCAATTTGCTAGCGGGCGTCTACCGATTGGGCGGCGCGGCTCCTGAACTGGTAGCAAAGCTGAACATCGCTCTGGAGCAAATGCAAGAAGCAAGAATCAAGCGGGCCCAAGGTGACGAGGCAGGTGCCGCGCGACTTGAGGAACAAGCTCGCTCAACAATCGCGGAAATCGAGAACGCCATACCGGCTGCGCAACAGAGAGCTGAACGCGATTCAGCAACAAGAATGCTGTTCGTGCTAGCTTCAATTCCAGTGGCTGTGATAATATCAACTTTCACTTTCTATTTGGCGCTTAGCACATGGCGTAGATATGAGAGATTGAAGCTCTACGAGATGAGGATTGTTGAGAACAAGAAAAGTGAAGATTAGCTCACAGGATCTGAGATATCTTCTCGTATTCATGGTCACCACCACAATAGTAGCTTCGGGCGTGGCATATGCAGTCCTAAGTCCTACCTCCGAACGATTCTACGCTATGTATGTTCTAGGATCAAGTGGTCTTGTGGAGCACTACTATCCAAACGACGACCCTGACCTGGCGATAGGCGAGCCTGTCAATTGGACGATTGGAGTCTACAACCACATGGGATCACTCCAATATGTCGTGGTTCGAGTGAAACTCTTGAACTCAACTCTCCCGAGCCCGAATCAGATGACAGGTACTCCCAGCGCTGTGACACCCATGTTCGAATTCGCGAGGGTTTTGGTTGACAATGAAACTTGGTCCATTCCCTTCGTTTGGAGAATCCTGACTGTTAATCCTACCGCGGGCGAACTTCTCGTTACCGGAATATCAATCAATCAAATTCCCTTGACAGGTGACTTGGCAAGAGCAGTTTCGGGCTTCAACTATCGTTTTGTGTTCGAGCTCTGGTTCTACGATGGCGCAACAAATGACTTGGTTTTCTCGTGGCATACTCAGAGTACGCGGTATTCGGTTTGGACTCAGATATGGTTCAATGTGACCAGTACGACTTCAAAGTGACCGGGACTGTGATGTTTCAGTCAGAGGCCCACGCTTGCTAGGTTCCTGTTATGTCAAAACCGACAACGTGCGTTCAATCATCACACTTGATAAATCGGATGTATATTGTTCATGATCATTGACGGATAGACAGTATGTGAGAGCTGGTTCTGTGCAGGATGAATGCTGGATTTGTGGATGCGACCTTCTTCCCGATGACAATTTTTGCAGGAAATGCGGAATCAATCTGACTCGGGTTGGAAAAGCCACTGCAGCGACGGGTACCATAAAGGGTGACCATCGGGTACCCATTGGAATTTTCCTGATGACGCTAGGCGGGCTGGTTGGTTTCGTGAGTTATCTGATGGAGATAATTCCTATGCTTGCCTTTGGCTTGGCATCCTTGCTGATAGGCGTCATGGTTCTATATCTACCTGAATCAAATCGCTCAATAACCAGCAAGCTTGCGACCGACTCAAGTCTTCCTTCTCTCCTCAACACAGAGAAACTCTTGGAGGACTTAGACTTGGATGAAAGGGGGATCTACATACCTGTTTCTGGGATGGGTGTATGTCCGAAGGTTTTCGTCCCGCTTGTGCAGACACGGGCTACGCAGCGGCCGCCAGTGGGGTTGAGCAGCAGCAGTAGAATCTTCGTCACTGTGGGCAAGAATCCTGAAGATAGAGGCATACTTCTCGACGCACCCGGCAGCCAGATCCTATCCTCCCTCGAGAGATCGCTAGGTCGTGATCTGGCATCGATACCCTTGGAAGACCTGCAAACAAACCTCGATTCAGCATTCAGGACTCTGGACATCGCTAAAGCCACAACACTAACCTATCAAGAGTCTACGGTCAGCATAGAGACGGAGCTAACGGCTCTTCTTGATTTGGAAGAAAAGTTGAGGAACTTAGCTCCCCGACTCGTAGCCCAGATTGGCACTCCAGTAGCGAGCGCACTCGCAGCTGCTGTCTCGAAATCAACCGCGAAATATGTTACGTTTAAGAGAGCAGTTCTTCAGCTCCCGAGTAGACGCTTGAGCATAAGCCTGAGATTAAGTGAATAATCAGCAGAAAAGAGCACCTCGCGGATGAGAAGCCTAGACGTTTTCATTCTCACCTACAGTGCGCTCTCCTTTTCAACCATAGTTCTCTTGAGTCTCTTAGGTGTAAACAGGATCGACATTTACGTTGCACTGTTTGCGATCGAATTCTTCGTCGCGTCTATAATCACTTCGCCGTCAAGCCCGTTGGAATCTCGCAGAAAGACTATTATGGGAATCTTGTTGCTCGCAATCTTCGCAGTAATAATCGTACAAAGAATAGTGGAAATACTGGGATAGATGGTCACCGGATAAAGTGGCTTAGAGGATTGCCAAGAAGTCTAAGTAGGGTAATGCTCGCACTGATACTGATAGGTCTGATTCTGCCAGCATTCTACATAACGACCTCATCGCTGACGGGAAGAACTCTTCCCACCCCGCTGAGAGAATATCAGTATTCGAATACAAGGGAATCACCAGTCGATATTAGTGCGATCCAAGGAGTGCTCGAGTCGCTAGCGCAGACTATGAATCCTGATGACCTGAATCGCCTTCGCGGCAAATTGAGGGGTGTGGTTCAATTTCCCGTAACCGAGAGCGATCCGCTTGGAGAATATCTTAGAGCTCTTTCAAGCTTCTCAGATAACATGGTCAAAATTGATGCGAAATTGCAGGGTGCACGATTATCCATCGCTTCAGGAAACACGAGACAAGCAACCGCAGACTTGGAACAGCTCAGAAACTTGAGAGACGAGACTGAATCACTTCTGAAATCCCTAACCGTATTGCTTGACCGTTTGACCGTTGAATACAGAATTGACACGACCACTCAACAACAGAAGCTGAACGAGCTGAGTGCCCTCTTCCAAACATATTCGGAACAGATCGATCAACTCAGCGCCAAACTCAAGACACAACAGGGCTTCATTCTAACGACCCTAAGCCTCAATACCTCAAAGCCAGAAGTCTTCGTTGATGAAAACATCCTCGTGTACGGATTTCTTAAAGATCAAAACGGAACCGCCATGCCGGGCAGGAACGTTACAATCTCCTGGGACCTCAACCAAACTGTTCTGAAACAGACAGATTTCAAAGGCAATTTTGAAGTAAACATTCTCTTCCCCATCGGCTTCTCGGCTGGGTTAACGAAAATAGAAGCTGACTTCACGCCTGAAGGAAAGGATGCTGAACAATACTTGCCTTCCACAGCGCTACTTGAAGTTAAAGTCGCGTATCAACACACTATGATTGTGGCTGAAATCTCTCCTACCGCTGTTAGACCATTAGACTATGCGGCTGTGAAAGGTAACCTTTCAACCGCCGAGGGCATGCCTCTCGAATTCAGGCCGATAGTAATTCAGGTGGATGGAACATTTCTCGGAAATGCTACAACAAACAGTACCGGCTGGTTTGGTTTTACGTTCCTGGTTCCACAAACTCTCAAGAACGGGACCCACACTGTAAACGTAACTTTTCCAGCCAGCGGCGAACGTTTTGCTCCATCCAATATAACCTTGCCACTTATCGTGGAGATGCTTAGAACTCAAACCTTGATCGGAGTGGAGCGTACTTCGCTTTTCTCCGGAATGAAGTTAGTCCTTAATGGAACTGTTAAGTATGCCAACGGTACGGCTCCGACAGGCAGAAACGTTACCATATATTTGGACAACGTAGCTTACGTGAACGCGACTGTGAGAGATGATGGATCCTTCATTTCCGTAATCCAGCTGCCGATATGGCTCGCTTTTGGGTCTCACTCGATCAATGCCACGTTCGTTTCCGATAGGCCTTGGATAGAGGGCTCCGAATCTGTGGTGCAGGTTTTCATCTACAATACGCCTTTGATCATCTTGGCCGCGGTAGCGGTCCCAACGGGCTCATCCCTTGGAATCTACCTAATCAGGAGAAGCAGACGCGCTGTTGTGTTAACACCTCCGACCTTCCCTCAGCCCGTTGTTGTGGAGAGACCGGCAAGGGAGGAATATTCTCGTGAACGCTTGATCTCTGAGATTAAAGCTGAGAACGTTCATGCAGCCAGAATTAGAAAATCCTACAGCCTCGCGCAAGCTATCATAGATCAGAAAATAGGTGAAACTTCTCGAAGCAGCGAAACACATTGGGAATACTTCTCCCGAGTAACGAACTCGCTGCCAAACGTCAAGGATACGCTCAAACGACTTATAGATCTTTTTGAGTTAGCGGAATACAGTCCGTATCCGATTGAGAACGCTCACAGCCGAGAAGCAACGGAGATCCTGCTGGAACTCCGAGAAGAAGTCGAGACCGTGAAATAGCAAGTGAAGTTTACACATGCGAGAAGCCCCGCGTTTGCCGCGGTCTTAACAACGATCCTTATGCTTTCGGTCGCCTACTACTGGCCGATACAGGAAGCGTATCATCCACTCAACTCAGATTGGAACGGCTGCAGCAAAATCGCGAAAACAACTCAGAATCTTACATTGCTCCTTTCTTATGACAGATCACTACCGAACGGGACGGCGTTTCTGGCTATCATCGGCCCGAGCACAGAATTCTCAAGAGACGAAACCTCTGCTATACGCAACTTTCTGGAAACCGGGGGGACGGTGCTTCTCGCGGATGACTTCGGAACAGGAAACAGTCTGTTAGGAGCACTTAATGTAAGCGCTCTATTCTCCAAGAAACCCTTGGCGGATTTGTATTACTATAGTAGAGACCACAGCTTTCCGCTCATAACCGACTTTTCTCCAAACCCGGCGACCGGGAACCTTACCATGATTGTACTAAACCGCCCCTCATACATCGAATTAGGAAATTCAAGTCAAGTAACTAGACTTGCGTCGTCGTCACCCTTCTCATTCATCGACCTAAGTGGAGAGAACAGACCATTGGCAAATGAAACAATCGATTCCTATCCTGTAATGGCGGGTGCCAAGATTGGCAGCGGAACTCTCGTTCTTGTTTCCGACCCGAGCATGTTCGTGAACGAAATGATTGATCTCTACGACAATATGCAGCTTTTCCGAAATCTACTGGGAATTGGTCACGGTTCCCTGTTTTTCGATGTTGCACATCTATCGAGAGCTCCTCTCACAGACTGGCGGATCATGCTGAAAGGCGCGCTGGACTCGGTTCACGTTTTCGTGTTTTCATCCGAGAACCACATATACGTTCAATCCATAATTGTCGCATTCGCGCTTGGTCTTGTTTTCTCACTCGAGCTTATCAGACGTAGAAAGCGTCAATGGCGAAGAGGGTGACAGTGAACCTTTATAGCGAGATTCCAATTTGGGACGTTCAACCTGCAATTTAGCCAGTGATCTACGCTCATGGATATACCCAAAGAGGTCCCTGATAAGGCACGAAAGGTCATCCAAGGCATTGTCTCTGAATGTCAAAAGATGATTGTTGGCAAGACTGAGCTAATTGAAGATCTATTGACGGCACTCCTCTCAGAGGGTCACGCACTATTAGAGGGTGTCCCGGGAGTTGCGAAAACCACCGCAGCCAGCACATTCTCACACGCCCTAGGTTTAGCATTCAAGAGAATCCAAGGCAGTCCGGACATTTTGCCCGCCGATATTGTGGGCACGCACGTTTTCGAGCCCAAAACAGGTTCCTTCAGATTGGAAAAGGGACCGATCTTCTCAAACATCCTGCTCATCGACGAAATAAATCGCAATACCCCGAAGACCAACAGTGCTGTGCTTGAGGCGATGCAGGAAAGACAGGTGACGATAGAAGGTGAGACCCAACGGCTTCCATCACCTTTCATGGTTATTGCAACGCAAAGCCCAATCGAGTTTCACGGAGTCTTCCCTCTACCTGAGGTCCTAATTGACAGATTTCTACTCAGCGTGAAGGTCGATTACCCAAGCGTCCAGGAGGAGATCGAGATAACCGACCGCATGTACTCTATCGATACGGGTGGAATCAAACAGGTCACGACAAGCGAACTGATCACTTACTTGGTAGACCTAACGAAGAACGTCTACGTTGCTCCTCAAGTTCGCTCCTACATTGTCGACCTAGTTCACAGAACGAGAAACATGGAAGAAATATCACTAGGCGCAAGCCCACGAGCATCAATTGCGCTCTCAAAGAGCTCGCGAGCAAGGGCCCTCATCAAAGGAAGAATGTACGTCTTACCTGATGACGTTAAGTATCTGGCTTCCCGAGCCTTGAGGCATAGAATCGTTCGATCAGCTCCGGGGCGAAATCAACAACTTTCGGCGGAAACGATTGTCGGGAGTATTCTAGAAGAAACACCGATTCCTAAAAGGCTTCTCTAGGCTAGAGCTGCAGGGCTTTGGAACTTTCCAACAATGGGCGCCTTATTCTCTTGCTTGGAGCCACCCTGCTAATAGTGGGTTTTCTATTCTCTAACACACTAGTGCTTCTTCCTGCAGCACTGGCGTTACTCTATCTTATTTCTGACGGAATCTCCTTTCATCGCGCAGTCCGTGTCTTCAAAGATTCGATCAGCCTTGAAGACCATCCTTCAAGGATCGAAATTCCAGTCGGCCATTGGTTTAAGGTGGAAACTACTCTCAAGAACCCCTCTAGTCAAGATTTCCGAATTATCCGATTAACCCACGACCTGTGGGCCGAGTTCGATGAGCAAGGACACGCCCCAGAGTGGGTATCGTTCCCTTCGCACGGAAAACTGCGAATCGAGAACTTGCTCAAGACCAAAATCTCTGGGAGATTCGAGATAACTGCCTCTATCGTTGTCTTCGAAACGCAAAGGCGACTGTTTAGACAGTCCGTAAGATTCCCATCGGATGTAACCATATTAGCTCAACCTCTCGCCGCGAAAACGGGACCATCGGTCGATGCATCCGTGCTGTATGACCTGGCTGCTGACACTCTCCGTCGAGGACCTGGAACAGACCTAGCGGGAATCAGACCCTCCAACCCCATGGACGAATACCACAGAATCGACTGGAAGGCTACGGCGCGAACTGGAAAGCTGATGACGAGAGAGTCTTATCTTGAAAGAGACCCCTCGATCATGTTGATGATCGATCTTTGTTCTTCGATAAGGAACTCAAGTAGTAGTCTGTCCACCCGAAATGTGTTCCTTAGCGAACTTGCCAAGCTCCTGGCAATTATCCGATCCCCCACTCCTATTGGGCTCATCTTGTATGATGAGCGAAAGGCTATCGCCAATGTTGAGCCGAGCGTAGGCGTGGAGAATAGAGAGAGGATTCTACGAACGCTTCTCGAAGAAACTAGCTTGCCCCCTATTGAAACGCCGCCCGCACACCAAGCTACTCACTCTTACGATGATTTGACTAGAGAGACACACGCGCTGACAGCCCTTTCGTCCGATACCAAATCATACCGAGAACGATTCAATTCATTTTCTCGCGCTATTCTCCCTTTCTACGAACACCTAGAATCAACGTATCTTGAAAAGCTAAGAAAACAAGGAGTGTCTGCGGCCTTCGATATAGTCTGCAACCTGTCCCAACCGGTGCTGGTCATAGCCATTTCTGATGGCAATGCAAACTCGCGCCGATTAATCGAAGGAGCGAAGAAAGCGGCTAAGTCAAATCATCGAGTCATCGTAGCGCTTCTTAAGCACATTGGGGAACCTATTAAGACAGCGCCGCTAGCCACTCAAGAGTTCGGGCTGCGGGTCCTCGAATGCGCGGCCGAAGAACTTTCGCAAACAGTCTATCTTGAAGTCCTTGAGATGAGTCGCATTAGATCCATCGTTGCCGCACGATAAGGTCCCTGGTTCTTTATTGAAGTCAAAGGCCGGAATTGCGCCATCTATCCACACTGATTGATGATTTTCACAGAATCGACAAGAAAGTGACGGCTCGGAGTGGGAAATTAACAATCGTAGGAACAAGGTCTCAAATCATCGTCTCGCCGGCACTTTATGGCCCGTTCACGGCTTCAGAGAGCTTAAGTTCTACCGAAGCATGCCCATTCGAAGAGGTCGTCACTACTTGCACTCATCCTGCGAAAGAGTGCTGGTTACGGGCGGAGCGGGTTTCATAGGCTCACACACTGTCGACGCATTGGTCGAGCGCGGGTACGAGGTAACGCTCCTCGATAGTCTTGAACCACCATCGCACAGAACTAGGGAGTTCCCAACCTACCTGGATCGCAACTGCAGAAAGGTGAAGGGGTCCATCCTTGAGCGCAGTCTGATGGAAGACCTGTGCAAGGATACTGATGCGGTGATACACCTAGCAGCCTTGGTAGGCGGCTACCAGTCGATGTATCAGATAGATCGCTACGTCGAGACGAATACCAGGGGGACCTCTGTTCTACTCGATGTTCTGGTCAACACCGAGACCCCCGTTAGAAAGCTCGTCGTGGCATCGTCTATGATGGTTTATGGAGAGGGAACGTACAAGTGCGGCCCATGCGGGACCGTTCACTATCCGAGCGGCAGAGATCAACTCAGTCTGAAACAAGCGCTATTTGATCATCGATGTTCACAATGCGGCGCGGCACTGACGCCCGTCCCAACGACTGAGACTAGACCCGCCATCCCTGGATCGATTTATGCAGCTTCAAAACGCCATCAGGAAGAGATCAGCCTACTTGTTGGGAAGGCCCAGGGTCTTCGGACGACGGTCTTGCGCTATTTCAATGTTTACGGGTCGAGACAGTCTCTATCCAACCCCTACACGGGTGTATGCTCGGTATTCACATCTCGCATATTGAACAACAAACCACCAGTCCTGTTTGAAGACGGCATGATGCTTCGCGATTATATCCACGTGAAAGATGTTGTTCAGGCGAACTTGAGAGCCTTGGAGAGTGAAAGGGCGGAAAATGAGATATTCAACGTAGGATCTGGGATTCCCACTTCGACTCTTCATCTTGCCCGCATGCTAATTAGAATCTATGGATCCGATGTTGAACCGGAGATTTCCCATCGTTATCGGATCAACGATACCAGGCAGTGCTACGCGGACATATCCAAAGCCAAGGGCATTCTGGGATTCATTCCTACGGTAAGCCTTGAGAAGGGACTGGGAGAGTTGGCGGAGTGGGCAAAAGCCCACCCTCGAGAAGCGATTGACCTCTTTCAAGACGCGATGAACGAGCTGTCAGAGAAAAGAATCCTATTTTAGGTCGTACCCCCGCCTCTTCGTGGCGAACTGCAGAAATGGGAATTGTGAACCACAGTGGCCAATCAGAATTGACTGTTGATTCGAGGAACTCTTTGCATCAGGCGAGCAACAGACCCCTTTCCGCGGACGGTGTTGGATCCGGTGGACACACTGTGAAGACGAAACATGCATCAATCATAATACCGGTTTTCAACCAGCTTCGCTTCACTAAGCTATGCCTTCAGAGCATTGCTCAGAACACGGACTATCCTTATGAATTGATCATTGTAGACAACGGGTCCACTGACGCTACCTCCCAATACCTTGCGAACATGCCAAACATCAGGGTCATCAGGAATGAGACGAATAGAGGTGTTCCCAAAGCCAACAATCAAGGTATCAGGGTTTCGCGTGGTCATTATGTAGTGCTCCTGAACAACGACACAATAGTCACTCCGCATTGGCTTTCGCGGATGGTCCGTTGTGCCGAACATGAGCATAGCATTGGAATAGTTGGACCGATCACCAACGACATGAACATGGGCGTCTCAGGTGACGAGAATGCCAGATACGCTTGCATTACTGATCTGTATGCCTATGCCGAAGAGAGGGCAAGGAAGTTTGCCGGGAATACATACCGGTGCCCTCTAGTATATTCATTCGCGTGGCTTGTCAAACGCAAAGTGTTTGATCGGATTGCGCTATTCGATGAGACTTTCAGTCCTGGCAAAGGGGACGATGACGATTTCTGTCTCAGAGCCCTCCGCGCCGGTTTCGATGTCGTGATTGCCGAGGACGCTTTCGTGCATCACTTTGGAGGCAGGACCTTTAAGAGAACCAAGTTGCCCGAATCAGTGATTAGTGCTCGGCATACGCGTCTCTTGCACGACAAGTGGGGTCCGAGCCCTTACAGCGATGTACTCTTGGGGAGATTCCGCAAGCTTCATGTCACGGACATTGTCACCGTCGTCCTGATCACGCACAACCGTCATGAATCACTGAAAAGGGCCGTTGCCAGCGTCGTGAATCAGACGTACCCGCATTTTGAGCTTGTTGTTGTCAGCGATTGTGAGAAAGACGTGTCGCCTGTCCTTGACGAGTTCAAAGACGAGCGGATAGTGTATATCCAATCCAAGCGACGGCTCGGCATGGGGATCGCGCGAAATATGGGTCTCCGACGTGCAAGAGGAAAATACGTGGCCTACTTGGGTGAAGACGATGTGTACTACCCGGATCATCTCGAATTACTTGTCGCGGCTCTCGCGACCACGTCTTTCAATGCGGCCTACTGCAGCTCGCGTCGAGTCCTTTGGCAAGCTGACGCCCAGGGAAAGCGGATGACCACTCAGAGTGGGACCATCGATCGCGACTACAACAAACGTCGATTTTTGCTGGTTGACTACATCCCCCTCACATCGGTCATGCATAGGCGCAGCCTCTTAGAAAGCATCGGCCTATTTGATCAAGATCTGTCTCTCTACGAAGATTGGGACTTCCTAATTCGCCTTGCTCAATCGAATTTCCTCTACCACTGCGACCGAGTGACTTCGGAGGTTCATGTGGCAAGGGAAGCTCTCAATCGACGCTGCTACAGACAGAGATTGAATGTTGTAAAGAAGATACATGGAAAGTATCGGGTGACCGCCAATCTAGGTCGAAACGAAAAACTGTCGCTGGCATTTGGTATCCAAATGATGCAATTACTGGGTCAGCATAGAACACAAGGATTGCTATCGTTCGTGCACAGAGTCCTGATGAACTATGGGTTTGATCTCGAATACAAATTGCAGATTCTCAGCGAAATCGGCAGCGTACCCGAATGGAGCAGAGGACTCAAAGAAGAGGGTCCTGTCGCACGTGCTCGTACGTACGATCGCGAAGTTTCGTGAACAGGAATCCAGTCTTTGGGAACGCACTTGAAAGTCAGCGTTGCGATACCCGCATGCAATGAGGAGAAATACGTAGCGGGGTGCCTGAACGCACTTCTCCATCAAACATTTGCGGACTTCGAGATTATCGTAGTTAACGATCACTCTACCGATAGCACGGCAAACATAGTTGGCAGTTTCCACGACGAAAGAATAAGATGCTTCACGAATGAGAGTGGACTAGGCATCGCGAAAAGCGCGAACAGGAGTCTGGGCCTCTGCCGCGGAGACTATGTGTTCTTTACTGATGCCGACTGTACAGTCGCAAAGGATTGGATAGAGCAAGGACTCAAAATGCTTGAAGGAAGCGACCTTGCCGGAGTCGAAGGCAAAATCGTCTATGTATCTGAAAACTACCAGCCGACTTATTCTGATCAGGCGATGGGAAGCTATGGCCCTGGTCAATACAGGGGAGCGAGCGTGGCCTACAGGAGAAGCATCGTTCAAAGTGTCGGTGGCTTCGATGAAAGATATACCTACATGCATGACAGAAACCTTGCCCTAAAGGTCCTACGTTCTGGCGGAAAGATGGGCTTCAATGAAAGGATGATAGCGTATCATCCGCCGCTGAGACCAAGCATCAAAGAATTCGTACAAACCGCGAACAGGGTGACAAACAAACTCTATCTATTCAAAGAATTTCGAGACCGACGTAATATGGTCTGGCGGATAGTTTACCCGAAGAACATGTTCGCGATTCTATTTCCTCCTGCCGTGTTGCTAATTGTTTTCCTCCATAAATTCAGAAAGTGGGACGACTTCAAACTCATACCTTTCATATATCCGAGGATTGTTTACGAACGCTTCTGTCTATGGAGACAATGCATTAGAGAGAGAGTATTCTTGGTCTAAGAGTGAGAAGACTGGACGCAACCGAAAGCCTCAATGGGTAATCCCGGTGATGATCCAATTCCTTTGCTCATCTTCGTCGGTGCAAGTTGCCGCATTCCAGAGAATCTTCAATTAGAAGACGCAATCAAATCAGACACTTTATGAAGCGTGTCGTTTCAATGTTTGATATACAGTATGGGGTATAGGAACTGCCAGCACTTCTCGAGAGACGCTACACGCCCCAGAAGGTATGTATGCTCTTTCGCCATTTTGACAACAAAATTCTTTGCGAGGCAGAGATTCTGTCCAAAAAGGGATTTGCCGTCGATATTATAGGTCCGGATTTCGACCCGCGGTTCAATCTCGGTCGGTTGAAGCTTCCAAGTGGAGTACATGCGAGATCAATTACACTCCGGCGGCGAACTCTCCCAATAATTGATCCGGAACTAGTACTGAAACAGCTTGTTCTTGCGCTCAGAAGCAGCTCACGAATATGCCACTGTTATGGAATGAACGAATTGGTCTGTGCTCTCGCTTTGAGAACGCTTGGTCGTAGAGTGATTTACGACATGGGCGATGATGTTCCCAGCATCCTCGGCACGATGATTGGTAGTAAATGTGGATCAATGCAGATAGGACATTTTATTGAAAGTACTTTACGCACGTTCGAAGTCATTTGCTGCCGCAGATTTGACCGTATAGTTGGCTTGACCAAGCGGCTTACTTCTGGCATGTCCAAGTTCAATGGAAGGATCGTCACAATTGGTTACTATCCCGACCCATGCTTTAATCCATCGAATGTTGATCCTTTCCTCGTGAGGAAATACAAGGGATTCAAGGTAATCGTCTTCGACGGACGGCTGATACCAGAAAAAGGCACCTATATCATGCTAAGCGTCGCTGACATCGTTCGGCGAGTGATTCCCAACTTCAAGCTTCTCTTGATAGGAGGTTTTGTGAGCCACTCGGAGGAAAAAAGCTTCAATCGTGCAATTTCAGACCTTGGGCTACAGAATCACGTGGAATCTGTCGGATGGGTGACTTACTGCGAGGTCCCCAAGTACATCAATCTAGGGAAATTGGGGTTATCACTACTTACAGATTGGTGCTACAGTTACGTTATCACAGAGCCCTATAAGGTCCTGGAGATGATGTCTTGTGGCTTGCCCGTTATCGCAACCAATGGGAACATCGTTTCGAGAGAATTGATCCAGGAATCTGGAGGTGGCATTCTCGTCGATCAGTCAGATATCAAAGCAATTGCAGACTGTGTCATTCGTCTGCTGTTCGACGAATACGAAGCGAATCAAATGGGTTTGAAAGCGAGAGAGTTTATGGAGAAGACTAGGAGATGGAGTGATTTTGAAGAGAAATTGCTGTCAGTCTATGCATCACTCTTCCCGAACAGGTGAGAAGAAATACCCAAAAATAGGGCATGCGAGCCTGTCGGAATCTTGAGTATGCGCTGCCTTTGGAGCCGCTGAAATGACTCGCTCCCTTCTAGGGAAAACTCATGAAGTCGACCTGTTTCTCGCCCTCATAGGATTTGCGACTGGAGTTTTCCTAACAGTTGGAGGTACTGCGTTCCCCGACTATGGACTCGCTCTGGCAATATCTTGCGGCGGTTACCTAGCTCTTCGTAGTCGGCTGAGAAAAGATTTGCGCGAGCCTTCGCTGAGGTTTCCGTCTCCTATTTCAATAATCCCGGCTACCCTACTATTTTTCGGGTTACTTGTAATAGCTGTATTCCTTTTGGGACTCACCATCTACGGTCGACTATGGCCGTTTTTCTTGCTTGCATCAATGATGAGTGGCGTCGTGGCTTTCGAAGTGCTTTCATTTCCTTTATCGAGAAACGCGAAGAGCCTAATTCTCATTCAGGTCCTCTCCCTCTTCCTTATTTTCCGGTTATCTCTCTTCCAACAGTTCCCCGCCAGTATGTTGGGCGTTGATCCGTGGTACCACCTTTGCCTCATCACACAAATCTCTTCACTTGGGACAGTGCCACTCTACTCACGATACTCGGGTTTTCCGGGAATGCATCTTATTGTTGTCATTCTATCAGAAATCGCGAAATTCGATCTTCAGACCTCATTTATTCTTATCTTGATGGGCTTTGAGATAGTTGGCATCCTTTTCGTCTTTCTGTTAGGCAATTGCATAGCTGGCACTCCAATTGCGTTGCTTTCTACTCTGCTCTTGACTGTTCTCCAGACGAGTATCCGATGGGGCTGGTGGTTGACACCTACTACGATTGGCCTTTCGATTATGTTGGCCATATTGTACGTGGTTCTTCAAAAAAGACCTCAAGCAAATATCGGATTCAAGCTGATCTCGATCTTGCTGCTTTTTTCACTTGTACTAATCCACCCTCTTTCCACACTCGTTGTCTTCGGCGCCATGACAGCCCTGTATATAGCACTCCATTTGTGGAACTCAAAGTTCAGCGATTCACCCAGCTCCATTGTCCTGAGCCCCATCTTGATAGTTCTTTTCTTGGTAACCTTCGCGTCTTACTGGGCTTATGCGCAGGCGGAAACTCTCGTGAATCAGCCATTTATAGGAGAAGCTCTTTGGTATCTTCAGTTCGGCTTTCGCCCTCAATTGCGCATAGACATAGGCATCGTCCCTGATTTACCCGATATCATTCTGACTCGGATCGGAGCAGCTGCCGTGCTAGGCCTAGCAGTATTTGGCCTGCTTTCTATGATGCGCGTTCGAAATAGCTCGTGGAAGAAGCTTAGTTTAGCCCTATGTGGATTGGCTCTCATGGGGATAACCTTCGCGACGCAAGTTATGAATCTCGTTGAACTCGAGCCAGGCAGATGGGTTGGGTTCGCACAGTTTTCTACAATAGTGCCCGCGGGTGTTGCGGTCTACTCATTGACATTATTAGTCCGAAGATTCGGTGCAAGAAGGATCTTTTTAATGGTGCTGATCTCTTCGATTGCTCTGCTGAACGTGATGGCTCCTGAGGCCTCATTTGATAGCCCACTTGCTAATCACAACAATTCCTACAGGTACGCGTTACTTAGCTCCGAAATGGCCGGTGCGGATTTCATCACTCATGTGTACAGCGGGCACATTCTTACGGACTATTATTTCAAATTCTACACAGCTCTGTGTGAGAAGAACGCCAACGACCTCTCCTCAGAGGACGTTAACGCTCGGTACTTCAAGGATGCAGGATTACTCTTACTGAGAAAGTATGACGTGTCGGAAGGTCTTTTTGTATATACATCTCGCGCAACAGGACTTATGCAGTTACCAATTAACTACGAGAATCAGCTCGGTTCCGATCCTCAGATGAACATAGTCTACAGTTCTCCAACAGTTACCGCATATTTGCCTAGCTGAGACAAGTGACGTTCTGCAAAATGGAAGACTAACCTAACTGTGCAGCTGATTGATTAAAACCTTGACATATGGAAGGTTCTTAACGCACCAGTCTCCCCCAGTCCAGCCACCCTGATTTATGTCTGCAAATTGCCAGAACCAGACTCCATTCATCTTCGAAATTGCATAGTTAGTCAATTCGGCGAATTTTCCATTGTCTATTGGATCGGCGAAGTCAAACCATGCATAGGAGCGAATCTTGTAGTTAGCTCCTAGTGATGATACGGCATCAATCTTTTTCTTGCCCCCTACTGCCAAGTCCTGATATACAGTTATCGCAATGAAGTCAGTGCGGGCCTTTTTCTTCAGGAAACTGGTGAGCTTTTGAACGTCGTAATCGCTCATCCCGACATTCACATTCGGGAACTTCGCTTTGACTTGAGCATAGAGTTTGTTGAAGCTTGAAGCGTCCCATACTCCTCGCGAGAGACCTTCGTCTATAATAATCATGTCAAACCCGAAGGCGGCAAGTGCGAGTGCAGCCTTAATGCCGTCGTCTACAGTATGAGGATTCAACGCACCCGCTGCCACTGACCCATGCGAATGGATTGTTTTGGCAACTGCCGCATAGGATTGATCGAGCGGGAATGATATGTAGATATCCATCCCAACCCAAGTTGCATTAGGCACGACTTCGACAACCCACCACCCGCCATATTCGATTCCAACGAGTTTCGCGCGTTCTAATGTGGCTAGTGCAGGAGGAGCTGCGGTTAGCTGCAAGACAGCAGCAGTCACAAGGATGATTATCAGGCACGACTTCACTTTCATTTGTAAGCGTCCCCGGTGTCGCCCGTGGATGCCTACGCTCTGCAAGTCGGAGGTTGAGAATATGTTGTCACCGCAGAGTTTGGTCTAAGGTTACAACTTGCCGAATCACCACAAACCGAATCGATGAAAAATCCTTTGTCTGAATTTCGGAGGCGCGTTCAATGACTGTATGTCTTCATCTGTGAGTTACATTTCAGTCGGGGTCGCGCCAGAGATTGGCGCAAAGATTATTACAGTAGAGTTGGAGCGTACACACGCTGGCATGGTCTCGACCAAGATTCTTTCCTCGGTTGTCGCCCGTGGAATGCAAATCCTGCGAGAGACCGGTCAGCATTATTCGCTATGATTATTGATGCGAGCCCTCTAGGAGGTGCAACAATGAAGTGGAAGAATGGAGCCAGAGCGGTCATGACTTTATGCTTCGACGACGGATTAAGAGACACGTACAAGCTTACGAGGGAACTACTGTCGGATTACGGAATACGAGCCACCTACTTTGTCCCGACAGCCTTCGTAGGAGAGTCTTTCTATGGCTTTCCTAGCATGTCATGGAGTGATCTACGAGAATGTGTTCACTCGGGGATGGAGATCGGCTCGCATTCGGTTAGCCACAGCGAATACTCTACATCCGTATCGACTAAGATTCGGAGAGTTCTGGAGAACTTGGCCGCCGAGGAATCTAAAGTTGGATACCTGAATTACCTTCTCGGTCTGATGGGACGAAATGTTGCGAAGGGTCGTAGCCATGCAATATGCCGAAATGATGATATTCAATCTGAGATAGCGCTCTCAAAAGAAGTTCTTGAAAGGGAACTTGCTCCTTATCGAGTGACATCTTTCGCGTACCCTAGGGGCTCAGTCACTAGAAACATTCAAAAACTCGTTGAAAGGAGCCGCTATTCAAGTGCGAGAACTACTGTTGTAGGACTGAACAACCCTGATAGAATGAATTTCTTATCCCTGAAGTGTAAGGTATGGAGACATTATACTGATGTGAGCATGATGAACCGGTGGCTCGATCGTGCATTGGCCACTGAAGCTTGGTTAATCGAACTCTTTCATCGGGTAAGCAATGATCCAGGAGACGCGCCGGAGGCGTGTCAACTCAACCAGTTAAGAGCTCACTTGGAGTATGCTGCCGAGAAGGAAGTATGGATAGACACACAGCATAACGTCGTTGACCACACCAGATCATCGCGCGGGGAAGTCTAGATAGAATGATCTCTGAGATAGACGAGTTGCCGAGGAATTTTGCAATTTGGACTCTTCGCCACTCGATTTCGAACTTGAACAGATGTGTAACTGAGCTTGGACATCATCGCTGAAGTAGCAGCATTTGGGGCAGCACTTGTCATCTCTTATCTATCTTGATATTGGTTCACGTTATTCGCGCGTGAACTCCATTAAAGAACCGGTCTACCGAACTATGATGTTGGGATTTCCGTAGTAGTGTGCGCCTTGAACGCTGCAGATGTCATCGAGAGAAAGACAAAGAACATAACTAATCAGGATTCCTCCACATACACCTGATGTAGTAGTTGTTGACGGGCGGTTCGAAAACAAAACTGGCAGCTCATAGCGGCGGACTAGTCTGAGTAGGATTAACTAGCGACTAGCCACATCTAGACCAGCGGCTGTAATTGTGTCCTAACAGATGCAGTATCATGGCACAAAACAGTGCGATTTGATAGTAGACGAAGCTCGCAAGAAACAATACCGGTGACCAGTCTCTTTTCCAATACATCAGAATTGCCAGTGTCAGAATCAAGGGCGAGAATAGGACTAAATCAGATATCAAAAGGACCACCCATATTGCGAACAGCGCAGCGGTGACCATGAAAAGGAGGGGGGAAATAATATGCATGTAGAATTCCGCTGCCAATATAGGAAAACCGAATCCATCGAATTGCTTTGCGGTGATCATTCTGCAGTTTCTCCAAAAGACACGTTGGAGGCCTTGCCCCCGACGAACACGCTGGCTCCATGTCTGTCGGGGACTCGATGGAGCTTTGGTGTAATATACGGATTCGAATTCGTAAAGGGCTCTGTAACCATTCCGTATGGCCGCTATTGCTAGTTGCGTATCGTCCGCGTTTACGTCTTCATCAATTCGAGACAATGCCGCTTTTCGGTAAGCGCTTAGTCCCCCATGGTAGATCGGCGTGGAGTGTAGGTTAGACTCTGCAATTCGTATCTTTTCATAGTAGTTTCGATAGGTTACCTCGGTTTCAGTGTTCAGGCTTTCATTTGGGTTGGTCAGTACCTGTCGTGAGCAGACCGCGCCTACCTGATCCGCGGATAAAGTATTTACAAGAGTCTCGATCGAATCTGCGCGCATCCCACAGTCTGCGTCTGTGGTTATTACGTAATCGCCGCTAGCCACGTGAATACCCTCGTTAATCTGACTAGCTTTGCTTCTGAAACCGTGATCTTCAACTACGATGAGTCTTACCTTCGAATTGATTCGCTCCCTTAGTCCTTGAAGAATTTCAATCGTGCCATCTTTTGATCCACCATCTACTACTATCACTTCCATTAGCTCAAGAGGGTAGTTCTGATGGAGCACTTCCTCTAGTTTTTTCTCGATTGCGTCTTTGGCATTTAGCGTGCAGATGATGACAGAGACTCGAGCCCTCTGTTTGCGAGATTCGGCATTCCGAGAAGCAACGCGCATATAGCGTCTCATGTATCCGTAGTACGCTAGGTAAGGAGTCGTTAGAGCGGCAGAGAAGGTGACTATGATTTCCGAAAGTGTCAAAGCATCTAGCACAGTAACTTCACTAGGTTCGGCTCTCGAAACGAAAGGACGCAGCCGCTTTGCTCGAGCAAGGAACTCTGTCCCCATTATCTTGTAGGTTGACTTAATACTTATACCCAGAGTTGGCGCGACCATGACATGCAACCTTTCATCAAACACAATTCGTCTTAACGGAACTCTTCCACTCTCTGAATCGCTTAGGCAACGGGGGAGCATTCCGGCTAATCCATTAGTAACGTATTTCATTGAAATCGCATAGTATGATGGCATTGCAGCGGTGGATGGCATGGAGAATCGGAGTGAAGTCGGAGTAACGCACAAGGCGCTTCAGAAATTACTTGGCTTGGTAAGGTCGAGAGGAACTTCGATAGGAGTGTTCGGTGCAGGCTACGTTGGGCTTCCTCTTGCCTGCGCTTTTGCCGAGGCAGGTTTTAGGACGGTCGCTTGCGACAGCGATCGAGACAAGGTTATAGCAATTCGGGATGGCGAAGTATACATAGAAGATGATTACGTTAGAAAAATCTTGCCTGCCTTGGTGGAGTCTAAGGTTCTCACGTCCAGCGATGATGTTAGGCATGTTGCTTCTATGGTGGATTTCGCGATCGTCACCGTGCCCACACCTCTTGATGATTCCGGAGAACCTGATCTGTCGTACGTAACGTCCGTTACTAGGGATATTGCTGAAGAGAACCGGCCTGGCAAGTTCCTCATATTAGAGAGCTCTGTTTTTCCAGGCACTACGGAGGAAATTGTCAAACCAATACTAGAAGAGAGAGGTCTTCGAGCTGGCTTCGATTTTGGTTTGGCGTATTCACCAGAGCGAATAGATTATGGCAACTCGAGATTTGGCTTCAGAGACATCCCGAAAATTGTAGGAGGAATTACTCCTATCTGCACCCAGATCGCTTCTGAGCTCTATAGTAGGATTCTCCGAGCCCGAATTGTTCAGATGTCTAGCACGCGGGCTGCGGAGGCAACCAAAATGCTTGAGAATGTGTATCGCTTCGTCAATATTGCCCTTGTAAACGAGCTGGCGATTCTTCACGAAAGGCTCGGAATAGACTTCTTTGAGGTTATTGCAGGCGCGTCAACGAAGCCCTTTGGATTTCAGCCATTCTACCCGGGTCCAGGGGTTGGCGGTCATTGTATACCGAAAGACCCTCACTACCTCTCGTACAAGGCTCGTCAGGTCGGATTGTCACTCAAGCTTGTGGAAGCTTCTCAGCACATCAATCAGGGGATGATCGATCATGTGATCGCTCGACTAGAGAATCATCTCAGAGAGAAGGGTCGAACTTTGAGACAGTCAAAAGCCGTTATCCTCGGTTTAGCTTTTAAAGCAGATGTCTCCGACACAAGAAACAGCCCCTCGATCACTTTGGCAGAGGGTCTCAAGAATCATAGAGCAAGAGTATCGGCGTACGACCCGTTTGCAAAACGTGTCTCAACGAGAAACGGAATAGTCGTGTCGACCAGCGATCTCGAAACCGCTGTGAGAGGCGGGGACATCTTGTTCCTTGTTACTCCTCACACCCTCTTCAAGAGCGTTGATCTGACAAAACTCCACGCCATGACTCATCCAGATGCCGTCATGGTAGACACTCGTGGATTCTGGAGTCCCAGTGATTGCATATACGCCGGCTTCGACTATCTCTGTTTGGGCCGTCCTTTCCAAAACGCGAGCAACTACAGGAACCCCACGCAAGACACTTAACCAATTCTGAGTATGCTCGCTTTGTTTAGAGGTAGACCCTAACATAGTTTCTCAATGGTCAAGGAGGTTTTGGAAAGGTGTTGTTGAGAGGAGTATTGAAGCCCCTTGATCAGAGTGGTTAAGCCGACGCCGATTCACGTTGCTAGAAACGCCAGAAAAGGCCATTGCCATCTTATTGCTAGGAGGAGAATTATGAAGCCGACAGGACAAAGAAGAATGCGGCGCCCAAACCAACAGCGCTCTCCTTCTCATCCGACTGATTCTTGCTCTGCGGAGCCTCTACATTCTACCACACCTCTAAGGTGTTGATTGCACAAGACCATGTACGATATGGCTATTTTTCGTCGAAATCCAACCTAGCTCAATGCGACTGCAAGGCTGCCGTGCTCAGGCCTCTTCCTTTTATAAGTGGAATCTGCGAGGCTCAACTCCCTCTGGGTTCGGCATGTCGCCCTCAACCTGGTTGTACTCCACGTCACTCATGTCACGCGCTCGCACTCGACAAATAACTTGGCATCGATTGTGGTCTATTCTGATCAAAGGCCCACCAGGCCCAACCTGTTTGGTATTTATTGAAGGTCTTGATTGCGTCCTGCAACCATCTCTGGGAACTATCGCTATCTTTCATGAAAGCTCCAAATTCGCCAACCCACATTGGACCTCCACGGTCAACAACGAATTTCTTGTACTTGGCTGCAAAATCGGCCTCGAGCAATGTGATGTTTTTGGGATAATACTTGAGCGCGAATGAGAGCACGTAGAAGTGAGGTGACCAGACAATGTTTTCCTTCAATGGGAATGTAGGAGTATAAAGGTTCGCAGGCTCCAAAAAGATGAGATGACTGACATCGACTTTTCGAATGGCGGTGATTGCCTTTGCGTAGAATGTGTTCACATGGGTCGCGTTGAGATCTCCCTCAACGGAGGTGTAGATCCATGGTTCGTTTAGGATGTCGTATCCCGCGAATGTGGGCTCCGCTTACTTTCGTGCGATTTCGGCCCAGAGATCAATCAAGTGACCTTGAGGAGTGCTGCTGTTCTAGAAATCAGAAACTGCAGGCTTCATTCGCGGTTGATAGATTGCGCTACGTGTCCGCAAGGCTGGAGAAGATACAATGACCGATGTTGCGATAAGTGCGATGCTGAGCAATAGAGCGTTGTAAGCATTCCACAGGACGACGAGCGCAGGTTGATCTGACGTGCTTGAATTGAGCTGAGCTAAGAGTGAGTTGAGCTTGGACTCTCTCATGGGTTGTGACGAAGCATTGCGGGTCATTGAGAGGTCGAACGCTTTCATCAGATTGGTGAAAGTTAATCCTCCTCTCGTTCGAGAATACGCCCACCAAGCCCAACCTACCTGATAGTTGTTGAAGAGTGCTACCGCATCTCGTAGCCATTGTTCCGAACTTGCATCTTGCATGAAGGCGCCGAATTCCCCGATCCACATAGGGCTTCCCATCTCAATTACGAATGTCTTGTACTTCGCATCTAGGTCGGCTCTTAGTACTGTGATATTGAGCGGGTGATAGTGCGGTGCAAAGGAAAGCGGATAGAAGTGGGGGGACCATACGATTTTGTCCTTTAGTGGGAAGCTGTTGGTGTGCGAGTTTGCTGGTTCCAAGAATATGATGTGATTCGAATCAACCGTCCTGATGGACTCTATGACCTTCACATAGAATGAGTCAACATGTGAAACATTTAGGTTTGGTATTACTGAATTGTAAATCCAAGGTTCGTTCAAAATATCGTACCCAGCAACCGTTGGCTCCTTCGCATACCTCAAAGCGACCTTAGTCCAGACCTTGGCTAGGTGATCCTGTAGGGCGCTGCTATTCCAGAATTCTGAGACCGCTTGCAGCATTCCAGTCTGTGTTGGTTGAAATTGGGTGACCGCCCAATCGGGCACACCGCTACCTCCAAACCTAGAAGCCCAATTGAATTGATGCATATCCAAGATTATGTAGATGCCATACTTCTTGGCCCAGCGAATATCTCTGTCCACGTAGCTGGCAAGATATGATTCGTAGAACATTCCAGGATAGGGTTCGAGGTTGCCCCACGAAATTGGCAATCTCACAACACTAAACCCAGACCTCGCGAACATGTCATAAGCCGACTCGCTGTGCAAGCTGGGGTCTCCCGCCCCTGAATCATATCCGGGGTAATTGACTCCGCGAAGAAGAACTAGGCGACCACTGGAATCAACAATCCGCGTTCCCTGTACTGAAAGGAAGCCTTGAGCTTTGGCAGCGAAAATGTTTGGTACGAAGGTGAGTCCTAGCGTTAAGATCAAAACGAGAAGTGCGGTGAAGGTGCGTGTGCGCATTTAGGGCTCGCCTATATCGGATCCGGATATATCGCCCGCTTATGCAGGCGTAGAGGATATTAATGTTTGCATTTTGGAACAGTGATGTGCTTCCATAGCGGACCATGAAAGAAGCATTCAGCAGCAGTACAGTCTGGGAATGACATATGGGGCTATTGCGCTAGTTACTGGTGCTGCTGGCTTCATCGGAAGCCATCTTACGGATCGTCTTCTAGAAAGAGGCTGCGAAGTAGTAGGGCTTGATGATTTGTCGTCGGGAAATCGAGCGAATCTTGCAGAGGTTCTGCAGAATACTCGGTTCAAGTTTGTTGAAGGAGACCTTTCCCACCTCAAAACCGCAAAGGAAACCTGCTATGAAAAACGCGCTAGCTGAGACTGCAACTCCTTCAAATACTCCGCATATCCTCTGTCCAGATTCTTAGCCTTCAGTAGAGTGTAGGCTGTGCCCTTCATCTTTCCCTCAGCCTCTTGTCTGAATCTCACGATCTTCCTACGAACGAGTTCCCCCCAGCTGTCGCAAGTTCTGATGACCTTAACGACTTTCTCCTGTCTAGCAAATCTACATAGTACTCCGACGTCGTAGATGTTTTTCCAGTCCGAAATTCCCAATTTCGAGGCAACTATATACTCGGGGAGCGCGACATGTGCATGACCTGCAAAGCTGCCTCTCGACAGGATCTGTCGGTCCTGATATTTGTCCATGGGAAACTCAAAGAAATGTTTCCCGTCTGACGTGTAAATTCTTGGTGTCGAAAACTCCAACTTGATCTGGCACTTTTCAGAGACGAAGGCAGCCTGATGCTTATCCAGTTTCTGCAGCAAATCTTCTGGCAACTCGAGTTTCTTGATGAATATGCATCCCCACGCAGAAAAGGACGGTTTCACACCTTCCTCTCTCAGGAGCTCCTCTAGTTCAGAATATCTGCTTTGCGAATCTACAACGCCATCGACATCGAAGGTGTATCGATCATGTTCAGGACCAGCGATTGCCCTAACAGCCCATCCACCTATCAGCACAAAGGCTATCGAAGATGACCAAATCTTGTCAACCACTCGAAGGGATTGATCTTCAATTCGCTGTTTGACAGCTTCGGGCAAAGCGCGGAGGCTCTCAACGGTCACGTTGACCGCACACCATGAGCAATTCCATCTAGGTCCAAGTACAATTCAAGATTCCATTCGATTGCATATCGACTAAGAGAGACATCCTTTCCAATGAGCTTCAGCTGCTTGAGAAAGAC
>Ga0315279_10002840_pt1 | contig 25182 bp, 25 predicted proteins | sample YL17G06_20_MG_FD_203694 | JGI IMG/M metagenome (GOLD analysis project Ga0315279, IMG submission 203694) | Sediment microbial communities from Yellowstone Lake, YNP, Wyoming, USA - YL17G06_20 | ecosystem: Environmental > Aquatic > Freshwater > Lake > Sediment | place: USA: Wyoming | collected...
GCCTCGTTACTTGGCAATGGGCATCGAGAACGTAATCGGCGTGGACCCGCTGCCCTCCGTTCATGAAGTTGGGAGAAGGCTCGGGATACCTACGTACCAGTGTGCGCTCGGGAACTTCTTCGGTCAGGCTAGGCTAACAGTCACGAGAGACCCGGGCGGCAGCAGCTTGCTAACGCCTACGTCGATTGAACCTATCACTCAAAGACCAACTTTCCTTCTCCGCTTCCCGGATTTGGTGGAAATCGCGGGAATCGACTTATCGAAGTTCGACTGTCTCGTGCTGGACGTCCAGGGTTTTGAGTTGGAAGTACTCAAGGGGATGGGCGCTCTACTACACTACTTCAAGTTCCTCAACATCGAGTGCAGCATGGACAAAAACCACGGGTACGAGGGAGCACCAGACGCGCAGGAAGTCATCGACTACGTTGCGGAGTTCGGCTTCAGGCAGGACTCTCCGATCTGCGAGCATGACGACATCATGTTTCTCAAGGATGAACTATGATGCGAGGCCTTAATTTAGGGTCTGGGCAGCGCCGGTTTCAATCCACGCCAGAAATCGAGTGGATCAACGTCGACATCGTGAGTCGCCCGCCTAACGTGCCCGATGTGGTTTGCGATGCGTGCGACCTCTCTTGGCACTTCACCGACAACATCTTTGACTTTGTTGTCGCGTGGCACCTTCTGGAGCATTTCGGATGCGGGGAAGCGGATCCCATCGTGAAGGAAGCATTCCGAGTGCTGAAACCAGGAGGATCGTTCATTGCCGCTGTTCCAAACTTGGAGGCTCTTGCCACTCGATGGCTGGCAGGCACTCTTGAAGATTTCCTCTACACCGTCAATCTGTACGGGGCCTATCAGGGACTCGAAAGTGATCGGCATCGCTGGGGATGGTCACAGGATGCGTTTCTCGAATATGTGCGCAGGCTCGCGCCATGGAAATCCGTCGAAATGTGGTTTAACAAATCACTCGTGGGCACTGATCTTACCGTGGACTGGTGGATGGTTGCCCTGGAGGCTCGAAAATGAATCCTTGCCTTATGGTTACCCACAACGCCCTTGAACTCACTCGGAAAGCAGTTGATTCCGTGTTTTCGCAGGACGTATCCGTTGACTTCATGGTCGTCGACAACGGGAGTACGGACGGCACTCTGATGTTTCTGCGCAACCGATCTGTGCAACTGTACTACTCCGGCGTGAGCCTCGGCGTATCGCGTGCTTGGAACTACGGGCTGCGCTACTTCTTTGAGTTGGGCGCCGAGTACGTCTGGGTCGTCAACAATGACGCCGTGTACCGGACCGACTGTTATCGGGAGCTGATCTCTGATGGCGGTCTCTTCGTCACAGGGGTAGGAGTTAACCAGCCACAAGACATCCAGTGTGAGTTCGTGAAGAACGTCCGCCCACATCCAGATTTCTCCTGCTTCCTGATCCGTCGCGAAGTCTGGGAAAAGATCGGCCCGTTCGATGATTCCATGGCTCTGTACGCCTCTGACGCGGATTATCATCTACGCATGCACACTGCGGGCATCTTCGCCTACACAATCGGCATGCCGTTCTACCACGTCGCCTCGGGGACGATCAAAAACGCAACTCCCGAGGAAGCACAAGCGATCCGCTGGCAGGCCGACAGGGACCGGGAGACGTTCGAGCGAAAGTGGGGGTGCAAGATCGGCAGCAAGGAATACTACGATCGGTTCGGATCGGAGGCTCCATGCCCTGCAGGCACGTAAAGCTCTCAGACGGTTCATTCGCAATCGCCTGCACTCGGGGCGGCAAGTATGTGAAGTGCTCCTACTGCAACAACGACGCTCCCCTTCTCTGCGACTTCAAGGTCGCTGAAGGCAAAACCTGCGACAAGCCGATTTGCAAGCGGTGTTCAGTGAACATCGCACCGGGGATTGATCACTGCCGGATTCACGGCATTCGGGGGGAAAAAGAGTATGACCAGAAAGCGCCGTGATCCCTACGAGCGGGCGCTGAACGCCGCGATCAAAAGTCTTCAGCGGGCCATCAAGCAAAGGAATTGGTGCGAGGACAAGCTGAAGGCACTCATGGAAGAGATCCCGCGATTGGAGCAGATCATTGCGGTGCTCGGGACGAAACAGCCCTATCCTGCAAGCCTAGAGTCGATCCCGGTTGGCGAAGTACCCAATCTGAAGGATGCTCCCCCACCTCCCCTTGTGCACCCCGGCCTGCCTGGAGGCGTTCCCGCCCATCTGGAGAAGTATCTGCGTCAGGTGATCCGGCCTCCCGCGGCGCAAACAGTTGAACCTCCATCGGCGCCCGACGAGGAAGACAACCTCCCGGCGATCCCGGGGGATCCAATTCTTGAGTGAGTATGCGGAAACATAGACCAGTAGCGGAGCGGTTTTGGGACAAAGTAGAAAAGACTGAATCGTGCTGGCTCTGGCGAGGATCAAAAACCAATAAGGGCTACGGTGAAATGAACACGGGTGGCGACCATAGTAGAAATCAAAACGAGTTTGTACATAGGCTGTCCTGGGTGCTTCATTTTGGTCCAATTCCTGACGGGCTGAACGTTCTACATCACTGCGACACTCCTCTCTGTGTAAGGCCAGATCATCTCTTCCTTGGAACTCAAGCTGACAACATGCACGACTGCAAAGTTAAAGGTCGGGCAAGGGGTCCAAGCTTCAAGGGCGAGGAACATCCTATGGCAAAGCTTACTGTGCAAGACGTAAGAGAAATTAGAGGAAGCGCTCAATCCTGTCGCGTGATGGCTGCGAGATTCAACGTCGTCTACACTCACATATCGTCAATACGTAGACGAAAGACCTGGAGGCACATATGACTTTGACGCCATTATTAATTTTGAGCGATTCTCCATCGGCATGCAGTGGCCTTGCACGGATTTGCAGAGACCTGGCGACGCGGATTGCGACGCATCTCTCGGATATTTACGAGGTAGCGACGCTGGGATATGGCGGCTTTGGAGACAAGTCTTTACCATTTCAGCAGTACTTCATTGAAGGCATGCAGGACTGGTTTATCCCCACGCTTCCCGACGTCTGGAACAACTTCGCTGTCGGCAGGAAAGGTTCTATTTTTTCTATTTGGGATGCCTCTCGGCTCCTCTGGTTCACACGCCCGGATCTGGGCACGAATCCCGACAAAAAGATGTGCAAGTGGCTTGAGCATCCTCCTTTCAAACGTTGGGGCTACTTCCCGATTGACGCCATGGGACCGGGCGGTATGCTGACCGTAATACTCGGCCAGTGCTTGTTGGGCTATGATCGCATCCTGGCCTACAGCAATTGGGCGCAGCGGTTCATCGAGAACACTCTCGGAAAAGAGGAGTGCGAGAAGCGCCACCTGACCTACCTCCCTCACGGGATCGACACGTCGGTCTTCAAGCGCAGAAGTCGTGCCGAGTCGCGCGAAATTTTTCACAAGGCCCTCGGCTTCAAGGGTCCGCAGATTCGGCGCGACGAGATCGTAATCGGCATCGTGGCGACCAATCAGACCCGGAAGGATTACGGCCTCGCGATTTCGGCTTTGGCAGACGTAGCAAAGGCTGTTCCCCTTCGCATCTTTATCCAGATTGACACGCTCGAGCGCCACTGGTCGATTCCAGCTCTTGTGATGGACTACGGGCTAGCGGACCATGTGATCGTGAACTGCGGGCAAGTATCCGACAAGGTGATGAGCTACATCTACTCGGCTTGCGATCTGACGCTCGGGATAGGCGGTGGAGAGGGATTCGGGTATCCGATATTTGAGAGCCTTGCCTGTGAAACTCCCGTACTGACCGGGAACTACGGGGGGCACGCTGAGTGGATGGACAAAGAGTGGCTACTTGAGCCGGAAATGATGCGTTTGGAAGGACTCTACAATTGCATGCGTCCAGTGTTTGGGCGTCGGCAGTGGGCCAACGCTATCATCAAGGCCATCGCCAAGATGCACAAACTGAGGTTTGGGGCACACGCATCGTTGCCTGAAGCTCTCGATTGGAAGAACAACTGGGAGTATTGGGAGGACTGGTTCAGAGCAGGTTATCGTAGCCTCGTCGATCAGGAGCCCGCTCAGGATCATCCCAGCAGCACCAGCGAAACGGACAAGGGGAAATCGGTCCTTCGCAGCCTGTCAACTGCTTCTCAGGAACCCCCCGGAGAGACCGAAGAACGGTCAGTTTCCTTGCCGCCATCTCCCGAACAACCTTGACGCCTGTTTCACGTGGCACAGGAATATCCACGATGAAGAGGTGTTCCCTCAGAACGTCGTCTTCGAGCATCGCTTGCAGCCACTTCTCTCGGTCGATTTCCCCGTGGTCTTCGCGCCATGCGACTTCCCACGTATCCTTGAATCCCTGCGTATTCCTGCCTTGACGCTTCTGAAATCTTATCTTGGCGTGAAAGTTTGGGTTCAGCAGGCCCTTGCACCAGGGGGAGTGACGGCGGCCGTCTCTGACCTGCCCGATGACGGCGACCACCATTTGCATCGGCAGTGCAAACTGGCAGACCTCTCCAAGGGAATACCACGACCGAACCTCGGACAATTTCCGCTCTTCCGACCAGTGAGAAACGATTACAAGCCTACGTAGGTGGCTTGCTGTGGGGTCCAGGAAGGCGGACGAGACCCAATGAGGGGTAAGCGTCGGGTCGGGGACTATCCAGGGCTCTACGTCGGGCTTACGAAGGGCTGTAGCGAGGATGTCGGCAAGGCATGCCGTGTTGATTACCGCTTGATAGGGGTCGTGAAGAGCGTACCGCGTCTCGATGCCCCGGTCCGCGGCAAGCTGCAAAACCTTCTCGCCGGTCAGCTCCCCCCAATCCTGCCGGGTTTCTTCGGTAAGCCCGATCCGGATTGCCTCGTAGAGCATCAGGATTGAGTCCATGCGATGTCTCCTCCAGTGCTGCGACCAATACCCTCTCCTGACACACATCTCGTATGCCGAAAGCACTTCTGCTGTCATCATTCCAATCTCGCAAATTCTCCGCGATATTTTATGGCTGCTTCACAGTAAGCAACGCGAGCGTCTGATTTTGTTTCAAAATAACCAAGATGAACTTGCCTGCCAGACACTCTAATTGTCGCACGCCATTTACGTGTGATGGGCTGAAAATACACTCCCCTCATGCCCGAACAGCCGGGAATCACTCTGCTGGAGTTGTGCATATTCTGGTTCCGAGTCGCCACCCTCAGATTCAATCTACGATTGTCCAACCCGTTTCTGTTTTTGTGATCACAAAATTTCCCGTCTTTGTATTTAAGTCCCAAAATCTCCCTGTGCATTCTGATGAGAATCTGTTTTCCTTCAACTACTTTGTTCCTTACCGCATAGAAACAATGCGACGTGGGCTCCCACTGAGCCTGCCACTTAAATTTATTCAATCCTTCGTAGTCTTCCCTGTCGACTATTGCAACTTGATTTTGCGTGAGAAAGATTGTGCAGTATGATTCTTTTTGGGCTGCCATGTCGGACCTCGATTCCGATGGGGTTAGCGCCCCCCGCTACAACGGGTGGCAGCTTCATTCTACCACAATCTCACTGATTTTTCTTGAGCAGTTCGAGAGCTTCCTTGCGGTTTTTGACGGGCTGGGCAGTGGCACCGACTCCCGCCGCACCAATGAATCGTCTCAGGGCTGGTGATGGGGCTTTGGGTGCGCTCGGCATCTTCATCATTGCAGAAAGGTTGTTGCGCAGTTGAGTCCTGGACGGTTCAGGCAGTTTTTCTATCGCAGCGATGTCTGCGGGCGTGGCTTTTGCGATCCAATCCATGACCTTTGGCAGTTTCACGCTAGCGGCTATCGCTTTTTCGGCCGCAATTCCAGCGGCGCCGGCTACAATTCCTTCCAGGTTTCGGAGAGCGATCACTGGTGCGAGCAGAATCATCACGTCAAACCGTCGTATCCCGCCCAACTCTGCAGACTTGGACTCGATCCTTCTCTTTTTTGCCTCGATGATGCCTTCTGCGGTCGGAGGCTCCGGTTCCTTGACTTTCTTCCCGACTTTGTATTCCGCCACAACGGGTTTTGGTGGTTCTATCGGTTTGGGCGTCTCGACCGCGGGAGGAGACGGAGGCATGCCCTTTATTTTCGCAGTCTTCGGCAAAGCTGAAACTTCCCCCTGTGCACTGCGAAGATTTTGCGCGAGATTGGCAATGCTTGAGGCTTCTGCAGCATACTGAGTAGGGAACTGTTTGAGTTTTCCGATCGCAACTTCTGCGGCCTTCCCTCTCACGAACGAAATCGCGTAGTGTCTTGGGTCCAGCACTCCCACACTCTTTCGAACGCCCGCCACGGCACTGTCCTTGTCGTAGAAAGTGTCCATGTACGAGTGCCAAAAGGAATCGGCATCTCTCAGAGCATCGCCGACGTTGTTTCGTTCTGCGATTGTAAGCTTGGATGCGTCGATCTTGTCTTTCACGTACTTCAGCGCACGGTACACATCGCCTTGGCCGGCTTTCGGTCCCTCGGCGATCTTGGCTCCTATCTCGGACGAGTAGCCCTGCAGATCGCGGAAAGTAATGTTTGCCGGCTCTGCTGAAACGCCTTCGCTTTCCAGAAAGTTGAGAATGTTTTGCGCTTCGGGAGCCGAGATATCTATTGGATGCCCTGCGCCGGCGCTGATCTGTTCAGCTTCGGACTTCTTGCCGAGGATTTCTCGAAACTGCTTGATGCTCTCTTGCGAACCTTTCAGGATGTTTTGTTGTGCGTGTTCCACCGCCTGAATTAGGTCCGTCGCGGGCACGCCGGGATCCTGAGCCGTCGCTTGACGCACGACGTTATACTTTCCGTTTCCTTCCTCGCGAAGCTTTGCGTCGAGGTCCTTGACCTGTTCCCCGAGACGGTTGCTGCCCTCCTCCATGCTGCGACTGATAGATTCGCGCCGTGCATTGATCTGAGTGGCGGCCCTGTTCTCTTCAAGACGAGCCTTCACTAATATCCGCTGTTCCTCCCTACGCGTGGCTACGGCTTTCTCGTACGTGGTTTTTTGCTCGCCGACTTTCTTCTCGTACCCCGCCTTCCGCTCGCCAGCAGTTTCAAAAGCCTTCTCCGTGATGCGACGGTTTTCGAGTTCAGTGGCGGCGTCGATTTCAGCCTGTTTCGTTGCGGCCGTTTCAGACTTCTTCAGGTAGCTTTCGACGAGAGGTCTTGTGGTGTGTTCGGCCTCGGAGCGAGTCAGGTATTGCGCGGCCTTTCGGGGAAACCCTGCTGCCTTTTGCCTCAGTTTACCCGCAAGGCTCAAACCCTTGCCTGCCACCTCGGGTCCTGCCATGACTGTGCCAACGCCCAATGTGGTTCCCAGACCCCCGGCGACATCACCTTTCTCCATCTGTTCCGACGCCACGTCGAGTGACGATCCAAGCCCAGGGATTGCATTGAGAAGGTAATTCATCGCGTGGCGCGTGGCTTCCAAGTAGTTTCCTTTCCCGTAAGCATCCTTGGCAGCATCGAACAGAGCCCGATTCTCTTGCCCGTAGGCTTTCGCGGTTTCGACAGGATGTAAGATCTGGTGACCCAGAGTGCTCACTGTCTGAATGGGATGTCGCAGTCCGGATGCCGCTCCGAAGCTTTCACCGAATCGGGAGACGGCGCTGGCCGGCGGTTTAGCCTCTTCTTTAGGGGGTCTTTCTTTGATGCTCTTCAGGAGAGCCTGCTTTGTTTCGAGTCTCATGCCCGAAAGGGCCTTGCGTTGCTGATCCTCAGTGAGTCCGAGGAAGGCATCGAGGCTGGCTTGAGATGGCGATCCCATGGTTAAGGCTTCACTTTCTTGATGGCGCCCATTATTTCGTCGTCAATGTTCCCTGTCGTTTCGCCTTTCGGCTTGGCCTTTTCCTTCAGGTCCCCAGGACTCGGCTTTTTCAGTGACAGCACCTCGGAATACTCCGTTTCGATGCGTTCGACGTGATCCTTGAGGATATCTACTTTTTCATGGGCAAGGTTGACCATCTGGTGCATCTGATCCTCCGTCAAAGTCACACCAGAGAGTACGCCGCGCTCGTCGAACTTGGCACCTATTCTCGCAAGGTAAGGTGCGGACTGAACAGCTTCTTCAAATGTGGCCCGGTTTATTCGCGCCCCTCTCTGTGCACCGAGGGTCATGCCGATGTGATTGTATGCGAGGGATAGCATAGCCTGCTGATCGCCCTTCAGCGCGTTTACGATGTTCTTGTCCATCGTGTTCATTCTGTCGATCGCAGCTTGGTACTCATCTTTGGCAGATTTGACGGTCCTGCTGGCGAGTCCGTAATCCTGCTTCTGGAGTGCTTGCTGGAAAGCTTGGTTCTGCCTTTCAAGACCCTGCTGAAAACGTTTGTCGGCTTCCGCCGCCTTCCCCTTCGCCTGTTGCTCTTGCTGGGCCATTATAGCTTGCCACGCCGATTTCACTTCGGGAGGTGCCGTGCTAATGTTCCCGGCGTGGTAAGTCTCACCAGTGTTGGGATCTTCGATTGTCTCAAGCCCTCCAGTCGCCGCATTCGATTTGAAATTGAGCGGCTTTGGAGGCTTCTTCTCTTCCGGGGGAAGACCGCGACCCGCAACTTCCGTGGTCCTACTCTGTCCGGTCGAAGGATCAAATTCTATCTGGTACGTTTTCCCCTCGTGCTCAAACGGTTCACCGCTGCGCTGCCACTTCTCCGCGTCCTTCGCAACACCGAGCCATTGCTGATGCTGTTCTTCAGTGAGCCCAGGGATCATCGCCTTCATTCGCTGCCACTGCGATTCCTTCTCTTGTAGCGGATCCCCCGGCCTCGGCGCCACCGCCATTTCTCCTTCGACCGTGGGCATACCGATGTCGGCTGGCTGTTTCGCGGCAGGCTTCTTCCCGGGCCCAGCGCCGTACTCGGCTGCACCGACGCCTGGAGGTGCGGTAACTCCGGGAGCGGGAGCGGCAGCTTGTCCCCCGCCGAGGTGCAGCCACTTCTGGAGTCTTTGCACAAGAGCCCCGCTTTCGTGAGGTGCGTACAGGGAGCGGTACTGCTGGACAGACTGCGTGAGCGAATTGAGCATGTTGTTGTACTCGTCGCTCTTGACGATCTGGCCCTTGTCGTCGCGCGGAAGTTTCTGGATGTTCCCCGCGATGCCTTCCATCTGTCGTTGCAGGTTTTCTGCCTTGCGTTCGCGCTCCAAGAGCGTTTCCTGGTGCTTCTGAAGCCTTGCTTGCGAGTAGGCTTGCGCCCCTGCGTAGAGTCCCTGTGCGATTCCCGCTCCGGCTCCGCCCATTATTTTCCCCTTCCGCCGAGGTAGGCACCTACTACCGTCGCCGGCGCCCCGATGAGAGCACCCCACATAGCCGATTGCTGCTCCCGTAGCTGGCCGATATCAGTAGTGGACTGTCCCCCGACCGCTTCCGTTGCCCCTGTGCCGATTCCGAGCGACTGAAGCATCTGCGAAATCTGCTGTGCGCCGATGTCCTGCATCTTGCCCGCAGCGGTCGACCGCATCGATCCAATGAGGCTGTCGATCTGCGCGCGCACCTTGTCATCGAGTTCGCGGTTTGCGCCTGCGGTTCCCCCGCCCCTAGACGTCCCGAAGGTCGCTTCCTGCCGCTTTGCCGCATCCCCGGAAGCACGGGCCGCTTGCGCTTCTGGCGCCGTAGCCGCGGCGAGCTGCTGCCGGTTCCCGCTCAGGAGCGTCTGCCAGTACTTCGTCGCCGCGTCCGTAGCAGCGGTTCCTTTGGCCTGGAATCCCGTTGCCGCTCCCTTGGCGACTCCAAAGATGTCCTGCAGGCTTTGCCAAGACTTCTGTTGTTGTGCACGATCCTGCTTAATGTCACCGCCACCCATACGAGGCCCCTTCCTCACGTCACCTGTTCATAAACCGGGAACTCCACTTTCCTCATACCGTGTTTTTCGGCTAGTTTCTCCGCAAAGATCGTCTCCGCAATCATTATCGCACCGCGGCATTGGACGCCCAAAAGGAACTCATGAAGTTCATCGGAGAGCTTTTCGTAGAGACCACTCCCTCGCCAAGCTTTCTCCACATAAGCAGGTCCGAGATAGGGATAAAGTTGGAAGATCTCCCAGCCGATCATTTTCCCGTCCTGATCGAAAGCCGCAAGTGCCCGTGAGGTCGCCTTGTTCAGCGAGGCCCAGCCTTTCTCTGCCAGGATCGGCTCCAACTGATCGAGGTCGTCTCCGTCCAGCCACTTCAACGTCACGTTGTCAAGGGTTTTCGTCATGCTCGCCATTATAACCCCTACGCAATTCTCCAGATAGTCAAATTGGCGTGTCGCATCCTGATGCTGTTGACGGCTGTGTGGTTCGCCGCCGCGAGACGCACCAGATCGTTGACTGCAAGGGTGATGATCCCAGCCCCGGACGGGTTGCAATTCTTGACCGGCCCGCTGCCCGCGGTGGCGTGGTTGGTGGTGTTCGACTGCACGGTGGCGTTGACCATCACGCAGGCGCTCAAGTCCTGATTGGCTGCGGTCACTTCGAGCGTTAGGCTGTAGTGAACGACGTAGATCCCGGCCGCGTTGCACTTAAGCTCCCGTGCGTTCTGAAAGGTGAAAGCGACCGAGCCCAGACCATCCGTGATGCTTCCGGGAATCTGGTAGTAGATGTTTACCGCACCGACCGTAATGAGCTGGTTAACCTCGTCTGCCCACATCGAGCCGTACTGCATGTTGGCGTTGACTACCGATCCGTTCGCGGGGTTGGGTATGCCGCTGCCGTTGTAGAGGATCACTTGGCCTTGCGTGCCTGGATTGCACGGCTCCAGTCTGGTCCCGGCGGCGTCAACTCTCAATATCTGTCCAGGGGCAAGAGGCATACTATTGCCTAAACCATGCCTTTCTTTGAAGGTTCTGCAGTTCCAAAGTGTTCGGTCCGTGAGCGTGATTCGCCAGATCTGTGCCCGTAAACGTGGGCTGACTTACCGTACCAGACGGTGTGCCGCCCGATGTGGCCTTGACCAGAGGCATCGCACCCGTTCCCGGTCCGAAAGCAATGGCGATTGTGTATTCTTCCACGGTCACGGACGTACCTGTTCCGTAAGGCGGTGTGTCGGGCCAATATATCCCGCCCGAGTCGAAGGAAATCGGCACTTCGTGTTGGTGCGTGGCAAGAGCGTTACCGCTAAATGTAGGCTGACTTACTGTGCCAGCGGGCACCCCTGCACTCACTGAAGTGGTGACGCCAGAACCAGAGGCTATTGCCGTGTTTGTCGGCCCAGCTTTGATATACGACGGCAAGGAAATGACAGGATGGCAAAGATTCGGCAGGGTAATAGTGCCAGTTGTGCCGTCTGATTTGAGATAGATGACGGACGATCCATCGTAAAGAGCCCATCCAGCGCCCACCGGATCTACTTCTCCGAAGAAGGGACCCATTCCGGCAAGGTGATCATCGCCTGGACCCCACTCCCATCCGGTTCCGGTCCATCTCAGGGTATGCGCGAAGTTGGTCACGTTCACGATCAGCCCGGTATCGCTAGTTCCCAAAGTCCCTGCAAGCGCCGCAAGCTGGGTTTGGGTGCGGTCATAAGTCCCCGAGACGTAAATCCATTCCGTGCCCGTGGAACAGTAGACCAGATTGTTCCGGTCAGTCTCGACATAGATTGCATCCAAATACACCGCTGCCGGGAAGTCGCTTACTCTGACCGCATGGGTGCCAGAGTGTATGCCCGACGATGCACCCAGAAGTCCGGTCAGATTCAGCGCAGACGATCCGCCCAACTGAAGCTGCTTCTGGATTTCCGCCAAAGTAGGTGGTTTGGGTTCGGCAGAGATTGCCTGCAACTGGTCGCGCAGAAAGAACAGGTTCTCGTAAACAAGACGAGCGAAATTGGGGTCTTTTATGTCTGGATGCCAGTTGGTCGATTTCGTCATTGCTAGACTCTACGGACAGGTCGTTGAAGTCAGTAGCCCGTTTGTGAACACAAGATTACAGTCGGTGCCTGCGCTCCCCTTGACGACGACCGTAGTACTTTTTCCCGCAGTCCCGGCAGCATAGAAGCCGGTCGCATTTATCGTTCCATTACCCTTGCCTCCCCCGGCAGCACCGCCAAGGGTCAGACCGTTGGTGGTTGCAATGTCCATCGTTCCCGTAGAATCCACGTCAAAGATGCCGACATGACTGCCGTTGTAGGTCAGGTAAAGCTGCGGTTCAGCATTACTCATTCGCGCACCGATGCCAGTCGATACATTGCCCGCGACCACGTAACGGGTGACCAGTGCATCCCTGGCAACGTCGATGTCCCCATTGCCCCAAATGCGGAAGAACTCGGTGCCGTAGGTAGGAAAAACGCCGCTGTGAGCCCACGAGGGAGTGCCGCCCGCGCCGACATTCTGCCGGCGGAATGAGATGAACTGGTAGTTTGCATCGGTTCCCCTGAAGCACCACTCCGTCGTATGAATATCAGCCGTGCCGATTTGGGTATTGTCGGCTGGAATCCAATTGAGAGTTATCCCGGCCGTGGTGTTCACATTGTCGGCAATAGGAGTCATGAGAACCATACCGCGATTGGACCCGGCCACGATGTTCTGGCTCTCAAGGGTGCTGTTGATGACAGAGCCGTAGTAGTCGATCATGTTCACGCGGTAAAGACGATTCATCCGACCCGGCTGGTGGCCGGTCTGAGGCATGAGGGGATCGTATATTGGAGCCAGCGGCAACGTGGCGTCGTGAAGTTCCTCATAGTTCAGTCCCGCATTGTTAATCAGGGTGAATGGCGCATAGGTATAGCTGGCACTATACCCAGAGTTAATGTAGATCTTAGAGTAGTCGTTGTCGCCGCCTGCGTTCTCAATATAACAGTCCTTGATCGTGTTGGCAGCTCCCTCCACGGTGTAGATCCTAAATCCTCCGTTGGTCTGCGTAATCGGGTAATAGCCAAACGAACTCGGGTTGATGATGCAGTGGTCGAGCAAGACGCCGTGGGAGTAGATCAGTTTAATCCCCCAGCGAAAGGTGGAAAAGACACAGTTCACAAACGATTGGGTGTCAACGAAATCATCAATACCCCCGACTCCGAGATAGGTTCCGTTGAGATTGACATCCGTGTCGAAACCCTGCCATTTGCAGGATTCAAACCTGAGATGATCACTTGTCCAGTTTGCGCGTCCAGAGGGGTCCATGCCGTCGATCTGAGTTCCTACTCCAGTATAGCCGGCTGCATCCGCTGCTGCCCATGTCCCCTCGAATCTGACATTGCGCAACGTGTGGGATTTCAGACCGTATGGGCACCAGAAAAGGATTGCATTTTTGTTCTGGATCTTCAGGTAAAGGTTTTCGATTGTGCGAGTTTGTTCATCCCAATCGGTCGCCGTCACGAAATCGTAGGTGTATTCAATCCCCACGGTAGCAGCGGAATCCCACTGCAGCGTAGCGTTGTTGCCAACGATGTTGATCAGTCCGGGAATGATCCACGTACCCGAGAGCCTGTAGTAAGTGCCGGGATTAGGCGGGATGAACACGGTTCCATGGATCGTGGCGGCATAGGCGGCCGCTGCGTTGAATGCAGCAAGATCGTCGGTGGAACCATTGCCCTTTGCACCGTACTTCGAATCAGTCACGTCCACGAAGAGCCTGCGCTCGTCGATATTTGGGATAGCATAGCGAGTGAAGGCGGCTGTGATTCCTGTGCCAGAGAGAGTCACATCGTACCGTCCAGGGTCGGTCCAGAATTGCCAGTGCCCGGTTGCATCCGAAGTGATCGGGTTGGACACTCCCGTACCCGCGTCATCGGAGTACAGCGTAGCCTTGACAGGCCCGATGGTACTCGTAACAACCGCAGTGCCCGAACAGGTCGCGGTTCCGCTGGTCAGAGTGGCTGCGATGGGAGCGGACGTGAAACCGTTGCCATGCGTCAGAATTGTCAGCACCGTTCCAGCCGCGATCGTGTCGGTCGACGTGAGAGCGACCGAGGCGGTAGCACCCAAACCTCCCCCGCCCGTGAATGCGAGATTGCACGTCTGGCCGACGTTGCCGGTGATGGTGCCCCCGCTCGTGTAGTGACCGGACGCAACTCCCGATGATCCCGTGATGTAGGCAGTCACCTTGCACGCCGGATAGGACCGCTGGACTTTTGTTGTGGAGTTCATCCCGCTGGTGGTGACGCTCTGCCCGCCCTGCGTGCAGTCCCCTTGGATCGAGGCGCGAGGCGGCGTTTGAGCCAAAACGTAAGGGCAAATCAGAAATACTAGAAGCATGGTCAGTCTGTGTTTCATTATCCAGCCCCCATCAGTTTCGGAAAGTCTTTCAGTATTGCGCATGGTCCTGATCGGCCCCACGGTGCAACGTGGATTTCCCACTCATCGAAGTACGGCTGCCACGCTTGAGCACACAAAGCCTGGAAGAAGAAAAGCATTCCCTTGTTGGGCGTGAGCGTGAAGATAGCTTTCCGGTAGGCATTCCCCGTCGATGGTAAAGTGATCACTGCCGGCGAAGTCCCGTCATAGGTGGTGATCGTCATCGTCACTGCCGCGGGAGCGCGGTACGCAGCCACGATCCTATAGATCGACTTGTACCCCTCGATCCCGAATCCGGTTCCCTCGGGTTTCCAAATGTTGAGCGGGATCGGAAGAGGCTGGAAGAGCGGCTGCCAGAAGTTCACGGAGGTCGCGACAGATTGAGTTGAAAAGTTGTCCGTCCACGCAAGAAGCACACCCATGAACTTGGCCGATGTGGCCACGTTTGCAATCGAAGTCGCCCGCGTCGGAGATGCACCAATGGCAATCGCAGTCACCACTGCGGCCCCATACGAAACCGGAGCCAAGCTTATGCCCGAAACTGGCGTACAGTTCAGGATCACGTCGTTCCAGTTCTGACTGGCGCGTTTGTCAGCGCCATCCCACTCGAACGTGGCAAGCACGCAAGCTATGGGTGTCGCATTGTCGTTGTGATTGTCCTGTTGCTTCCACAGGACCCCGTTTGTGTCTGCCATTACGACCGCAGGGTACAGCAAGGGCGTAGTACCAGTAAGCGTGCCTTTCTGCTGCTCAACTCCGTAGTGAACCGTAATGGAGTCGTGGTAGGCATCAGAACTCCATCCGCCTGTGCGCAGGTCACAGATCAGCGTGCGGTGCGTCCCTTGGCTGTCTTCGTAATCCGCATAAAGGTAGTGGCTTGCCCTGCAAAGACGAAAGGTTGCAGCTCGGGAGTAATCCGGTGCGTAGAAGGTGACACCGTTTCTCGTGATATCTTGACCGGCCACGCCTTCGTGCGGGAACAGCGTGTAAATCTTTTCGGTGAGTGACTTGAATGCGCCGCCGCTCGTCATCGCGATGCAGTCTTTCGTGAAAAAGAAGATTGCCTGCCCGTCTGAGCAATGTCCGTAGGGGGTGATCAAAGGTCGTCCTACGGCTTGTTCAATCGGCGTGTACTTCTTGCCAGTCGCTCCCGTCATCTGTGCGGTGTAGCTGAAGGACGGGTAGAGTGCCCACCATCGGTTTGTCGAAGAAACGAGGGAAATCCCCCCGACTACCTCGCCTCCGATCAAAGGCTCGGACGGCGGGCACAACTCGTCGTTATTGGCATCCGGAGCGGAATCGGGATTGTTGGACTTGCAGAAATAGTAGTTGCCTGGGCGAAGCGGATCCCCGACCGCAAAGATGTCGCCGTATTCGTTCGGACCCCACATATAGGGGACAGCGGCGCGCGCGACTTTGGGCTCGGCAATCGTGATGGAATCAGGCGAGTACGCGCCGGCGCACTCCTCCAGCTCGAAGAGGTACGAACTGGCAGAGAGGGCGACAGGGCGCAGGCGAAGCGTGAAGGCTCCCTTGCCCCCGATCTGAATGAGTGTTCCGGGCATCCACTGCGCGATCAGTGCTGGCCACGTCGTCGGTCCGCTGATCACGAGCTGAGTTCCGATTACTGTGATCGTGTTTCCGCCCGTTGCTGGGACCGTGAACGGCAGATCGATCGAAGGCCACGGCTCGAAATTGTCCAATTCCATCGACTTCGCGGCCTTGAGCGAATCGTCGAAGTAGTTATCGTAAAAGTAGCCCGCCGACGAAGGTGCGGATCCCGCGTATTGCCAAGACGGGATCGTGCCCCCGTAGCGGTACACGTCCCAGGTGTCGATCTGTGGGTCGTAGGAGGACGAGAGAAGTTTCACTGTCACAGTCTGACGCCGTGGCGCGGTCCCGTATCGGGGTGAAGGAGTCGGATTGCCGATTGCGCCCGTCACTGCGCTGCGCGGGACGAGCCGGTATCGGTACTCTGCACCCTGATCGCCTACGTCCGGTTGCCCGCCACCGCCCACCCACAAAGAGCCGATTTTGGCAACAACACCACCCGTGTTGTTTATAGAGACTTGGACTCCCGTGCAGTTGATGAGGGTCTTCGTTTCGTCGCTGACCACGGAAGTCAAATCCGAGATGGGGAACATGACCTCAGTGTACTGTTTGGAGCCTGCCTTCATAGCTTCGGCGGCGGCGGCGATTACTTGTTGCTGCTGAAGTGAGAGCAGGCGTTGCGCTTCGGCGATGGCCGCACGCTGTTCCGGTGAATAACCCAGTTGGGTTGGTTCGTTTACTATTTCGAGGGTTTGATCGATCAGATCTTGTATGGCCTGCTTCTGGATCGCCTGTGTCTGCGTTTGGTCGGTAGTAACAACAGGGGCGAGCACGCTGGGTGCCAGAGAGTAGTAGTACAGGTCCCCCTCATAGTCGACGCCGGCATTCACGGCAAAAACGATTTTAATGTCTGTGACGAACGTGGGCTCGTCGATGTAAAGCGACAGGTGAATGTAATCGTCCTTCTGAGGAAAAAGTCCCGAGCTGCCAAGTTGAGTCTTAAAAGGGCTACTGGAAAGTGTTCGGGAGATAGTCCCGATTCCCGCCGATAGTGTCGACGAAATGCACTTCGTAGTCAGCGCTTGACCTACGACTGTCGCATCGATGCCGTCTACGATCAAAGCTGGAACTCCAGCAATAGAATCGCCAGCCGCAAAAGTCCCGCTTGTGGAAGTTTCAATGCAGGCACTCCCGTCCGTTCCAATGACGCAACTTAGGACCAGAACCACTTCAGAGTTTTTCAGCTTGATCAGCGCTCCGCGGCGCAGTGTTGCCAACTGATCCGTTTCAGGAAAGGGAGACTGAGAGGGAACGATGTAGCAGTGACCGCTCGTGCCGGAAGCGTATCGGATCGCGTTAATGACGAGATTGGCCGAAACGGCGGGGATCACGTCCTGGGCAATCACGGTGTAACTTCCCGAAGGCGCTCTGGCGAAAATCAGCTCTGCACTCACTTGGTAAACCGTCGCGGGAGTCCCCGTCTGAACACTGTAGCGCGTGCTGATCACCGGATCTTGGAAGATTGCGGTTGTCGTATCAGTTGATCGCGTTTCGTCGCTCAACGCACCGGCAGTGCCTCCCTCTGCCCAATTCGTCGCCAGACCACTGAAGTCCGTGAATGCCGCTGCCTGCGGTGCGAAGTCGCATGCCTCTTGGGGCTCGGCGATTCCCACTTTCTGAGCAACTATGCTGCCACCCACGGGAGCAGAAATCTTCTGGTAGTCTCCCAAACCACAAACGTACATCCAGGACTGCGGGGACTGATTCGGTCGGAACGGGATCATACACGCGCCTGAACCGACGCTGCCTGCCAGTATGCAAGCAGTCGCGCCGCTGTCGCTGACGATGTGGTTGTTGGAATCGCGACAGAGGAAGCGGGGGAAGTTGTCGGTGCCCAAGGTCGAGTAGGCTCGAATGTCCGTGATCGGTCCTGAGGCCGCTCCAGAATCGATGCGCACATACCCCGGCCGGGTTTGAATCTTCTTGTCCGAGATCGCGCGGATGTTCTGCGCACAGGCGTACTCTGTCGGCGTGAGCGCATCAGCCGGCGAGCACAGGTTGACCCCGCCAAACGTGAAGTCGAATCCTCCGACTGGACGCTGAAACTCAGGCATTGGGGACCTCCAGAGGAGAACTCGTCGCATATCTCGGATTGCGCTGTTCCTCAAGCTGCGAGGTCTCGTACATCGATTTGTAAAGCTCGCTCATGCCGACGAGCTTCGAATTGTAAATCGCCGCACGCTTCAGGAACCGCTGGAAGAGAGGCATCGTGGCCAGGAACTCGGCACCCCCGAGTTTGAAAGCCGCCAAGTGTTGCGCGTAGTCCAAAACTGCATCGTAGTCCTCGCGCGACAACTGAATCTTATCGGTGGGATTGACTGGTACCGGGGCATTCTCCACGACATACGCTGTGACAGAATAGGCAATGCTGCTGTTGGGCTTTGGGTTAAAGGCGACAAGATTCAGGCCAGCAACATACGCGGATTGCGGCGCTCCAGCTACCGCCGCCTGCCACTCGGGATTGAAAAAGTCTCCGTTCTTCACCGAGTCGACATCCAGCGGAATGTTGTTGACTCGCAGACCCAGGAGAGCGGAAGCGCCCTCGAGGAGCATGAGCCCTTGTGCATACCGTTTGGCGCAGTACTCTGCCCGAAGTGCGTCTTTCGCCAGCGATTCCCGGTTGAGCAAGTCAGAGAGAGCACCAAATTTAACCACCCATGACCAGTCATCGGGAATTCCGAGAAGGGAGGCCACAGTACTCAAAAGCGCACCGCTGGCATCGACGGTGATCAGTTCATAGTTTCCAGCGACGGCAACAGTGCGATCAACATCAAAAGAAAGGGGAGGCTCTGCATTCCTCAAATAAGTTTGGGGAGCGCCCCCAAGGGTAGTCCAGCCCGGATCAAAATACTTCTTGGTCTGCAGATCCGAGGGCGAAAGCGGGCTGTTAGGATAACCCAAACCTGTCGTCGGAAGCCAAGCAACACGGCGAATGTCGATCACGGAATCTGGCAGCGTAATGCGACCGGGGGCGGCGACAACCAGGGACTGCGTGAGGTGACACCCAGTAACAGCAAGCGTTTCGTCCCGGCGTCTTTGCAGGGCACCAAGAATATCCGCAATCGCAAACTGGTTTGAGCCGGCCCACGCCAGCGGGTACGACGACGTGAGCGGTTCAAGGAGATGGTACTCGATTTGTTCGATGAGGTCGGTGTCATAAAGAGTGAAAGGGCGAAGTGTCCCGGCCTGAGCAGTCAGGTCGTACCACCACGTATCCGTGAGAAGATCGAAGTTAAACTCTGCACGCCAGAAAGACGTCAGGGCATTCCAGGTGCGAAGGGATTCTTGCAGATAGGCGACCAGTTCCGCTGTCGCGCCTGCGCCCCACCACTGCAGCCCTGAATCGGACAGACGCGCGGCAAGGGCTGTTACGGCGTCCGAGAGTGTTGCGTGTGCGTAACCCAACGGTCCCCCTCATGCAAAACTACCTCTTGTTGATCGTCCGCTTCCGCTTCGATTTCTTCTTCGGGATTTTTGCCCCAGCCCTACGAGATTTGCTCAACAAAATCGCCCTGCGCTGCTTCTCGGCGGCCTTGTCGCCCTTCTCCCTTCGGGTTTTTTCGATGATCCGCGGCGGGTTATCACGCATTTCAACGCCCATGCGGTGCGTGATCTGCCGTGCTTTCGATGTCTTCTTCGCGTGGCTCTTGGGCTTCTTCTTCCGGTGGATCATCGTCTCCTCCTGGTTCGTCGCGTCGATTTCGGAGATCACGTTCATCTCGATCTGAGAGCAACGGAAATTATCCCCAGTCCAAGCAGTCCGATGCCCGCAACAAAAAGGCCTAAGCCCTGGTGGTTTTGCGAAATCACCTTCCAGCCATCGGCGGGGGGTTGCAATCCACCACGAGATAAGGCACTCGTTGCCGTGCTGTTCTCGAATACCCACGTTTGACGGCTTCCCATCGAAAGGGCGTTGTACTGGAGCGAGTAGTCAGTACCAACCGCTTTGAACGGCGATGCGGACTCCTGTTGGGCAAGCATGGCCACCTGGAGATCTGCAGTGTAGTCGGCCTGTTCGGTAAGGCCGCTTAGATTTCCGCCGCCGTTGGTATAGAACACATTGTCCCAAAGCAACATCTGATCCGTGTTAGCGCCGGAGCTGTTCTTTACTCCTACCCCCGTGTTGTTGGCTATGACGTTGTGGGCAATGATTGACGTGTTGGTGGAGATAGCAGTAAGCTCGATGCCATCGCCGCCGTTTGACGCGATGGTATTGCCAATGGCGACCAGACGCCCATTGTCGTTGATCCCATCCACCGCCGCGCCCACGATGACGTTGTTTGTGATGATCTCAGTGCCGCCGCCCACAATCCCGCCGAGGCCGCCGCTGATGTAGCACTGATCAATTGAGGCACCGCTGGCCGTGTCTTTCACGACATTCGCTGCGGCATTGGAGCTGAGGTAGGAGCCGATCAGGTAATTGTTGGCCCCTGTCGCAAACGTGACCGCAGCAGCGCCCACATTAGCCGCGCTGTTGATCACCCTACAGCGGATCAGCTTGCTGGTCCCGCCTGTGACATAGACTGCCCCGCCCGCTGCTGTAGCCGCACTGGTAACGCTCAAGTTGGAGAATATCTGGTGAGCGCCAGTAGATATAAATTGCCCAGTGGTGAAGGTGATCGAGGGCAAGGTGAGGGTGGTATGGCTGGCGAGAGTATCAAGGTCGCCTATGGTTGCACTGTATCCGCGCCACCAGATCGGCGCGGTGGTGGTCCCTGCAGTTGCGAACGTGAGGGATGTAGTGGTGTTCGCGTAGACCCCAGCCTTGATGTTGACCCGATCACCGGAGGCAACAGCAGCAATCGCCTCCGCTAGGGTCCAAGGGCTGCCAGCGCTCCCGTCGCCCCCGCCCGCAGCCGCAGCAGTCACGTACTTGTCGGCCCAGGTGGCCCATGCACACGGAGAAAACATAAGAAACAAGATCAAACCGGGTAGGAATCGTTTCATCAGTAGGCCTCCGTGTATCCCCTTGCAGAAGCATAGAGAGTTGTCACCCCCGAGGCGGCCGCCACGCAAACGGCTGTGTTGGTTTTCGACCGGAACGGCACGACGTTCGAATAGCTGGCCCCTGGCGGAGCGAAGAAGTAATCCACCCGGTTCGCCGCCGTGGCGCATGTTCCATTGCAGACATACCCGTAAGTGCCCGTGCTCGACGTGTTGACGATCTTGATCATAGTCGGCCAATTGTAGGTCGAGGCAACGGCAGGCATGACGGTGATGTCGGTTGTATCGGTCACTCCAGACGCTACCGTTCCCATGTAGACTTTGGCGCCATACCCGAGCCCGTAGGGCACTTGTGTGAAGCTGACTATCGGCAGAGTTGCGAGCAACACCACCAAAATCAAGAGTGCTTTTAGACTTCGCATCGGACCTCCTTTATCGCGTGATCACGGCGCTGACCAACACATCGTTTGTGAGCGTCTTTATGTAAAGGCGCACGAATTTGGGGAACAGGTTCAGAAGATCGTAGCGACCGACGAAGCTCGCATTCACTCCAGTAATCGCTGCCGTCATCCCCAGATTGAGATAGTGCTCATCCTGGTCGAGTTCGGCTCCCTGGATGTCAATTTCGAAGTCTCCCGGTGCACCTGAAAACCAAACTTCGATTGCCGCGCCCCAAGGATAGAAGGCACCCTTCGCCCTCTGAAGCTCGAAGGCTATCGTTTTTGATCCAGCGCCGATGCGCTCATTCTTGCAGAAGAACTTCTGCGTGTTCGTGTTGATCAGTTTCGCCAAACCTGTGCCTGAATAAGTTGGCACGAGACGCCTCCTTTTACATGGTGCCGACGTTGAGCTGCCCTAAGATATTTGCAAATGGTTCCCCGTCCGCGCCGATCACTGCAGTTCGAACGTACCGATTGAAATACAACTCAAACAGGTCCCGGTCGCTATCCTTCACCATTTTGAGCGCTTCCTTGTACTCGGCCTTCGCTGCCCCTGCAAGGAATTTCCAGTCCGAACCCATGTCGCGCCGAGAACCCTCTCCCTTGTTCGCCTCTTTGAACAGGAATGCGACCTCTTTCGCTCGCCAGATGACAGCTTCCTCGGTCAACGGTACAGGCACCGTATCCGTACTAGCGCTCAAAAGCGGCCCCCGACGCAGATAGCTGAATGTGTATGGCAGGATGCTCAAGGGATGCGGGTAGAGTTCATAGAGCATGTATCCCAAAGTGGCACTGCCGAATCGATCATCGACTTCATAGGCGACCGCATGGCTCGGCTGATCGAACAGTGTGCGCTGCGGATCCCTCATCGCAAGGTCCCTCTGTGAGAGCGACCAGTAATCCAGAAAAGCACCGTTCGTTGTGTCCCGGATCGCGAAGAAGCGCTTGAAGTCAGCCAGGGGCGCGGCGAAATACGCCTGATACATCATGTAGGTCTGGCCGGCGCCGTCCGGTTCCATCCACGGGCGATCAAGCGTCAGAGTGTCCACCCCGTCGAAGGCGATGATGTTGTAGAGCGAGTAGTACGGGCTCCGGATCTGAAGCTGCGTGATCAGCGGCATCGTGCCGGCCACTGAGTACGCGAGCCACAGCGCAGCGGCCGTTGCATCTCCCACGACCGAATCCGAGTAGGCGGTTGTCGTGATTGTCCCGCCGCTCAGTCCCGCGCCGGCTGTGAACAGAAGTCCAGGCGTGAGCCAGCCAGCTTCCTTGAGTTGGAATGACCACATCTGTTCATCGTAGATCTTCGCGAGCGCTTCATTGATCTGCGATGCGGCAAGGTCCACGGACAACCCTGGTACTTCTCCAAGCATCCGCTGCTTCATCGTTTGAAAGCTCACGGGTCTCACCTAACAAAAAAAGGAGTCCGGGAGGTTGCCCCCCACGGACTCCCGGTTTGCCAGCGGAGAGGAGATCCGCCGATGAAAAATCTAGTATGTTCCGCCGAACCCCGACAACTGAACCGACTCTGCCGACAGGACGGTGGCGTTAGTCACCTCTGCGAAGGGTGTTGTGGCGCTGTACCATTTCAAAAGCCACGTCGGACGTTTCCCTGCTGCAGAAGGTATCGCCCTCACGCAGTAGGTTCCGCTCACAGAGAGAATACCGTTCGAGCAGATGCAGTCGATGTAGTTTTGAAACCCGGGAAGCGTCACCTTCACGCCGCCAGTCTCGTACAATGCCGGTCCCTTGGCAGACCCTACCCATGCGAAGCGTTTTCCGATTCGATCCGGGTATCCCGGAAGTAACGTCAGAGTCATCGCGCTCATCGCGCCTCCTTATCCCTGTTGTGCAACCCACAACAGAGAGACCCGAATCTTGGTTGCTATCATCGCAGGATCAAGCTGAATTCCGACGATGTTCTGCGTCCATGTCGTCGTAGCCGCTGGAGCATCAATGACACCCGTGGCAACCGCGTTCACAAGGTTGCCCGCCGCTCCAACCGCGCTGAGCGCGGCAGCTTGGCAAAGACAAGTGGCGATTCCCATTTCCTGCACGAAACCGAAGTTGCCCACGGTGATCGCGTTCAGGAAGACAACGGGATGAACTCCGACAATCCCCTTGTCGTAGCTCGTCACGACGTTGAGATTCGGCTGGAGACCGGAGACCATGTATCCGATGGTCCCTGTCTTGACGTATGCCTGTGTCGCTCCGGAATCCACCTGCACGCGCCGGTAACGGCCGGCATGCAACGTACCCGTCGTCAGGTACGAGAGCTGTTTGGCTTCGGCTTCCGTGAGGTCGAAGTAGTCGCCCAAGTTGAGTGCGCCGCCGTGGATTTCTTCGCCGGTGCGGACATCTGCGAACCCGCTCGCTGTCTTGTCATCGCAGGCATTGAGGCATAGCCAAGTTGGCAGTGTTTGAGTTTTGGCCATTAAATTTTCTCCCGAGTCGTGGAAACCGCAGCCACGCTCTCTACAAGATTGCTTTAGGCGCTAAATCCAAATGCCACCGCATTATGGCGTGGCATGTTATTGTAAAGATTGGTCCCCAGTCGCATGAACAGTGCATCGATGCTGATGTTCTGCGGCAACGGAGACCGCCGCAAGCCGTAATTCCAGCCCTTCTTGTTCGTCGGCCGGATCTTGAAACTTCCCGATTCCAGGAAGTACAGCACCTCTCCCGGCTTGATCGAAACGTTCGACGGAACATTCGATCCTGTGGTCGAGATGCCGTTCGCATCGACGTAAGTGCCGGTATAGGTTGGGCTGGTGAATGCCGCCGTCTGGGTGCTCACGCCGGCGCCGTCTGCCAGATTGTTGTTTCCAGCCTTTCCGCCCGTGGGAGCCAGCGAAAGGAAGTCACCGGCGAGCGAGGAAGGCGCAAGCGGATCCGGATAGATTTCGACGCCGTTGAAGATCAGACCATCCCACTGAATGTCGTGATTCTTGTTGCTCACGTCGCGGCGCTGCGCATCGAGGGCATTCGCGACGGCGACGAATCCGAGAACATTCGTGATGCCGAGGTCTGGTTTTCCGCCTGTGACCACGCACTGTCCCCACAACCGCATCAGCGCGTTGAAGTCGATCTGACCGACCGCCCCTGAAGACGTGCCCAAGTAGAGCGGCACACTGTTCAGCGCTGCTCCGATGACGCCGTTGCGGGTATTCCCGCCGTAGTAGGCATAGACGTTCCCGAACGGCGACGGGTCGATCCCGTTGTTCAGGGATTCGTCAAGACCGTTGCAGTTCAGGATGCGGTTGTCTGCGATCGCACTCGATGATGCCTGCCCGTGCCGGAAGCTGTCCATCTCGATCATGGTGTTGATCGTCTGCGTCATCAGCTCCATGAGGATCTGGTACTGGTTCGCGATCATCGCGGGTCCGGAATTGATGACGCCTCCCGTCCCTGAACCATCGTCAAGTTCCCAGTCGTCCAGCGGGACCCACGCGACATAAGCCTTGGGCTTGAAGTTCATCGCGGTGTTCGTTTGCTGACGAGTCACCGTTACGGTCGACCCAGGAGCTACCGCAGCGCCCTGGACGCGCCCGAAGATGAATCCTTCCGTCATCGCGCTGCCGCCGAGGAAGGGATCCCACACGCCGGCCCGCCTGAGTTTCGCTTGAAAGGGGGTATCGACGAAAAGGTTGTTCCAGACGACGTTTTTGCGGACGCTTTCGAGATTCGTAGCGTCTATTTCGTTATACAACGGGTCGGGAGGTGCCATAAATCACTCCACGGTCATTGACCGCTTGGCTGTTGGACTACTGGACAGTCGAGTTTTCCGAAATGTCCTTCTGGATCATCGACTGTGTGGCCCGATGACGTTCCTCGGGCGACATTTTCAACGGGTCTTTCACTTGCCCTGCTGCGACGCCTTTGTTCAGAGTCGAGAACTGTGATGGTTCCGCAATTCGAATGTTCGGGTTACTACCGACCTTCTCGGCCCACTCCTTGTCTTTCGCCGCGGCAGTCTCTTTCCGGATCCCGTCATCGTGCTCTTTCTGCTTCAGGCCGGCGATTTCGGTGCGC
>Ga0315279_10002841_pt1 | contig 25158 bp, 18 predicted proteins | sample YL17G06_20_MG_FD_203694 | JGI IMG/M metagenome (GOLD analysis project Ga0315279, IMG submission 203694) | Sediment microbial communities from Yellowstone Lake, YNP, Wyoming, USA - YL17G06_20 | ecosystem: Environmental > Aquatic > Freshwater > Lake > Sediment | place: USA: Wyoming | collected...
TATACTGCAGGGATCAGGCAAAGGACAATGATAAATCGCAGAAAGTTTTTGGAGAAAAGCATCAAGACCGGCCTTGGAGGATGTCTGGCTTTTCCTTTCAAGGAAGCCTTCCTGGAGGATCGAGCGCTGAAAATCCCGGGGCCCCCTCAAGCTCGGGGCCATCGGCCGGATATCATCTTTTTGATGACGGATCAGCAGCGATGGGATGCTTTGGGATCGCTCAATTCTCATATTCGAACGCCTCATCTCGATCGTCTTGCCAAGAAGGGCGTGATCTTCAGGAACGCGACTTGCCAGTCCCCATCGTGCGTCCCCAGCCGCAACTCCATGATGTTCGGCTTATACCCATCGCAGCTGGGGATTCTTTCCAATGGATCTCATTCTCTGGGAGATTCTTTTTTACCGTGTGACCCCTTGCCCGCCCGACTTCAAAAAGTCGGATACCAAACGGCAGGATTTGGAAAAACGCATTGGGGTCGAACCGACGAACAAAAATCCACCCGCGGATTTGAGATCAGGGTTGTCGGGGCCAAAGAGGTGGGGCTGGAAATCGAGGGGCCCGAATTCGAAACCATCTATGCCCTCGGCGGCTTGAATGAAGTCGACAGCCTTGAAGAGATCGCCTACCTGAATTATTTGTGCGATCTTTGGGGGCTGGATACTATGAGCGCCGGCAACATCTCGGCCTTTGCGATCGAGGCCTCGCGGCGCGGAAAATTAGACTTCCGGATCGACTACAACCAGCCTGACCGGATAGCCGACCTTTTTCGCCTAATCGCTCAAAACGAAGGCCCGGGAAGTCTGCTCGGAAAGGGTATCAAAGCGGCGGCCGCAGAGCTGGATCTTGAAGAACTGGCGATCCATGTGAAGGGCCTCGAGCCGGGAGGCTTCGATCCCCGGGTCTTAAAGGGCATGGGCTTGGCTTATGCAACGGCGGCGCGCGGAGCGTGCCATCTGCGCGGCACGTTTTATAAGGCCGAACTCTCGGGACAGATCGACAAAGATCAGATTGCCGGGAAGGCTGAGCTGATGATCGATTATGAGGACAGAGCCGCTCTCTTTGACAGCCTCATCCTCTGCCGATTCTTCCGCGATTTCATTTCGTGGCAAGAATTGTCTCTGATTATCGAAGCCGCGACGGGTCTTTCCTACGACAAGACCGACCTCGAAAACCTGGCCAATCATCACCCAACAGACGCGGGAATTCAACGCGAGAGAGGGTCTGGGCAGCTCGGCTGATAGATTGCCGGAGCGCTTCTATAAGGAAAAAACTTTGGAGGGAGCCTCTCTAGGCTCGCAAGACATCGATCAGATGCTTCTCGACTATAACCGGATCCGAAGCTCGAGACCGAAGCTTCACCCGTCTTAGTTAAAAGAAGGAGAAAATAATGAAGAAAAAGATCCTAGCGACCGGGGCGGGAGGCTTCATCGAGGGCATCTCGTCGCCCACCTCACGAAAAAAGGGCACAGCGTCCGGGCCGTCGATAGAAAACCCTTCGGCGAGTGGTATCAACTGTTTCCCGAAGCCGAAAATCTGGTCTTGGACCTTCGCGACAAGAGACATTGCTATCAGGCCGTCAACGGCTGCTCCGAGGTCTACGACCTCGCCGCCGACATGGGCGGCATGGGTTTCATCGAGCACAACAAGGCCCTCTGCATGTTGAGCGTTCTGATCAACACCCACCTTCTGCTCGCCTCCCGCGACATCGGAATCGCCCGATATTTCTATTCTTCATCCGCGTGCGTCTATAACGCCGAGAAGCAGCAGGATCCCCAAAATCCCGGGCTCAAGGAATCCGACGCCTTTCCGGCCCTGGCCGAAGACGGCTACGGCTGGGAAAAGCTCTTCAGCGAGCGGATGTGCCGCCATTTCCGGGAAGATTACGGGATGACGACGAGGATCGCCCGCTTCCACAACGTCTACGGGCCATTCGGCACTTATGAAGGAGGACGGGAAAAGGCCCCCGCGGCCATCTGCCGCAAGGTGATCACGGCCCAACTCGAGGGGAAAAAAGAGATCGTCATTTGGGGCGACGGGAAGCAGACCCGGAGCTTCATGTATATCGATGACTGCATCAAGGGGATCACGGACATCATGACCAGCGGCATCGAAGAGCCGATCAACCTCGGCAGCCATGAGCTCGTGACGGTCGACGAGCTCGTCGACATCGTCGAAGAGATCGCCGGAGTCAAACTGAAAAGGATTTACGACCTGAGTGCGCCCAAAGGGGTCCGGGGCCGGAACAGCGACAACACGCTGATCAAGAAGTACCTGAACTGGGAACCCTCGATTCCGCTCCGCGAGGGAATGAAAAAGACGTATGACTGGATTCGGGGCCGGATGACGCAGGGAAAATGATCCGATGCGAGAGAAGAAGGTCCTGGTCAGCGGATGCTTCGATTTGCTGCACGCGGGACACGTCGCCTTTTTAAACGAGGCCGCCACCTACGGGCGTCTGTATGTCTCGGTGGGAACGGACAAGAATCTCGAGCTCTTGAAACAGCAAGCCGCCTATTTCAAGCAGGAAGAGAGAGTCTATGTCATCGAGAATATCAGATGCGTGGAGAAGGCTTTCCTCGCCTCCGGCTCCGGGATGCTCGACTTCGCGCCCGATCTCGAGCGGATCCGGCCGGATTATTTCATCGTCAACGAAGACGGCCACACGCCCGACAAGAAACGGTTATGCAAGAAGCTGGGTATCGAGTACGTCGTTCTCAAAAGGACGCCGGCCGCGAGTCTCCCGCCGAGGGCCAGCTCGCAGATCAAGAAGGACCTCAAATTTCCCTACAGGATCGCTCTGGCCGGCGGATGGATAGACCAGCCCTGGGTCTCGGAGGTATGTTCCGGCTCGATGGTCGTCGCCTCGATTTACCCGACGCTGTCTTTTCACGACCGCTCGGGGATGGCGACGAGCTCGAGAAAAATCGCGATCGAACTCTGGGGAGACAGGCTCCCGTGCGGCCGCCCCGAGAGAATGGCCGAGCTTTTATTCGGCGCGGAAAACCCGCCCGGGAGCGAGTATGTCTCCGGTTCGCAGGACCACCTGGGCTTGCTGCTGCCCGGGATCAGCAAGTTGTATTACGCAGGAAAATACTGGCCCGAGAAAATCGACTCGACCCGGGACAAAGAAACGTGCCGGTGGCTGGAAAATGTCCTCCACCTCGTCCCTCTCAAGCCAAGGCCCATGGGCTACGATCCTCTCGAGGTCAAGAAACTCGGCCGCCGCTGGGTCAAACAGCTCGGAGATTCCGGGGAAGCCTGCTACGCGAGCATCTTGAAACGCGACGTCGCAGGCCTGGGAGCTTCTCTCCGCAAGAGCCTGGAAGCGTGGCAAAAAATACTGCCGAAAACCGTCCCGGATTCGGTCCTCCAAGAAATCAGGAAGTATTCGTCCTTCCCCGGAGCCACGTTCTCCGGAGCCGGCGGAGGTTATGTGATCGTCGCTTCCGAGAAAAAGATCGAAGGCGCCCTCAAGATCAGGATTCGATATTAAAAAAATAAGAAAAAGGAGGAGGAGAATGCTAACGCTTGGAAATCGAAGACATTGGGTCCTCGCGGCGGGGCTGCTGGCCGCGGTGTTTTGTCTCTTCGCGTTTAGCGGAGCGGCGAAAACCGAGAAAGCTCTGAGAGAAAACGACATTCAGTCTGGGACGCAGGGACCCTATCAGCCCTCGTGGGATTCACTCGTTCAGCAGTACAACTGCCCTGAATGGTTCCGCGACGCGAAGTTCGGTATCTGGGCCCATTGGACCGCCCAGTGCGTCCCCGAGCAGGGCGACTGGTATGCCCGTAAAATGTATATCTCGGGCGACCCCGACTATAAATATCACGTCGCGAAGTACGGGCATCCTTCTCAATTCGGCTTCAAGGACATCTGCAATATCTGGAAGGCCGAAAACTGGGACCCGGAGAAGCTGATTCAGCTCTACAAGCGGGCGGGGGCGAAGTACTTCGTCGCCCTGGCCAATCATCACTGCAATTTCGACTGCTGGAATTCCAAATACCAGCCCTGGAACTCGGTCAACATCGGTCCCAAAAAGGATATCGTCGGGACGTGGGCCGCGGCGGCGCGGAAAAGCGGGCTCCGGTTCGGCGTGACGGTCCACTCGGCGAGGTCGTGGACCTGGTACGAGGTCGCCCAGGGCGCCGATAAAGAAGGCCCGCTCGCGGGCTTTCCCTACGATGGGAAACTGACAAAAGCGGATGGAAAGGGCAAGTGGTGGGAAGGTTATGATCCCCAGGACCTCTACGCCCAGAATCACAAGCCGGGAGAGAAGCCGGATCAGGCCTATATCGATAAGTTCTACAACCGGGTCAAAGACCTCGTCGACGGCTACCGCCCCGACCTGCTTTATTTTGATGATTCGGTGATGCCGCTGGCCGGAGTGAGCGACGTCGGGCTGAGACTCGCCGCCCATTACTATAATGCCAATATCCAATGGCATGGCGGAAAAAATGAGGCCGTCCTCAACACCAAACACTTGAAGCCGGAGCAGGCCAAAGGCCTGGTCTGGGACATCGAGCGCGGCCGAAGCCGGAAGATCGAAGAATATCCCTGGCAGACCGATACGTGCATCGGCGATTGGCACTATAGAAAAGGCGAGAAATATAAATCGGTCGGCGAGGTGGTTCAGACGCTGGTCGACATCGTCAGCAAGAACGGCAACATGCTCTTGAATATTCCCGTCCGCGGCGACGGCACCATCGATGATGAAGAGATGAAGTTCATCGAGGGATTGACCCGGTGGATGGACATCAACGGTGAGGCGATCTTTTCGACGCGGCCGTGGAAGGTGAGCGGCGAAGGACCCGTCCGCGAAAAAGCGGGCACTTCGTATCAGGATGAAAAAGGATTGCCGAATACCAGCGAGGATATCAGGTTCACGACGAAAGGAAATGTGCTTTATGCGGTCCTGCTCGGATGGCCCGAGAATCAGGCGGTCATCAAGTCTCTCTCATCGGGTGAAAAACTGTGGTTCGGAGAGATCGCGAAAGTTCAGCTCCTGGGCGTCAAACAGCCTCTCAAGTTCTCCCGGAATGAGCAGGGTCTGACCGTCGAGATGCCGCCGGAAAAACCCTGCGACCACGCTTTTGTTTTGAAGATCTCCGGCAAACCCTGAGCCATCTGTCACGGGGGGCGGTGACATCGCCACCCCGGCTCTGAAAAGAGCTAAAAAACGGGCTGGAGCCTTGGCTCTATTCGCTCCGGCTTCTTTCAAGCCTTCAGGCACATCTCTCTCTGCCTTGAGGGCTTCTATCGTTCGGGGGAGGCAGATCAGACCTCTCGATCTTTCCGGTTTCCCTGCACGAATGCAAACAACAAAGACAATTGCGCGTACAGGCATGATTTAATTCATATCCCCCCATATCTCCTCCGCCTTCCGCATCCCCAGATCCACAGGACACCCCGCGATCATATTTCGAATTTCTTATCGCCCAAAAATTTTATGATCAGGGGGGCTATCATCTGTTTTGCAAATCTGGCAAGTGGTCATTGGTCTTGAAGATTCTTCCTCTTCCTCAGCCTGAGCTTCAATTTCTTCATTTTCCAGTTCTTCGTTGCATTCTGGGCAAACGTATGTAGGTTTTTCGATCCTGCGATAACGGAAAAATTGTGGAGGGACTCTGTCTGGAAAGAGATGGACTATTGAGCAACGCATGCAAATACGCTTACGGCACCTCCGACATATATTAGATAACCTTAAATCGCCGATAAAATCCCCGCAGACGTCGCATTCAAAGCCGAGCTTGCCGTTTCTAGCTGAGTATCCCATTTTCTTCCTTGCCTCTTCTCTTTCGCGCAGGAATATCTTTCTTCAGCGATTCGAGGGCGGTTTCATACCGCCGAAGCTCTTTCTGGATCTCGGTCAGCTCTTCTTTCTTAGCTTTTTCTCCTCCCCTTAGCTTGCTTACTTTGCTTTCTAACATTTCCTCGATGTTTTGCCTTGCCATTTTTGGCCTCCTTTTAGGATATATCTTTCGGGTAGCAATTCGGGTAGCAAAATATGGCTAAAATGCCAAACTAATCCACTTAATCTAGCATAATTTGGCCTAGGGAGCGTGATATCGAGACAGAAGGGTTTAAGGAAGTTATAGGGGAAAAAACGAATTGACCCGTGTAGGACTCGAACCTACAACCCGCGGATTAAGAGTCCGCTGCTCTACCAATTGAGCTAACGGGCCATGGAAAATCCCCCTTAGTTTAGATGACTCGTACATTCCTGTCAAATTTTCTAGAACCTTAATAAAAAATACAGAAACCCTCATAGCCCCGAGGTGGGGGCTCAAGATTTTCAACAAACTCACGAGATTAGCCTGTCCAAATGATCCCGCACCAGCGTTCTTCTCCTGATTGATCTGATGAACGAAATCAAGTGACGAGCTTCCTTAATTCGAAAACTTTTTGGAAGCTCCAATTCAGGCAATGAGCGAAAGAGTTTTGATTTTGCCGGGCTCAGATAAAGAAAATCAATCAATGCTTTTTCTGGAGTCGCTATTTTGATGCCGGCATTATCCCTAGTTTCATAGCCAAAGAAGAACGAAGGATGGACGTGATGAACAGAAATTACCCCGAGCGGCGTTTCATATCTTTTCGTTCTAGCAATCGATACAGCATAGGTGACTACCGGTATCTGAGAAATCAGGCCGTGATAATAAAGCGCGCTCTGTAGAGAAATGTAGCTTGGAAAAGGATTTGTCAGGTACTGCGGCAGAGCCATGAGCTCAACTCTGCCTCTGAATGCCCAGCTTCCTCGCTTAAGGTGAATAAGATGTCCGAATTCGGCCAGACGCGAAAGAAGCTGGCTCGCATGAGCCTGGCTAATATTCAGCCAGGCGGATGCATCCCCAGTCTGAAAAACTGCTCCCTCCATATTCAGCAGCCTAGCGTAAACCTCCACAAGCCTCATGGCATATTCCTTTCAAGCGCTTCTGTAAGTTTCAATCTTATATCGTCCCAAATATCTGCGGAATCATACTGCCTCTGAACTTCCGGCTCCAGGTATGAGATAACTTTACTCTTAAAGGCAGCAAAACTCGTGGAGAGAATGTTTTCTCTTGCCTGGTTCAAGTCCCCAGGGGATCTTTCTAGGTTGGGTATTTTTTCTAACTGTGATGTCAGGAGCAGATAGAGATCAAAAATATCCCTGGCTTGCGTCTCACTCCTGGAGATAATGGCATCAATTTTCTGTTTGAAGGCTGATTCTGCTGAGTAGTGAGTGACAATGAGGAGAGGCATTTCATACAGGCGCATGATCTCAGGTGCAATAAATTCGAATCTCACTGTCACGCCAAAACGTCTTCGCCGCGAGAACTCAATTTTTGTCGGCAGAGTTTGTTTTATGAGGGGACAGGCCAATCCCAGTTTCCATCTCTGAGTGGTCTCTGTTTGTTTATGCTCGGTGACATGTTCAATCTGGATATGTCTGGTTTGAAGAATGTCATGGAACGGCTTTGAGTCGAGGATGTCATTGACCTTTTTCTTGAGTGCGTCAATTCTGACGGCCTGGAGATCAAAATCGATATCATCAGAATAACGGGGGCTTTTGAAGAAGAATCTCATATTGGCCCCACCTTTTAGTGCATAGCACTTCTTATCCAGTTTTCGGCTCAGCTGGTTAAGGAATAAAAGGTGGAAAAGTTCCACAAATTGTCTGGCAGTGGGAATCTTCATCGTAGATCTCGTTTTTTATAATACCTTTAATTGACATATGTGTCAATAACAGGCTTTATTCGATTCTGTTGAGCAGAATATCCCTTTTTTTGAAAGAGACTTTCTTTTATAATCCTTTCCAGGGAGAGCGCGCATGACCACGACCATTCTCTTGATCGTTCTGACGGCGGCCTTTCTCGCGGCAGCCCTCATCCTCGGTCTATCCTTGAAAAACACTTCGGCCAAGATCGAGGAACTCCGCCGCTCCCAGACTGAAAATCAGGCCATGTCCCTGATGCAGCAGCAGATCGGCCAACTCACCCAGGGCATGAACCAGCAGCTCCAGGCCATGAGCGACCACTTTCTAAAAACCACGGGGACGATCGGGCAGCAGCTTCAGTCTCTCGGCACCCAATTCCGCGAAACCACGGGCAATATCGGCCAAAGCTTGGGAGATGTCCGGTCCCATCTCGGAAAAGTCGAGGTCGTCACCAAGGAGGTTCTCGAAAAATCCAAGAATATCGCCGCTCTCGAAGATCTGCTCCGCGCGCCCAAGTTCCGGGGCGGCATGGGCGAGCTCTTTCTCGGCGATCTTCTGGGCCAGATCCTGCCTCCGGCGAATTTCGAGCTTCAATATAAATTTAAAAGCGGTGAGGTGGTCGATGCCGTGGTCAAGATCGGAACGAACTTCGTCCCCGTTGATTCCAAATTCCCTCTTGAAAACTTCAAGAAATTCATCCAGGAAGAGGACGAAAAAGACAAAGCCGCTTACAAAAAGAAATTCGACGCCGACATCAAAAGGCACATCGACACGATCGCCTCGAAATATATCCTCCCCGATGAAGGGACCTACGAGTTCGCCCTAATGTATATCCCGGCCGAAAATATCTACTACGAGACGATCCTCCGCGATGAAGCCTTCGGTGAGGAAAAAAGCACTTTTACATACGCCATGCAGAAGAAAGTCATGCCCGTTTCGCCAAATTCATTCTATGCTTACCTCCAGGTCATCATCCTGGGTCTTAAAGGCCTCCAGATCGAAAAGTCGGCCCAGGAGATCATTCAATCTCTGGCCCGGCTCAGCGGAGACATGGCCCGATTTCAGAACGACTTTGAACTCATCGGCACGCATCTGACGAACGCCAAGAGCAAGTACGACGACGCGGAAAAGCGGTTGGACCGGTTTACCGGCAGGCTGGAGAAGCTGAGCGGAGGCACGCCTTCAGAGTTGTTGGAACCGCCCAAAGAAGAACCGAAATCCTAAGATCTGATCGCCAGATTCTCATGTCCCTGAAATTTTTTCCAGTTCCTGAACCATCTCCGGGCTCGCGATAAAGACAAGGACGTCGGAGGCGCCGAGCTTCGTCGTTTTGGGAGGGTTGAAATCAAACTCCTTCGCTCCTCCTTTTCTCAGCGCGACGAGGAGAGCGCCCGTTCTTTCCTCGAGTTTTGACTCCTCGATCGTTTTTCCCAAAAGCGCCGACCCGGCCCCGACCGTCACCTCGTCGAAGCGCAGGACCCTGTCCCGTTCGCGGAGCATCATATCCAGGAATGTCGTAACGGCGGGCCGGATCATTTCCGAGACCATGCGCATGCCCCCGATGTGGGTTGGTGAAATGACGCTGTTCGCACCGGCTTTCATCATTTTCTTATGCGACCGAAGATCGATGCCCTTGGCCACGATCCGGAGGCCGGGATTCAGGCTTCGGGCGGTGATGGTCACGAACAGGTTCGCCTCGTCCGTCGGCAGGCAGGAGAGAAGACCTTTCGCCCGGCCGATGCCGGCCTTCTCGAGGATGCTGTCTTCTGCCGGGTCTCCCTGGATCAATGGCCCGGGGCCGAGGGCGGCGAGGCGTTCGATTTTTTCCTTGACGGGCTCGATGACCACGAACTTTTTTTGGGTCAGCAGCATCTCCTGAATGACCGTCAGCGCCGTCTCGTCGGAGCCGCAGATGATATAGTGGTCCTGAAGCCGACTGATTTCCTTTTCCATTTTCCTTCTCCCAAGGATGTTTTTGAGCTCCCCTTCCACGACGAAAGCCGTGATGGACGAGACCGCGTAGGCGATCGTTCCCAGGCAGACGATGATGTAAACGACGGTGAAGACGCGGGCCGCCGGATGGGCCGCCGTATCGACGACCTCCCCATAGCCGATGGTCGAGATGGTGATGACGGTCATATAGATGCTGTTGAGGAGGGTCGTCCCCGGGCCGCCCAGGATCTTGAAGCCGGCCACCCCGATGCCGAAGACCAGAAGAAAGATGGAAAGGGAAACGAGAATCCTTTTTTTTCTGTTCATGAAGCTCTATGGCCTGCCCGAGAGGATTCGAACCTCCGGCCTGCGGGTCCAAAATCCTGTCATCAAGTCAAGCGCGCAGAACTCATCTTATTTCAAACGGATCGTTCATTTCAAGCTATAGTTGGGCAGTATTTCGGGCAGGACAAAAGACCTCCCTGAAATAAATTCTTATATATTTACGCCTCATCCCCTATACCCCTACAATAGTATAGACCTTATTCCTCGGCTATTTTTATCACTTTTATTGGAGAGGGAGACAATACCTACTTCCCTATTTTTATTAGAATCAATGTTTAACAGACAAAAAGAAAAGAAAAAAATAGGGAAACGGGCATTGTGTCTTTTAAAAAGTTCAACGCTCATGATCGTCGGTCAGAGGGTGCGTGAATTGACATAATCTGATTATACGATTACTATTTATGATAATATGTCTGCTCGAAATGATCAAATTGAGAAATTAATATTGGGTTTTTCTCAATTTATCTCCCACAAAATCAATACGTTCAATTATCAAAAATATGGGATCGCGCAGGACGATCTCTTCCAAGAAATCCGGATTAAAATTTGGAAAGCTTATGCGAATAACGGCAATAACATTAGAAATTTACATGCTTACATAAAAAAGATCATCACTTCGGTTGTCGTCGATGAGATACAAAAATCAAGAAAAGAGATTAAAACTCTGGAGCTGAATAATCATTGCTCATCGAACCATAATGATAGTCTCCGGAAAATAAACGTCGCCCGCAAGGAAGATTTCAAAGATACTCTGATTCAATCCTTAGCCGGGCTCAAAAACTCTCGTCAAAAAGTCATCAAATTATTTTTATCCGACCTCACTTTGGAGGAAATAGCCAGATTGAACAATTGGTCCATAGGGAAAACAAATAACTTGTTTTACCGGGGCCTCAAAGATTTAAAGAATAAATTAAAAGCGAAGGGGGTTTGCTATGAAGACGAACATCTCCGATCTTAAAGAAATTTACAAAGAATATTTCGAAGATCACAATGTCACACTCAGAGAGTCATGTCCTCCGCCCGAGGCGATTTTTCGCTGCGTAAGGTCTGACATATCCAAAAGGCAGAAATCGAAAATCATTGCCCATATCGCGGAATGCGGCTCCTGCACCCAAGAAGCGAAAGTCATCCTCGATATCACAAAAGAAGAAAATCATTTCATTCGCGGAATTGAGGATTTCATGAATTCCCGTCGCCCACAGAAACCGAGAGAAAAAAGGGTGTTCGTGGGGCGCCTGTCTTGGAATACCGCCGCTATCGCTTTTTCAATAATTCTCGTGGCGGCCATCGTGACCTCTTCGATCCTCCGGCTTTCATCAAGGTCCGCTTCTCGAAGAGGAGCGATATCGGATATCCAACTGATCTCACCCGTGAGCCAATCCCTCCCCGTCGCCCAGCTCAAATTCGTCTGGCAAGATTTTCCAAAGGCGAAATATTACATGATCGAGGCTTTCGATGCCTCGCTCGACCTTATTTGGAGAAGCGAACCTGTCCGTTTGAATGAAGCTTATGCTCCAGAAGTATTCAATGAAAAATTTAGGCCCGGTGAAACTTATTATTGGATGGTGACGGCTGTTTTGGAGGATGGCGCTAAAATCACATCACGGCAAAAGGAATTTCGGATAACAAAATAGCCGTTTAATATTCTCCCGTCAAAATAAAAGCTCCCCAATAATAGGGGTGCGAATATCTGGACTCTATCATCCTCATCTTCGCCAGGCGCAAAGCTTGAGTTTTACTCCAGCCTTGGGAAAAATAGGCGTAAAAATATTTCATGAACTGAGCCGAGGCCTTATCCCCAATGCTCCACAACGTTGAGATAACAGAGCGAGAGCCCATGTAGAAAAAGACTCTGGGAAGGCCCAAAATGCCTTCATTTCTTATGTTTTTTCCTCTTCCTGTCTGGCAGGCCGAAAGAACAACAAGATCGGAGTTTATGTGCATCTTATACATTTCAAGGACCTGTAAAAATCCGTCTTCTTCATCATCCCTGTCCAAAGATAATACCAGAGCTGATCGGAGCGGATAATTTTCATCCGAAAAAGCATGGCAGGCAAAATGAATGATACGATAATTCTCCAGACTCAAATTTTTAAGGACTTTTTCAGTGGCCTGCTTCCCTGTATAAATGTCTTTTTTATCCGGCTTAAAATTTCTGGATATTTCTTTTACTTCCTTCTTGCTGAACGGTATTTGAGAAATCGAAAAACCATTTTTTTCGTATAATTCGAGTAAAATTTCACTGGGCGATGGAGAGTCTTTTTTCCCGAGGAAAGACGTTTTTGGATAAAATGGCTCTCCGAACGCCAGTAAGTCCTTGGAATATCTTTGTCCTTTGGGCCTTCTTGAAAGATAATAGAGCGCGGAGGCTGAAGGCGAATAAGAAATCGTAAAGCGCTTTATCAAGAAGTCATTTTTTGAAGAATCGCTTTCATCCGGAATGAGCGTTTCAAACGGCAAATAATATAATATTCCATCGGGAACGATTATTAAATTCGTGACGGATTTTGGGACTAAGTTTTCAATCGGGTAAAACAACATTTTATAGAGACGCCTCGCTGCCGGGATTCCTTTTAACGGATCGAGGTCAGGATCCTCCAGGAATTTAAGATAAGCTATCAACGAATCATAGATTTTGGCATTCGGGGGGAGTTCAATGACTTTAAATGAAGCGGCCGAAATAAATAATAAGAAGGAGCGATCATCTCCTAAAACATATTCAATCAAGGCAGTATCATTTATTAATAAATTCTTTTGGAGAACTCCAATCGCCACCGGTTCTGTAAAGATCCCTGCGGTTTCGCCTTGGGTAAATTTATTCGAGATCATGACATTCAGCATGTCCTCGGTCTGCCGGAGTTTTAGTTCCGTTTGGGCCTTCTTTTCGCCGTCCAGCTTGGCGGATGAAAGCAGTTTCAAACAGTCCATTCGCGACACTTTCAATTTCTCTTCTTCGGCCTCAGACTCGCGTGAAGCCTTAATGCCGCCGCTTTTGCTCAGCCTTTCCAAATAATCGATGAATGACCGCGCTTTGGCCTTTTCCGCTGTGTAATAAATTTCTTTTTCAAAGGCTTCCGAATATTTTTCCTTGAAAAGCCTGTAGTAAAGGTCCATCAACTTTTGATAAATCGCCATTTTGTCCTGGATGTATTCGGCCCGGCTTATGTCACTCGTGATTTTAGAGCCGATCCTATCAATAATTCTTAGACATTCATTGTAGTCAAAAATCGCTTGCCCATGATCGCTCTTTCTCTCCCGGCATTGTCCGAGGCCGTAAAAAGAGGCCCTCAATAACGGATCTGTCCCGGTTTTTCTTGCCTCATGTAGAGCTTTCGTAAAATGAACCTCTGCTTTTGAATATTCCCCCTTTTTCAAATAAATCGTTCCGACGCTGTTTAGGAGATTTGCAGAGCGGTCTGAGTCGTTTCTTTTTATGGCCATTTCCAAGGCAGGCTGTAAAAATTCAAGAGCTTCGTCGTATCGTTTCAAGTCGGCATAGACACTGCCGATATCCGCAAGAGACATATTTTTCAATTTTTCATCGTTGGCTTTTTGAGCCAGGCTTAAGCTCTCTTTATAGCATTCGATCGCCCGAGAACAATTTTCCGCGTTTCCCGTGATATGATATTGTCTCTGATATGATTTGCCCAAATTCCTAAGGAGGATCGAGAGATCGGTTTGAGAGCCTGAAGATTTTGAAATCCTCAGTGTCTCTAATAAATATTCAATCGATTTATCATTGTCGCCGAGGACTGAATATATGGAGGCGATATTGCTCAGACAATTCATAATTTCTTTAGTCTCGTTGGAATCCCGGACCAAATTCAAAGCGTTGAAATAATAGCTCAAGGCATTTGAATAAGCGTTCTTTCGTAAGTAATAAGATCCGATATTTTTATTTGCCTTTATAACTTCCGCCTTGTGCTTGAGAGCTTGGGCTAAACGCAGAGCTTCCTTGTTGAGATCCAAGAATTTACTAGAGCTCAAATCGCCAAAATAATTTATACTCCACGTCCTCAATATTTTGAGTTCAAGGGCATCGCTCTTAATGGACCTGGCCATGGCCCTTGCTTCTTCAAAGTACTTATTCGATTGCGACAGATTTCCCTTATTTCGATCTTCTATGGCTTGCCTGAATAATTTATGAGTGTCGAGCGCCATTTCGCATTCGCGGCGTTCTTTCTCTACATTTAATCTTAAGGCGAGCTTTTTTGCGCGCTCGAAGTAATTTTCAGATTCATCAAATTTATCTAGATTCCAAAATAGAACGCCTAAATTCCAATCGCATTCGAGCGTATTTCGATCTTCGGCAGAAGAAGAATTCAGGTATTTATTAAAATATTCAGTGGATTCTTTATAGTTCCCTTCTTGTAAAAGGCTCTTCCCTCTCTCAATCAAGGGATTGGTGCGAGAAATATTTCTTTGCGGGCTGAGCATCATTTCGCCGCCTAAGAAGAAAACCAGGAAAAAAGTTATGAAGATCAATCTAAATGGAGATAATCGTCGCTCCCGAATTCTTAGACGCTGATGATAAAACATGAATTTCCAGTTTTTATGACAAAAAAATTATAAGAGTCTTGCTTCTTCTTTTCAATTAAGAATTTCCAAGGACTATTTTTAAACATTTCTGAGGCAAAAAAGCTCAAAAGAAGAAACTAAATCGGATTATTAAGATATATCTTATTTTGTGCTTTAGTTTTTCCTCTTAAGATTGATAATTATTCTAATTTTTTGGCGTCTCTTTAATTGGAGGGCCAAGATTATCATGAAACACAAAAATTTTCAGTTAATACTATTGTTTTGTTTGATTTCTTCAGCCTTTGCTATCGCCACGATCAGGGCGAACTCCTATGTCAATGAATCCAAAGAATATATCGAGGTCTGCAGCAAGGGCATTGCATATGTTCCCTTAGACACGAAATACGTCAAATGCAACGGGATCATCAGGAAGGTCATGGGCTTCACTCGCTTCCTTACCGAAGGGGTAATTGATTGTGAATGTCCAAAGTGCTGCGATGGATCTTGCTATGCCATAATATACGATGGGAATGACTATTGGTACATATGGCTAGCTTGTTGATGATAACAAATCTTACGCAGTGGTAAAGAGAGTCATCCTCTTCCTGAATCAAAAAAAAGTTCAACTCGCGGCCAGGTTTATCTTAGGCGGCGTTTTTATTTACGCCAGCCTCGATAAAATCGCCTTCCCCAGGGAATTCGCTAATATCGTCATAAAATATCGTATCTTGCCTGAAAAATTAGCAATCTATTTTGCTTTCCTTCTTCCTTGGGTTGAATTGATTTTAGGAATTTTCCTGGTTATCGGACTTTATGTTCGCGAATCTGTTCTTGCTCTAGCTTCGCTTCTTTTAGTTTTTATGGCAGCCATGATAATCGGGTCTCTAAACGGAACGCTAAATAGCTGCGGATGTTTTTCAATCAAACCGTCCAATCCTGAAAGCCTTTTTCTTATGCTCACCCGGGATATACTCTTATTATTTGGGTTTTTGATTTTGTACATTAATAAACTCAAAAATCAGCTGCCTCATTTTCCTTGAGTAGCTCGGACCTTCAGAGAAATTGCCCCTCAGCGATTCGATAGCGCTTCGCGCTTCCTCAGCTCTTTCTGAATCAGGGCTGATTCTTCTTACAGGGACAAAAGAAGCGTGCCTGAGAGGATTCGAACCTCCGACCTACGGATCCGGAGTCCGTCGCTCTATCCGCTGAGCTACAGGCACGCCGTCGCAATATCCGGGTAATTTTATATCTTAATCGAGCGGCAAAGGCAAGAAAAGAAAGGCCGCATAGGTCACATTTTGGCCACAGAATGCTTCTTACGGATCCCCAATCGGGTTTTGAGTCCCGAGTCCATTGTCAAAAGCAGGGAGATGGGTTTATAATCGGTCCACTATGCGCGGAGATGCCGATCAGGCACTCATCGTTCTCATCGCCACAGTAAGGAAGATCACCCCATGACGAAATTCGGTCGTTTGTTCACGCTTCTGGCCGTAACCGGTCTCCTGGCCACAGTCGCGTTCGGCCAGGCCGATGAATCCGTCGCCTTTGGCCGCCAGGCGGTCGCAGAAGCCCTGGCCGGCCGCGGGTTGAAGATCCCGGTCGAAATCCATGTCGGAGGGCCGGGGCTTCCTGAGAGCTTTTCGATCACTTTCAGGAACGGCATCGCCTCCATCCAGGCTCCGGACGCTAACGGCGCGCTTTATGGCGCGCTCGAGCTGTCTGAGCGGATCCTCCGCCGTGGCGGGGCAGCCCTGAGCGGCGATCCCATCACGGGGCGTCCTTTTCTCCGCGATCGGGGCTGGAATATTTTTCTGACCCTGCCCTGGGATTATGAGGCGTCGAATACGGATTACGATCCGCGCGCTCTCGTCGACCCCGATCGATGGTGGTTCGCCAACGACGGTTTCTGGCGAACCCTCTTCGACCAGATGGCCCGGGCCCGGCTGAACTGGCTCGACCTGCACGGGACCTGGGACATCAGCGTTACCGACGCGCCCAACCTCTACGCTTACTTCATCCAGAGCGATCGGTTTCCCAAGGTCGGCGTTTCCCCGGACATCAAGGCGGCCAACCTCCGCCGGCTCAACACGATTATCCGGATGGCCCACGCGCGAGGCGTCCGGGTCAGTCTGATGGCCTACGAGGCGCGTTTCCGCACCCCGCACGCGCCGGAGCCATACTCCGAGAACGAGGCCGACCTCTACGCCTACACGCGCGAGGTCGTCGAGAAACTGATCCGCCAGGCGCCCGGGCTCGATGCCATCGGCTTCCGCATCGGCGAGAGCGGGCACGGCGAAGCGTTCTTCAACTGCTACCTTGAAGCGGTCAAGGCCTCAGGCCGGGACATCCCGCTCATCACCCGGAGCTGGCTGGCCCGGAAATCCCGCGTCGTGCCTTTGGCCAAGGCGTCCCGGGACTTCACCGTAGAAATCAAGTACAACGGCGAGCAATGGGGAGCGCCCTATATGCTAATGGGCGGACGCATGGCCGGCTGGTACAGCTATTCCTTCGAGGATTATCTGAGTGATTCGGGAACGCCGGACGCGGCCCGCCTATGGCCGGGAAATCCCGGCCCTGGAGGCGGGAGCTGGCCGGCCCAGCCGTACAAAATCGTCTGGCAGGTGCGGGCTAACGGCACACACCGCATCCTGCCCGTTTATAACCCGGCAGCCGTCCGCCGGGCCGTCCGCTCCATGCCCCTCGGCACCGCCTCCGGGTTCGTCGTCGAGGGCTTGGAAACGTACTATCCGAAATCTCCGCGCTATTATCTGGCCGACCCGAATGACTCCTATTGCGAGTGGACGCACGAACGGGATTGGATGTACCTGAACCTCTGGGGACGTCTGGGCTATGATCCCAACACGCCGGACGAAAAGTTTGACGCCCTGGTCGCCGACAAGCTCGGGGCCGCGGCTGCACCTCTCATCGACGCCTGGAAGGCGGCTGGCCGGATCGTGTCCACAGCGTTTTCCGCCTTCTCCCTGGGACCCGACCACCGTAACCATGCCATCGAGCTCGAGTGGGGCGGGGACACTGCAGGCTACCTGGCCGCAGAGCCCTTCGACTCGCATGTCTTCTCCTCGATTCGGGAGGCGGTTTCAGGGAACGGCGCCGGCAGGCTCGACGGCCGCATTCCGCCCCAGGTGACCGCCGCTCGCCTCGCCTCCGACGCTGACGTAGCGGCAAAAGCCGCCTCGATTCAGTTGTCATCCGCGCCGGCTGGTGTGAGGAAACGCCTCCGGGAACTCATCACGGCCTGCGGCCAGGCCAGCCATCTTGGCCGCTATTATGCAGAAAGGTTCCTCTCGGCGTGGCGGGCCGGCCAGGCTGAAGCCGGGACAGCGGACGCGGCCGGGCGAGCCACGGCCCATATGCAGGAAGCGGAGAAGGAATGGAGCGCGCTTGCCGCTTGCACTTTCTACAAACCGTTCACGGAGCGGCTCCGGATGCGGACCAACACATATCATTGGGCCCAGGAACTGCCCAAGGTCAAGGCCGAACGAGAGCGGCTGGCGAAGATCGCCGCACCCATCCCCGATCCGATCTCTCCCCTTCCGGTAGAATCTCGTCCCCCGGCGATCTCACTCGAACTCGGGCCGGAAACGGTCAAGCTCGCGATTCCCGCTGCCGGCCTCACCCGGGCCTGGGCCCTGATCAAGCCGCTCCCCAGCAGCGCCTTCTTCCACAAGGTCCCTATGGTCCGCCGCGGCGCCCGGTTCGAATACGAGTTCAGACGCGAACCATGGGGGCATTCTGTCGCAGCCGAGATCGAAAGCAACGGACGTGTCCGCCGCATTCCCGGCTGGGAGGCCGACGCGCCTTATCTCGTCGTTCCGTCCCTCCCGGGGCCGACACCGCTTCTCTATTCCAGCGAAGAGGCCCTGACATATCTCGACCCGGCCTCCCTGTCGCCGTCGAAGCACGGTCTTCTTCTCGTTTCCTCGCGAGCCTGGAACTTCCACCGATTCTTCACCATTCCCGTCGAGCGGAAGATCCTCGATCCCGTCCGATTGGGGATGACCCTTGTCGTCCTGGCCCAGGACTATGCTCCGGGGCGCTACGCGCTCGATTGGCTGCCCCGGCCTCTCCAAATCGAGTCCCGCCGGGAGCGCGTATTCGACCCGGACGGCACGCTCGGCCTGGCCAAGATCGAAGACGATGACATTCTCCGCCAGCGATTTCTGCCCAGCCCGGGCTGGGACGTGCCGGGTAACGGCGGCGTAGCCATCCTGAGGTGGGGCGAAGGCCGGATCATCCTCATCAACGCCCGCCTTCTCGAACGCCTGCACATCCCAGCCTGCGCGGCCTCACTGGCCGCGGTGCTGAGCCTGGGCGGCCGGGAGAAACCCGTCGTGGTCATCGACGCCGGGACAGAGGGTGCGGCCTCTGCTTCGTCGGTCATCATGGATTTCATGACCGGCCGCGACATTCCCTTCCTGACGCTCGGGGAGGTTACCGGCCGGGCCCAGGGCGTGAATGCGAACCAGCCCATTCCGGGACGCCTTGATGACGACGATCTCCTGGCCTTTTTGAATATTCGGGCCGACCAGATGGTCAATGCCTTTCTAGACAGAAAAGTCAAATCGGCCGCCGCCTTGCCCTCTGCCGCGTCTCGTGAGGAGTTCGACCGGCGGCGCGAAGCCCAACGCCGCGAGCTTTTTCGGTGCCTGGGACTCGAGCCCCTGCCTCCGCGCACGCCGCTCAATGCCCGGGTGACGGGAGTCATCGAGCGGCCCGGATACCGGATCGAAAAGGTCGTCTTTGAGAGCCGGCCGAACTTCCCGGTGACGGCCCATCTCTACGTTCCCGACGCCGCCGCAGGCCGGAAGCTTCCCGTCATCGTCAATCCCCACGGCCATTGGGGATACAAGAAGCAGGAGCCGACTGTGCAATCGCGCCTGATCGGCCAAGCCGTGCACGGTTACCTCGCGCTCGTCGTCGATTCCCCCGGTTCGAGCTTCGAGGGCGATCGCCGCATCGAGCGCCGCTCCGCTGGAACGCACGACGACCTCCGTCTCATCCTGGGCTCGCAGAACGCGACGAGCGTCTATGTCTGGGACCTCATCCGAGCGCTCGACTACCTGGCCACGCGACCAGAGGCCGACATGAGCAGGATCGGCCTGACAGGCGCGTCGGGCGGCGGTCTGGCCACGATGTGGGCCTTCGCCGCCGAGCCCCGGTTCACCTGCGCCGCCAGCGTCGTCTACGCCAGCAGCCTCGAGATCAACCCGCAGAATGGGTGTCTATGCAATCATGTTCCCGGCTCGCTCCAGCTCGGCGACCGGGCCGACGTTTTTGGGCTGCGGGCGCCGGCACCCGTCCTGATCATCGGGGCCGAGGAGGATAGAGAATTCCCGGCCAAGGGCATGCGCCTCACGGACGAGAAGCTCCGCCGGCTGTGGGGACTGTTTGGAAAATCAGAGGACGCCTGGTTGCGCATGTTCCCGGGCGGGCACGATTACAGCCGGCCCATGCGCGAAACGGCGATGGGTTTCTTCGACAAGTACCTGAAAGGCGTCGGCGACGGAGCGCCGGTGCCGGAACCGTCATTTGAGACCAAACCGCCAGAGGCGCCTGAGCTTTACGTCCTGCCCGAACCGCCCACAAATTCTCTGACCATGCGCGGGATCGCGCAATCGATGTTCGACCGGCCGGCAGCCGCCGGATTGGCAGCGGATTATGTCCGCCTCAACGGCGGATTTCCAGGCGTCGTGCCGGCCGAGCTCAAACGATTGGACGAGGCCGAGGACAAGGTCCGCTGCACATTCGTCTCGGAACCCGGACTCACCGTGCCTGCGATCTACTGGCCGGCAAAAGGAACCGCAAAGGCCTTCGTCGTGCTCGTAACGGAAAAGGGTAAAGCCGGGGCGGCCGAGGAGTTCGGTGTCGACAGGCTCCGCGAATCCGGGATTGCCTGTCTGGCTATCGACCCCCGCGGACTGGGAGAACTCAAGGGGCTTGACCTGCGCCTCGCGACCTACCTTGGCCAGGCGCCCGCTTTCGGAATGGGCTGGGATATCAGCCGGGCCATCGCCGCCTTGGCCCCGGAGACAGCCAGGATCGCCGTGGTCGGGCGGGGCCCGGCGGCCGGACAGGCGGCGCTCGCGGCCGCTCTCATCGAGCCACGCATCCGCTTCACCGCCGGATTGGCCACGCTGGAGAAATTCCCTGACGCCTTCGGCGACGATATCCCGCTCATAGCCGTGCAGCCCCGGGCGAATTACGCACCGTCCTTGTCGCACCTGCGCGAGCTAATCAAGGCCGAGACGATGTGGAGCTTCCTTGGAGGACCAGACCCGGACTGGGCCGGCGCCCTCATCCGCTGGGCACAAAGATAAGGCCAACGAATTATTATTAAGCAGCAGCCAAGCTGCCCCCTCACCAAATGCCGGGAACGAGGCGGTAGCGGACTTCCTGGACGAAGTCCAAGTATCCAGGCAACTCGGCTTGAAGCATACGATCCTCCAAAGACGTTCTAATGATCAAGAGCGCCGCCGCCGTGAGGCCTGGGATCAGCGCCCACAACGAGCCCAACAGGAAGGAAACGCTAAGAGATTGGAGAATGAATCCGACATACCCCGGGTGCCTAACAAACCGATAGGGCCCGGTGCGACACACCGTCTGTCCGCGATCGCTCTGAATGCGGACTGCCGTTGAGAAGTACGCGTTGGCTATCATCGCCCATCCGCCGAGCCCCAGTCCAACCGCAAGCACCGCGGCACCTGCAATATTCCATGCGGCGCTGAGCTCTCGGGTCCAACCGAAACGCACATCCAGACCAGCCACAAGCGGGAGCACAAGAAATAGGGCAAGGCTATAGAGACCAGCCACAACCTTATCCCAGCCCTTCGTCTCCTTGGGTCGGCCGCGCTCCGCGATGGTCTCAGGACAGGTGCGGAGCATGATCGTGCCGTTGATTGATACACTCACGAGACAAATGCCCAGGAAGACCCACGCCCATGTCCAGTTGAGTCGGCCGGCGGCCAGGAAGAGGATACCCGCTTGCAAGACGAGAAAGATTGCGATTGTTCCAAACCGCATGAAAATGCCTTTTGCAACGTTTGGACGATCCTCGGTTGGCGGGATTTGAGATGTGTTGTTCATATGGCCTCCCGGTTTGAATTCATCGCCTGCTGCCTAGCTATCAACATACAGCATGCTTTATTTGATACAAACTTCGTCTCACTGACGTCGTGTATCACGTGATTCTATTTAGTATCCCTGCAAGATTGCTATATAATTTTAAAAACATCGATAATCGATTGCAAGCATTGACGCGGACTTGCGATTCAAGTAATGTCTGGAGCCGGGATGGAGATGATTTCGGAACCGAGCGGCCGATGAAAAGAGATAATTTGGAAAAATATCCGCGGAATCCCGTCCTGCGGAACGATCCCCTGCCCGTGGAGATCGTCCTCCACCCTTCATGGTGGAACCGGCAGGCCGGGATCACCTTCGACGAGGATTTCTTCTATCATCCGTCACGGCGCGTGGAAGCCGAGCGCCGGATGGAGCGGATCTTGTATGAGCGGTTCGGCGACCTCGGCCTGGGCGAGGACCGGGATCGCGATTGCCCCGTCATCGGCGCCGTCCACAACGCCGCCGGATTCCTCCTCTCCGAGATGCTGGGCTGCCGGGTCGATTACCGGGAGGATGCCCCTCCTCAGGTCGTTCCCGCGAACCGGGCGGATCTCGAGGTCGACGTCGAAGGGGCGTTCACGAGCGTTGCCTTCCGCCGCCTCCTGGGACTGATCGATGCCCTGAAAGCGCGATATGGCTATGTGACCGGCGACGTCAACTGGGCCGGAATCCTCAACCTGGCCCTCGACCTCCGGGGCCAGGCCATCTTTCTCGATATGGCTGACCGGCCGGATGAGGTCCGCGTCTTCTTCAGCCGCATCGCCGAGGTCATCGAGCGTTTAACGACCGTCATTGCCCGGGAGACGGGAACGACCTCGATTTCGGTCAACCGGATGGTCCGGCACATCCAGGGGCCTGTGTTTCTTCACTCCGAATGCGCCCTGACCATGATCTCCGCCGCGCATTATGAAAAATTCGTCCTGGCCATCGACCAGGCCTGGAGCGAGCGTCATCGGCCGTTCGGCGTCCACTATTGCGGCGCCGACCCGCACCGCTACGCGGAAGCTTTGGCCAAGATCCCCCACCTGGATTTTCTCGACGTCGGGTCGGGAGGGGACCTCGGCGCCCTCCGCCGGCGGCTACCGGGGACGTTCCTCAACATCCGGCTGAGCCCTGTCGAGCTGGTCGAACAGAACGCCGAGGAGATCCGGCGGGCCGTCATCGACCGCGTTATCGACTCGGACAATCCTCATCTCACGGGAGTGTGCTGCATCAACATGGACGACCGGGTGACGGACGACAAGATCCGGGCGATCTTCGAAGCCGTGTTTGAGATGCGGAAGCGATATGCCGCTTCAGATTAAGCTCCCGGGGCATATCAACCGCTTGTCACAATCTGGGCCCAAAATGCTGGATATAAGCTAAGAACGCAGGATTAATCTATTTATGACAAATGAATAAAAGCCGCCGAAATATCGAGGACGACGGATGGGAAATCCGATGATTTTAGAATGAACAAATGTAAGAAAAAAATATTACCCCATCAGACCGTGCAGCCTCTTCCTGGCATCCCCAACCTCGGGGATACCTGGATCTGCGTCTTTGTGGGGACTGAGGAATTTTCTGGTTTGCTCTTAAGGGAAGTCAGGACGGCTGGAGAAGAAAAAAGAAGGCTGCTGATTTCCTTATTGACAGCGAGCATCGGTCGGCGATATGTTTTTGGGGAAGCGAATTGCCCCAATCGTGAGCTGAAAGCGGAGAGATTGCTGAATTCAAGATGTTGACTTTGTCCTATAAGAATTTTAGAAACTTTTTAAGGATTGTCCCCGTCTGTCCTAAACCAGAGGCGATCGGGCTGGAAAATATTCCGAGAAATGAGCCGACACTCTATGTCTACAATCACATAACCAGGCGAGCGGAACCGATGTTTCTGGGAATGACTGCTCCCGCGAAGCCGCCCATAAGATTCTTCGGGGAGATAACGATCGTCAGCAATTATGAACGATCGACAACAAAAGAAGACCTCGTGGACTCCATATTCTCTCGCAGCTTTCAGCAGAAAATGGGGAAGAACGCCTTGACTCGTTTTAGCTTTGAAAAGCTCACGGATTTTTTAACACGGTTTTTCATAGCTCAGATGAGCAGATTCCAGATCATACCGATATATCTCCATGATCCCCCGACAAAGGATGAAGAACTTATAAAAAGACACATCAATAAGCAGGCTCTGGAGGAATGTCTGAAGTGCCTGGAGAATCATATTCCCGTGGCTATTGCCCCGAGCGGCGGGAGCACCCACGAGGCGGCGGAAAATCCCGTTTCCCAGACGATTGTTCCGACACTGGCCAGCTTGCTCTATAAGCGGGGAAAAGTCGTCAAGATTGTGCCGAGCATTGTGAAAGAAAGACCCATCGTCAATAAAGAGACATACAAAAAGTATCTCGCCGACAGAATCCCTCTCTGCCGATTTTGCGGATGGCTGATGAATAAAATCAAGGCCAGGCCCTATGAGAGGCCTCGCCTGATCGTTGAGTTTCTCCCTCCCTTAACATTTGCCCAAACGAATCCAACAAAGGCAGAGAAAATTTTGTTCATAACAGAGCTTCAGCACGCCATGTACACGGCTCTGAGGAAAGAGAATTCTACCGAAATAATCGGATGACATAAACTCAATATTTTGCCTTCAGGAGGCTTCGGAAACACTCCGGGATCTCCTCAGCCGCTATGAGAACGACCCGACTGAAAATTTTTTGGGCCGGTCATCAGCTCCCCTGACGCGGCTTCATCTCGATTCGGAAGGCTGGGGGACTTGGCCTCAATTCTTTTCTTTTAAAATTTATATCCGATCTTCCTCAAAAACTCCTTCCTCTTCTTGATATCCTCCTCCCCTTCCACTCCTTTTGTCTTCACCCCATCGACAACCCCTAAGATTCCTCGTCCGCTCTCAGTTTCTGCGATGATCACCTCAACGGGATTTGCCGTAGCGCAGAAGATCCGACACACCTCGGGGACGTTTTTTATGGCATTGAGAATGTTAACAGGATAGCCGGCCTCCATAAAAATTAAAAAACAATGTCCTGCAGAAATATTCAAGGCATTCTTTTTGGCAATCTCTATGAGCCTTTCCTCATTCCCTGAATATCGAACAAGGGCCGGACCCGATGACTCACAGAAAGCCAAGCCAAACTTCATATGAGGGGCTGTACTGACAATGGCTTCATGGATATCTTCAATAGATTTTATAAAATGGGATTGGCCGAGGATAAAATTCATGTCCTCTGGCTTTTCAATCCTGACAATCTTGATTTCCATTTCAGGGCCTCCTTTTCATTGCTTTTAAATTCTTTAACCCTCTTATTTAATCTCGATCGGCGGAAGGTTCGCCGCTTTGAGCTGGGCGTTAAGGTTCGCCAGCTCCTGCGTTTTGAATGTGTTCCACTTCGCCATCAGGTTCGCAAGCGCCTGCCGACGCTCGGTGACCGCCGCGACCACCTGGCTCGTCGGCGCAGCGTCGGCACCCTGCATCAAGCCCATGAGCGAGCCGAACGAGCTGCCAATGCCCGCCAGGGTGTCCTGCCCGCCGCCTCCGCC
>Ga0315279_10002843_pt1 | contig 25143 bp, 30 predicted proteins | sample YL17G06_20_MG_FD_203694 | JGI IMG/M metagenome (GOLD analysis project Ga0315279, IMG submission 203694) | Sediment microbial communities from Yellowstone Lake, YNP, Wyoming, USA - YL17G06_20 | ecosystem: Environmental > Aquatic > Freshwater > Lake > Sediment | place: USA: Wyoming | collected...
GGACCTGATCGTGACCTCCCCGCCCTATTTCGACGTGGTCGACTATGGTCAGAAGCATCCGGACCAGCTCGGCAACCTGCATCACTATGACGAGTTCCTCTTGGGCATGGAGAAGGCGTTCGAGGGCATGCACCGCGTGCTAAGGCCGGGAGGATATGCGGTGGTCAACACCCAGGACCTCTTCAAGAAAGAGGCTAAGTGCCCTATCCATTCTGATTACATCCAGATCGGCAGGGGCATAGGTTTCCAGGTGCACAATGTCAACATTTACATCCTCAACTATTCCACCGGTGGAAGGCTCGTGTATGGCTATCCGGTGGCCTACTACCCGAAGAACGATCACGAATACATCGTGATTTTCCGCAAGGGGGATTCATAGGCCTATCTCATGAACTTCTTCGGCAGGAAGACGAGGACCAAAGCCAGCCCCGGTCCGAGGTATAATCCGGACCAGAGGATCGTTCCAACGATGGCGATGGCCAGGAATTTGATCCGAGCGAGGGATCGCCCTTTCACCTCCTTTGCCAGTCCCGAGGCCAGCATGATCGCCCCTAGCGTGGCCGCAATGCCCACGAACATCAGGGTGATGAAGGTCTCGTTCACGAACGGCACCTTGGTCAAGGCCAAGAAAATGTGGTAGACCAGCATGAGCGCCCAGCCCGTGAATCCCAGGCCTGATATGACCATCAGCCATCGAGTTGCCGAAAGCCCCTTTCTCCTCCAGACCACCAGGCCGATGCCTATCACCAGCACTGCCAGGAGCGGAGCTATGGCGGAGAGCAGGCCTTCCCCTTGCCAAACGTAAACCCTGACTATGGCCGGCGGCAGGAGAATGATCTCGACGGGGGTGTAGCTCTCCCGGAAGCCCGGAGCGAGCGCATAGTTGCCGCCTGGGCCGGAGGCGAACACGGCGATGTAATAGGTCCCGTTCGCGGTGGCGTTCATCTCCAGACCGGCCGTTTCATAGAAGTAGCCCGGCGAGAAGCTCTCATAGGTGGCATTTGAAGGTTCCGAGCCGTCCACCCTGATGACGTCCACGGAGGCAGGCACTTGGACGAAGGCGGGGAGGCTATCATGTCTCCCCAGCCCCGGCCCCATGAGGGCGAAGCTCGGCAGGAAGCCAGTGGCATTTGGGTCGGAGGCTGCGATCAGGCTGATGAGCAGATGGTCGCCCCGGGTGACGCTCATATCGTAGTACGCAGCCCTTTCGCCGCCCTCGAGCTGAGCATAGATGGCCCAGGACTTGGTATCATCAGGGATGTTGAAGGGATGGGACAGCGCCTCGTTGCCGGAAGGAAAAAGCGGTGAGTGCGCTGACGTGGTCCCCGCCGTCAGCGCCGCCGCCAAGAGCATGACCAATATACCGAAGGGGACGAAGAGCTTCGTCCTCCGCAGAAGACCCCTCACGCTCCCTTTCTCCTCCTGACCAGGACCAGGAGCGCACCGACCACCGCCACTGCGACCAGGACCCCCACGACAGGCAAGGTCATGTCGGCATTGCTGCCTCCATTGCCCGATGGAGGGTTGTCGATGGTGAAAGTTATCTCAGAGAACCCTGGTCTCCCGAGATCGTCCACGGCGGTCACGTTCAGTCTGTGCCCGCCATTGGGGAATCCCGTGCTGTCCAGCGAGGCCGAATACGGGGTCGAGGTCACATTGGCGACCGCTCCGCCGTCGATCCTGAACGAGACGTAGGCGATCGGGCGTGTGCCCAAGGCCGTGGCGCTCATGTCCATCCTGTCCTTTATGGTCGCTCCAAAGGCGGGTAGTTTCACCGCCACGCTCGGCCCCGGATTGGTGACGAACACAGAGATCTCCGAGTGGCCGTTCTTGCCCGATTTGCCGAAGGCCGTGAGGTTGAGGACATGCTGGCCATTGGGCACATTATCAATGGCGAAGTACCAAAGGTAGGGGGTCGCGGAGAGGTTTCCCAAGAGCGCGCCGTCTATGCTGAGGTGCACCCACTTTATGGCGGTGCTCAGAGTCGACGAGGCGTTTATCTGGACATTGCCCTTGAGATTGGCCCCTGGCAGGGGATTGGAGAAATCGATGACCGGCGGCGCATTGCTGACCGTCACGGTGATCTGCTGATAGCCTTCATGCGCCTGCGAGTCCCGCGCCGTGACGTTGACCAAGTGCGTCCCGTCCTCAAGCTGCAAGGTGTTCAGGGTAGTGGTGTAGGGGGCGGAGGTCCAATTGTGCATTATCGTGCCATCCAGACCGAGGCGGACATACAACAGCGGCTGTTCGCTCTCGACGTGAACGCTCACGGTGGCCGTGCCATTGAGGACCGCTCCGTTGATGGGGGATCGGATGTCCACCGCCGGGATGCTGACCGCGCTTCCAGTATTGTTGATGATGACGGTGATCTGCTGGGAACCGGTAGACTGGGAGATATCAAACGCCCTGACCTCGAGCCGGTGCTGACCATCAGAATAGTTGCTGGTGTTAAGTCTCCATTCATAGGGAGCGGTGGTGTTGAAGACCAAGGCTCCATCAACGAGCAGGTTGACGTGATCCAGCGGCTGCGGCCCACTGATGTTCGCGGCTATTTCAAGCTGGCCTTCCACGACCTCACCGTTCCGGGGAGTGAGTATGTTGACCTGGGGGACTCCGTTGTTGACGTAGACCGAGACGGTCTGGAGCGAGATCCTTCCGTAATAATCCTGCACCTGCACCTTGATGGTGTGCAGGCCGAACGAATAATTGAGGGTGTTCATCGACCAGTGGACCGGGGTGAACGGAGTGCTGATGATCAATATATCATCGATCATCAGTCTCCACTGCACGATGCGGCTCTCCCCTTGCGAGATCACGGTGGCGTTGATCGGAACCACGCCGGAGATCGTAGCGCCGTTCTTCGGGGAGCTGATGGAGACCGCCGGGGGAGGGTAGTACTTCAGGACATCTATCCAGATGCCATCCGTGTAGAAATTGATGTTATCCTTGTAGTAGCTCACCCCGTTGCCTCCGTGGATGATCTTGAGGAAGAACTTGTGCTGCATGCCGATGTTGATTATGTCGGAGGGCGCCCTCAAGGTCCAGCGGAAGGAATGGGATCCATCATACGCCTGCACTTGATTGTAATTGAAGGCCGTACCGCTGGGATCGGCCAGGACCGTGAAGCCGTGGGTGCTGGGGTGCGTGGTCCCTCCACCTCTGGTCATGGACAGGATCACTCCTAGGGGCGTGCCTACCGGCCCGCCCGACACATTGACGGTGATGTTGAAGGTCAGGCCTTGCATGACCGAATAGGAATCGGCGGTCATGACCACGGTCACGTTGCTCGGCGTTTGATGGCAGGTCTGCGTGCAGCCCACCCCCTCGTCCTGGTTCGTGACCCCTCCCAGGTGGGCATACAATGGTGCAGCGAGGCCGACGAGCGCTATCATGATCACGGCGAATGCGACAAGAACACTGGTCCTCTTCAGGGCAATCTCTCCAAAGCGTTGGTTTCCCATTGCGAGCACGCTCGTAATAAAGATTGCTGATTCATCCTTTGCTGATCAGGAATTCAATAATAGCAGGTGTCCTTGGAGTACAGGTCGACGATGTCTGAGTAAATGCCGAACGCCGTCTCGCGGAGCGTCGGGTCCCTTTCCGCAATGACCATCTCGCCGAAAAGGTCCATGGAAAAGATGGCGGCGTTCGTGGCCCCGCTGCAAGAGAACAGCATGTCCTCGGGCTTCAGTATCTCCAGGCGCACCTTGAAATCCTTTTCCGCGAAGTCGGCCGAGGCCACTTGGCGGATGCGGGTGCATTTGTCCCCCTTCACCTTGGACATCAGCTTCTCCAATGCGTCCTCCGTTACCGGGTCGGTCTTGATGTCGGCCAATTTCAGGTTCATGCCGGCCAGCGCATTGCAGAGGATCAAGAGCTTGGCAGCGGCATCCATGCCGCTGAGGTCATTGTTGGGGTCGGTCTCCGCCACCCCGGCCCCCTTGGCCTTCTTGAGCCCTTGAGTGAAGTTCTTGCCTTCCCGCACGGTATCGATGATGATGCTGGTGGTGGAATTGAACACCCCCCTGATCTTCATCATCTTCACCGGGGGCAGGTTCCTGAACATGGAGAACACAGGCGTGCCGTCCATGACCGTGCTCTCGAACTTCAGCGAAGCGTTGGAGCGGGAAGCGGCCTGCTGCAGCTCCCTCATCTTAAGAGCGATGGGGGCTTTGTTGCAGGTGACCACATCGATGCCTCGGTCCAAGGCGGTCAGGATGTACGTGTAGGCCGGCTCGGCAGTAAGGTAATCAGCGGATGTCGCCTCCACCAGGATGTCGTACTCGCCCTGCTTAAGGTATTCCTTAATGGCATTGACCCGTCCCTCGGGGCTGTAGGCCTTGGCGTCCCCCTTGTGCCCCTTCAGCTTCTTCTCCACTGCGGATGCGGACGCCTCCTTCAGCTCCGCCACGCCGATGGAACGCGAGCAGACCGCGGAGAAGACGAACCTCTTGCCATCTGGGTCGACCTTCGCCAGCATGTCGACCAGACCCTTACCGACATTGCCATAGCCTACTAGCGCGATCCGCTTCCGATCCATGCCAAATCCTTCCTGGCTCACTGAATGGCACGGCATGGTATAATAGGTTTGCCGAGGGCGTGGTGACAGTTTTGCACGGATCCATCCAGCCTTTCTCGGGAACGCGGTTCCCTTGGCCCTCTGCGACACTTTTAATAGCATATTCCATGATATTTGCGCGTGGTCGGGAGGACCACGATATGGCAGACATAAGGAGTAGAGTGAAGGAGGACAGAGGCATACTGAAGAAGATACAGACCTTTGTCCCCGGTTTCAGAGGCTATAGGCTCAAAGAGGACCTACGGGACTCGGACCGAATGCTCCGGGCACAACTGGCGCGGCTGATCTCCATACAGAGGAGAGGATTGGAGGATTGCCGCACCATGATGGTCCAGAATTACAATTCACCGCAGCTGGAAGCAGTGGGCGGGCTGATCAACCACTTCAAAAAGGTGGAGGGTCTGGTGGCCCATGCCGAGACCGGCTATTCCGGCATCGCCGCCGATATCCAAGTGAATGAGACCGAGCTCAACCGACTGTACGAGTACGACACCGGTATGATCGACAGCCTCGGGGTGGTCGGCAAGAGCGTGGAATCGCTCAAGATATCATTGCGCGGGGGGGACGGGGCGCAGGCAAACGTCGACATCGCCACCATCCGATCGAACATTACTGATTTCGAGGACATGTTCGAGCGGCGCATGCGCGTCATCACCAACACGGAGGTCTAAGATGTCCATCATAGGAGCAGAGACGTTCAAATGGGAGGACGTGGACAAGCGGAGCAACATAATGTTCCGCATCCCCCGGAACATCAAGTTCAATGACAACATCGTGGTGCGCGAGGATGAGATCGCGGTCTTCTACCGCGACGGCAAGGTCCTGGACTACATCGACCGTCCAGATCGTTATGCGCTCACCTCGCTGAACGCTCCCATCGTGGGCAAGATAGTCAAGTTCCTCTCCGGGGTGCAGCAGCAGGCCGAGGTCATCTATCTAGGCAAGCGCGTCTTTGATGGCAAGTTCGGAAGCAAGCAGCCCTACCAGTTCCGCGACAAGGAGTTCGGGATGGTGAACCTGCGCGTCTTCGGCGAGTTCCGTTACAAGATATCCTCCCCGGAGAACTTCGTGAACCAGTTCATCGGTACCCTAAACTTTGCTACCTCCCAGGAGGTCGAGGACAGGATAAAGGAGCAGATCGTCATCCTGATCTACGATTCGGTAGGGGACATGAAGAACCAGGGCATGGGAGTGGCAGACCTGGCTGCGAACCTGACCAATATCGAGCAGGTGGTGCTCTCGCGTACCAAGGATAATCTGGATCTATACGGCGTTGGCATCGACAAGATATCTGGACTTTACATCTCTCTGCCGGAGGAGGTGCAGAAGGCGGTGGACACCCGGGCATCCATGCAGGTGCTAGGGGCCAACTACATGCAGTACCAGACCGGGCAGGCCATGCGCGAGGTGGCCAACAATCCGTCCGGGGGGGCGGCGGGCGTGGGCGTGGGGGTCGGCGCCGGGATAGGCATGGGCTACCAGATGATAGGCACCATGCAGCAGGGCGCGCAGCAGGGCGGGCCTGGCCAGCCGCCCGTTCCCGCGGTGATCTGCCCCAAATGCGGGGCCCAGAACCCGGCCACGAACAAGTTCTGCGCTGAATGCGGAAGCAAGATGGAGGTGAACCTGATCTCTTGCCCCAAGTGCGGCGAGAAGGCGCCCGAGGGCACGAAGTTCTGCCCCGACTGCGGAGCCTCCATGAGCGCCACCAAGAAGTGCCCGAACTGCGGAGCGCAGATGGCCGAGAACGCCAAGTTCTGCCCGGAGTGCGGAAAGCAAGCATGATGCGATAGGGTCCAGGAGCGATGGGATGGCCAGTATCACATGTCCGAAGTGCAGCGCCCGCGTGGAGTTCGAGGCCGGTTCCAAGTTCGTCAAATGCACCTACTGCGGGTCCCAGATATACATGGACCGATCGGGGGCGGGGTTCTATTACATAATTCCGTTCGCGGTCAAAGAGAACGATGCCGTGGGCATCTTCAGGCGCTGGGCGGCCGGTCCCAAGATGGCCAAGAACCTGGACTCGACGGCACAGCTGGCCGGTATCAAGTCCCAATACTTCCCGGTGTACATGTTCAAGCGCGACGTCCAGGGGAAGGAGGAAGTGAGGGTGGAACCCGCCGGTTCCACCACCCTCCCCGGTCTGCACAGCCTCAAGGTGCCAGCGGGCGACCTGCGGATCTTCGACTCCCAGTATGATGTGGGAAGCGTGGAGATCATCAAGCCTGACATCGAGATGATGTCCTACCTGGGCAATCTCCCTGGCACGCCGAAGGAGCAGGCGTTGGTCTATTCCCCCATCTGGAAGCTCGATTATGTCTTTGACCAGAAGCGCTATGAAGTGATCATCGACGCCTCGTCTGGTGAGGTGTTCGCCTCGGAATTTCCCGGTCGAGGGTCGGCAGCCTACGTGATCGTGGCGGCGATAGGGTTCGGGGCCTTCTTCGGTGAGACCCTCCTGACCGCCGCAGCTCCATTTCTGGCCCTGACACTGATGGGCGCCACGCTGGTGGCCGTCTTCGTGGGCTCCCTTCTGGTGGCGTGGAGGATGTGACATGGTCGATCTCTCGGTGAGCTTGAATTGCCCCGCGTGCGGTGGTGCGATAAGCGTCCTGGAGGGAGAGAACATCCTCAATTGCCAGTATTGCAAGTCGACCTTGTTCATCGAGGGCGACCAGGGGGTGCAGACCATCGCTTTCAAGAACAAGGTCGCCCGCGACACCGCCGTTTCCGTCTCGGAGGCCTGGTGGCGGCATGGCTTCAAGGCGCGTGACCTGAAGCGCACCGGAAAGATCACCGAGGTCTATCCCATCTATCTTCCCTTCTGGTCGACCACGGCAAGGGTGGTGGGCTGGGTTTGCGGTTACGAGGAGCGCCGCCACTCCGATAGCAAGGGGCACACCTATGTGGAGAAGATCCCGAAGGAGGTGATGGTACTGGAGGACTTCCGCTTCTCGGAGATCGCCTGCGATCCCGGGGACCTGGGCATCCGTACCCTCAAGAACCACGAGGGCGAACGGTCGCTGGCGGATTTTGAGATGATCCCCACCTTCGAGACCACGACCTCCAAGGACGGCGCCCTGAAAGATGCGGAGAATGATGCCATTGATTTCGGCCGCTCCCGGGCGAACGTTCCGAACGTCACCTTCGAACGCATCCACGCCATCCCCAAGTCCATGTCCATCATCTATTACCCCATATGGGTTGTGAGATACCAGTACCGTGGCCGCATGTACATGAACACGGTGGATGGGGTCACAGGAGAAGTCCTTTCGGGCCGAGCACCCGGCGACCCATTGTTCCAAAGCCTGGCGATCACCGTGGGCTCCGCAATGGCGGGCGTGATCGCGGGCGGAGGGATCCTGGCCACCATCTACTCTTCGGGATCGAGCAACTCCGGCTACTTCGCCGTCGGCGGCCTGATAGCGGGCGCGGCGATCCTCTTCGTCACCTACCGGTTCTTCCGAAGCGGTTCCGAGATCGTGGAAGGCGAGTTCAGCGACCGGATCAGCAAGTTCAGCCTGGATGAGATGAAAGATATCGCCAGCAACCTGGGAGGTGTTTACAAATGAAGGTCGTCCAGGTGAAATGTCCGCATTGCAGCAACCCCCTCATGATGAAGCAGAAGGACCAGCTTCTTTTCTGTGAGACATGCAAGACCATGCACATCCGTGACGGCGGAGTGCACCTTATCGACTATGAGATCGCTGATTTCGGCCGGGGTGCGGCACTGGACCGGGTGTACGTGCCATTCTGGCGCATGTATTCCTCCTTCATCATCAAGCACATCGAATCCGAAGGGGGCAGTTACTCCAAGCTTGCCGGTTGGGTCACCGGCAAGCAAGACGGCTCAGCTTCGGGGGACATCTTCGTCTTCGTGCCGGCTGCCGAATTCGATCCAGCCACCTTCAAGCGATTGGCGGTGATGTTCACGGTCCAAACCCCGCGGTACAACTCCCGATTGGACTTCGGTGGGGTGCCCAGGCTGCCAGCGGGCGTGAAGAAGGAGGAGGCGATGGAGCTGGCGGATTTCGTGGTGGTTACCATGGAGGCGGAGAAGCCAGGGGTGTTGCAGCACCTGGATTACGAGCTCACGGTGCATGACGCAAGGGTGATCTACCTGCCGTTCGTGACCACCGTGAACGGCCTGATGCCTGGCTTTTGAGCGGTCCAAAACCCGGTTCGTCGCGTCAATAAATGATGAGATGAAAAGGCTTCAGCCGCAGATCAGGACCGAAGCGTTCAAACCTTGCCACCAAGCTTCTTATGGCAGAACCACCAATCGTAGCAGTTCGGGCCCTTCTTCTTCGCCATGGCCCCTGCCACATCGCGCGGTGGAGGGATGATGACCTCGTCGCCGAACAGTTCGTTCCTCGGCCACCCCTCGGGAATGGAGACCTTGTTCGAATCCACGGTCTGCAGCGCATGCAATGCCCGCAGCACCTCGTCGATGCTCCTGCCCACCTCCTGTGGGTAGTAAATGATGGCCCTGATGATCGCGTTCGGGTCGATGATGAACACTGCCCGCACGGTGTTGGATGCCTTGTTGGGGTGGATCATGCCCATTTTTCTGGCCAGATCGCCGAAGTCCGCTATGATGGGGAATTCGATCTTGATATCCAAGTTATCCTGGATCCACTCGATCCACTTGATGTGAGAGAAGATCTGGTCCACCGAGAGACCTATCAGCTCGCAGTTGAGCTTCTTGAACCGGTCATAGCGTTTCTGGAAGGCGTAGAACTCGGTGGTGCAGACCGGGGTGAAATCCGCAGGATGGCTAAAAAGCACGAACCATTTGCCCTTGAAAGCGTCTGGCAATTTCATAGGTCCATGCGTTGTCACGACATCTACCTCAGGGAGCTTGTCACCGATGAGCGGAATTCCTCCTTTCTCAGGCGTTTCGTTCGTCATTGTCACCTCAGGACGCCAAAGGCATCTCTTTTTTCGGATTCGAGCCGCCCTTATTTAAGAATTGGTAGGTCGATGGGATCGCTCGATATGCGAGCCACACTGGCAAGTCGTCCAGATCAACCAACGCTCGATGCGGTGCTTTCGGAGCTGAAAGCTAGCGCGGACCCAAGGAACGTCGAGGGAATGGCTCGTTACGGGATATCAGCGATTGGCACCATGGGAGTGTCCATGCCGATCGTCAGGTCGATGGCGAAGAGGCTGGGCAAGAGCCACGATCTCGCCCTGGCGCTCTGGGACAGCGGGGTGCACGAGGCACGCATTCTGGCGGCTCTCGTGGATGAACCGGCAAAGTTCACCCTTGAGCAGGCGGAGAGATGGGTGATGGACATCGATTCCTGGGATGTTTGCGACCAGCTCTGCGGCAATCTTTTGGGCAGGACGAGCTTCGCCTACGAGCTTGTCCCCGAATGGGTCAAAAGGGAAGAGGAGTTCGTGCGGCGGGCCGGTTTCGTGCTCATGACGCAGCTCGCTGTCCATGATAAGAAGGCATCAAACGAGCATTTCTTGGAATTCCTGCCACTCATCGAGAATGCCGCCACCGACAACAGGAACTTCGTCAAGAAAGCCGTCAACTGGGCCTTGAGGTAGATAGGAAAAAGGAACTCAGAATTGAACGGATGCGCGATAGAGGTGGCGGAGAGGCTAGCCAAGAGCAATAACAAGGCCTCCGGATGGATCGCTGCGGACGCCCTGCGCGAACTGCGGAGCGAGGCGGTGCAGCAGCGTATCGTAAAATGTTCGCGATAAAACGCCTGATCTGAGTGAATTACGCGAATGGTGGTGCAAAGTCGGTGCCTTTAATTTAACGCCGTTGGGCCGATAATAGGCAAGACCACCAGATATTTTACGATCGACAATGATGCATTCTACATCAGGAAAGATACCTGTTGACCATCGTGACCAGGGGTCACGCTTTCACGAACATGGTGATAAGACTAGGGTTGATCTTTGACCATGGCATTGTCAGCCATCCAAGTGGCTCTACAGGGCATGCCGCCATGGATACATTGTCCTCGTCATCGCTCCGCCCGAACCGTGTATTGGGAAGCCCAGCAAAGGGAAGCATGTGAGCTTCACAACCTCGCTTTCTATTTTGTCACTTGCTCAGCTTGTGCGACTTTGAGGTAACTAAGATGCGATTCCCGGAGGCAAAGTTTATATCCTCCGTCCATCCAATTTCCTAGGGTTGGATGCAGTGGACAAGATAGAGGTTAGATTAGATTTCAGCGCCTTTCCGGATAGATTTACTTGCTCGGGCGAGGACATCTCTCCCCGCCTGATGATCAAGGGAGCGAAGGGACTCTCAACGGCGATCATTCTGGACGACCCTGACGCGCCCATGGGGACCTATACGCATTGGGTCATCTGGAACTTGCCAATAATGGAATCGATCCCAGAGAATATTCCCAAAGCATATAAATTGGAGGATCCATTAAAAGCTGTCCAAGGCAGGAACACCTCAGGAGAGCTAGGATATATGGGCCCCTGTCCTCCCCGCGGAAAGCCGCACCGCTACTACTTTAAGGTCTACGTCCTGGATAAAATGATCGGCCTAGCTCCTGGCGCCTCAAAGAAAGAGCTGGAGAAGGCCATGGAGACACATATTCTGCAGTACGGCGAAGCGATGGCAACTTATGGTCGGTAGTTCACAGCTTGCCTGTGCGGATGGCATTTTATGGTTCCATGGAACCGCTCCTCAAGGCGGGGTATGGAGCGGCCAAGCCTCCGATGGCGGCGGCTAAGAGGCAGCCTGCGACGAAGGCGAAGCACATGATGGTGACGATCTTGCGGAACATCCTTCGTCGGAGGCTCTTTCAGATGGGCTGCCGCAGGCCGATGTTCTTCATCTCCATCAATCACTTCTTCTTTCGGGTCGTGTAGAGCAACACCAATGATACTAAGACCACCACCGCCCCTACGAGAAGCAATGCTGGCTTGGTCTCCAGGAAGCAAGGGTGGCCTTGGTTCCTGCACACCCCGATCAGACAGGCAGGGATCAAGACGGACCAGACGCCGATAGCTGCGCTCAGGATGGCGATGACCCTCTTCGCGTCGTTGGACTTAACGAAGAAGAGCAGCAGGCCACCGATAAACAACAAAGAGCCGGTCACCATCTCTGCCCGCGCCGTGTAGCCGCAGGGCATTGGCAGGCCGTTTGATTGCAGCAACCCATCCACTTCATAGACAGGGAACAAGACCCAGGGCCCGACCGCGAGGATGATTCCGAGGACCAGCAGGGCCAATGCGATTATGGCATTGGAATTTAGCTTCATGCCATTCATCCTGATGGCGTGTTAAAAGAGGTTCCCTGCCAGTCGATCACCTTCTACTGTCATAATAGCTCAACAATCGCGAGGCTTCCAATCTCCGACGCGCTTCATTCTTGCCCGAACGCAAAAGCTTAATCGAAGAGAATGGTAACTGGTAGCCCATGCCGAACCTGAGCGTGGCTATGATCGGACCGGTGGACTATGCCAAGGACCTGGGCAAGAAAGGCACTTCCACCGACATCACCCTCTTTGACATAAAGCGGGACCTCGACACCGTGAGCTTGATCGAACCCACCAAGTACCCGGATCGATTGGCGTCATTGTACTACGCCTGCGCGGTGGCAGATGCCGCCTTGGTCGTGGTTGAGGAGATCAACGCGCAGTTTGGCGAATGCGTCCTGATGCTGGATGTGATGGGCATCAAGAAAGGCTATCTCGTTCTCAAGAACTTCATCGCCAAAGAGCAGATAGTTCCATTGATCAAGGCCACTGTGGTCGAGAGCTATGAGGTGCTGGACGACGACCCGGCCAAGATCCGCGAACGGCTGCTCGAGGAAGCGGCCAAGCAGTCACTGGTGGAGGAGGGCCGAGGGTCCGTCCCTGTAGATCACCACTTCAACGTCAAGGGGGTAGGAACGGTGGTGCTCGGTTTCGTGGCCAAGGGCACCATCAAGAAGCACGAAACGCTGCAAGTGCTTCCCTCGAAAAAGGAGGCGCTGGTGCGTTCCATCCAGAAGCATGATGATGACTTCGACACGGCCACCCGTGGGGACCGGGTGGGCTTGGCGCTCAAGGGCATCGAATCCGAGGAGCTGGACCGAGGTTTCGTTCTGAGCAACGATCCTGAGATCAAGGGCGAGTCGCGCATCATCGGCCCTGCCCGGCTGGTCAAGTACTGGCCTTCCCCTCTGAAGGAGGGCATGGTGCTGCACATCGGACACTGGATGCAGTTCATGCCAGCCAAGGTGGTGGCGGTCCAGAACGGAAGCGATTGGAGGCAGCCGACGCTTGAATTAGTGATGGAGAAGGACCTGGTGCACCAGCCGAAGACAAGGGCGGCGCTCTGCTATTTGGACGGGGGCAAGCTGCGGGTGGTCGGCAGCATCGCACTGGCCTGATCAGAGCGGTAGGTCGGCCAAGGGTGCTGGTGCTCACCCCGCCAAAGTCGTAGGACCTCAGTTCAAAGCCTTTTCCGCCGCCTCTATGACGGCCTTCATCACATGAAGCCTGGAGTTATATTTGTCATTGGAGGGGACCAGGGTCCAAGGGGCCTTTTCGGTAGAGGTCAGGGCGAGCATGTCGTCGATCGCCTTTTCGTAAAGGGACCATTTCTCCCGGTTGCGCCAATCCTCCTCCCCGATCTTCCAGACCTTGTTGGGGTCCCCCTCCCTTTCCTTGAAGCGTTTCAGCTGCTCCTCCTTGCTAACCTCGAGCCATATCTTGACCAGAATGCCCTTTCCATCGAGTATCATCTCCTCCAGTTCGTTTATCTCCTGGAAGGCCCTGCGCCATTCGTTCTCGGTGGCCAGCCCCTCCACCCTTTCCACCAACACCCTGCCGTACCAGCTGCGATCGAAGATGGCCAGGTGCCCCTTCGGAGGCATGTTCTTGATGAAGCGCCACAGGTAGTGCCTCTCCCTCTCCGCCTCGGTGGGCGGTCCGATGGGGATCACCTGGTACGCTCGAGGGTTGAGCTTGGCCGTCAGGCGCTGGATGGCCCCTCCCTTGCCGGCCGCGTCCCAGCCTTCCAGGATCACCGTGGTCGGCACCTTCCTCTCATACAGGCCGCACTGCAGCTCCGCCAGGCGCTCCTGGTGCTTGGCCAGCTTGTCCTTGTACTCTGGCTGCAGTACGCACTCTCCCAGCTCCAGTGAATGCCTTGCCTTCACCGCCTGATGATCCGCGGACGACGTGCCATTCCGAGGAGCGGACGGGGGGCTGTCATTCCTTCCGTCCAACTTCCCCGTCAGGATGTCGATGAGGCTGTCCATCACCTTGATGGTGGCGTATCGCCGGTCCTCGGCCTTCACCACGATCCAGGGAGCATAGGGGCGATCGGTGGCCTTCAACACCTCATCGAAGATGGGCATGCATTTCTCGTAGTTCCTCTCGATGTGGTTGTCCGTGCGCAGGAAGGCGCACCTCTCCTTCTTGCCGGTTTGCTCTTCCCTGCGCCTCTTGCACTCCTTCTTGCTCATGTGCATGAAGAACTTGATGATGACGAAGCCGTCCGCCGCCAGGGTCGACTCGAAGCCGTTGGAATGAAGGACGGCGTGCTCGATGACCTTCTCCCTCCTCTTCTCTTCGAACTCCTCGAAGATGTGTCGCGAGTACCAGCTTCGGTCGAAGAGCGCGATGCGGCCTCTGGAGGGGGTCTGCGCCCAGAAACGCCACATCAAGGGGTAGTCCTTCTCCCTGATGGTCGGATCGGCCATGTAATGGTAGTCGAAGCCTCGCGGGTCCAGGGGCGAAAGCACGCGGTTGACGATGATGCCCAGTTCAGCGGCGCTCACTCCCTCGAACACCAGGACGATGGGGACCTTCTCGTCCCTCGACCTTCTCTGCAGTGCTCCGAGCCGGTTCCGTCGGTCCTCGATGATCCCCTCGTACTCTTCTTCCTCCATCCTTTTGGAGAAATCGAGGTCCTGCAGCATGGTGCCCCCTTCTCCGTTCAATATCCAGATCGACCGCCTTCGCCCACACGCGACCTTTCGAACAAGAGAGGACCCGGGCGCCTCTTCCTGACCATGGGCTATCAACCATAGTGCGCGTTATTTATTGATTGGGGGCCGGATGGGCGAATCCGATTCTGACAAATGGCAAGTTACTAATTCCAGCGGAGGGAGTAGAACCAGGGGAGCGCGAAATGAAAGCCATGTGGACAGGAGCGATCGCCTTCGGACTGGTCAATATCCAGGTCAAGCTTTATCCAGCAGTGAACCGCAGACCGGTGAACTTCAAAATGTTGCACGAGAAGGACAACTCGCCCATCGAGTACAAGCGCTGGTGCGCGAAGCACGACCATGAAGTGCCGTGGGAGGAGGTGGTGAAAGGGGTCGACCTAGGGGACGGGACCTTCTACGTCTTCTCCAAGCGCGAGCTGCAGTCCCTCAAGCCTGCCAGGTCCGATATCATCGACGTGGTGGAGTTCGTGCACGCGGCCGAAGTGCCGATCATCTCCATCGATCAGCACTACTACATCGGGCCGGACAAGTTCGGCAGCAAGGCCTTCTTCTTGTTGCAGGAGACCTTGAAACGGACCAAGACCCGGGCCGTGGGCACCTTCGTCATGCGGGACCGGGAGTATGTTTGCACCATCGAGCCCTATGGTCCAGCCCTCTTGCTTTCCACCCTCAACTTCGAGGACGAGATCCGTTCAGCGGAGGGGATCGAGGGCATCCGCGAGGCGCCGGCATTGAAGCCCAAGGAGCTGGTGCTGGCCGAGCAGCTCATCGAGAAGATGGTCAAGGAGCGCCTCGACCTCAGCGGCTTCAAGGACAACTACCTGGCGAGGTTGAAGGAGGCGCTGGAACAGAGGGACCGGAAGCACCTGGTGACGGTGGAGCAGGAAGTAAGACCCACACCGACGAGAACCTGCTGGACGCGCTGAAGGCCAGTCTGGAGGGCTCGAGTGCATAGGCCGATGCTGGCCCACCCCGGGAGTCAGAAGGACCTCAGGCGCCAAGGGTTCATATTCGAGCCAAAGCTGGATGGCACCCGCGCCCTGTTGTACAAGGGCGAGGGCATCCGGCTCATCAACCGCCGCGACAACGAGATAACCGACCGCTACCCGGAATTCGCTTTCAAGAATGAGATCAAGGCCAAGCGGTGCGTTCTGGACGGGGAAGTGGTGGTGTTCGACGGCCAGGGCAACCCCTCCTTCAGGCTGCTGCAGAAGCGGGAGCATGTGGGAGCGGGGAAAGTGGACCTGCGCAGCGTGCAGCATCCAGCCACCTTCGTGGCGTTCGACATCCTGGAGCTGGAAGGTCAGGACGTGACCTCGATGCCATTGGCGCGGCGAAAGCAGCTTCTTGATCAAACGGTGCAAGACGCCAAGGCCATTCGCAAGATCCTCTACACCGAGGAGGGAGAGAGGCTCTGGCAGCTGGTCAAGGACCGCGGCATCGAGGGCGTGATGGCCAAATCCCTTGCCTCCCAGTATAAGGAAGGGAGCCGCTCGCCCAGCTGGATCAAGATCAAGACCACGGTCACCATCGATTGCGCCATAGTGGGCTTCACGAGCGAGATACGTGTGATATCCTCGCTGGTGCTGGCCGTCTATGACCAAGGCCGGTGGATAAACATCGGGCGGGTGGGCACCGGCTTCGCCGATGAGTTCCTGACCGAGCTGAGGAAGGAGCTGGAGAAGCTGGTCGTGAATGAGTCTCCGGTCTTCAACCCGGAGGAGCCTGGGATAATCTGGGTGCGCCCCGAAATGGTGTGCGAGGTGGAATTCCTGGAGCTCACCATGAACAGGCACTTGAGGGCTCCGGTCTTCCGGCGGCTGAGGTTTGACAAAGGACCTCAGGAATGCCTGCTATCCGACCTTCTGGCCCTCTGATCGTTCATGCGCAGGCCACCATCTCCCGGCCTGGAAGCCGGATCATTTCTTGATGAAAGTGCCTTGCCTCAGTTCCTCGAAAGCTCGTTCCAGCTCTTCATCGGTGTTCATCACGATCGGCCCGCCCCAGGCGACAGGCTCCCTCAACGGCCGACCCGCTGCCAAGAGGAACCTTGCTTCCTCCGCGCCGGCCCTAGCCAAAACGTCCCCATCCCGGGCGAAGATCGCCAACTGCCCCTTTCCCACCTTCGTCGGCATGGCCCCGAAAGCGGCGGAGCCTTCGAAGACATAGGCGAACGCTGACATGCCCTTGGGGACCGATTGGATGTATTCCTGATTTCGGGAAAGCGAAACGTCCAGGTACTCGACCTCCACCACCAGGTCCTTGACGGGGCCGATGGTGCCGTCCACATTACCGGCCATCACCTTGACCTCCACCCCCGCCCTCGGCTCGAACACCGGGATATCATTGGCCTTGATCCCCCGGTAGCGCGGCCGCATCATCTTCTTGGCCGCGGGAAGGTTGACCCACAGCTGGAAGCCTTGCATCATGCCGTCGTACCTGCGGGGCATCTCCTGATGCACGATCCCGCTGCCGGCGGTCATCCACTGCACGTCCCCGGATTCGATAGCTCCGCGGTTGCCGATGTTGTCCATATGGTCCATGGTGCCGCGCAACATGTAGGTGACCGTTTCGATGCCGCGATGCGGGTGCATCGGGAACCCGGCCATGTACTCCCTGGGGTCGCTGGAATGGAAATCATCGAGCATCAGGAACGGGTCCAGGGAATCGACCTCTGAATGGCCGAAGGCGCGCATCAGATGCACGCCGGCACCATCGACCTGGGGGAGGGCCTTCAGGGTCCTCTCGACCTCTCGCGTTTTCGTCATAAGGTGAACCACGCAGCCCCAGGTATTTAGCGGTTCAAGTCACGAGGCTCAGACCTCGACCTTGATCACGCCGGCCTCCACCCTCACCGGATAGTTCTTCAGGTCCTCGATGCGGATGGCGTCCATCAGTCCATCGAGGTGCTTGGCCCAGGGGATGTTCCTTTTCGGCGTGGGGTCCAACCCTCCCTCCGGGATCGGGTAGTTGAGCGCCTCTCCGGTGATGATGTTGAACTGGACGTGATGGAACGGGCAGGTGAGGATGGTCCCATCGAGGTTGCCTTTCTCCAGGGGTGCGTTCATGTGCCCGCAGCGCCGCTGCACTGCATAGAAATTATCCCCCACACGGCAGACCACGATCTCCCTGTCCCCCGCCTTTACCCGCTTCATGCCATCGGGGGCGATGTCCTCCACCTTGCCCGCCTCAATGAGCATCCTTCCACCTCTTGTAGTCATCATAGGCGATCTGCGGCAGCTTCTGCGGGTCCTCGACGTCCTTGTGCACGAAAAGACCGCACCAGCACCGTCTCATGTGGTCGAAGTACTCCCTGTGATAGGGAATGCAGGGGCAGACCACCTGCATGTTATCCTCGCGGCTCTGGCCTCGGCCCTGGCATGGGCAGAAGGGGTTGCCGGACTGCTTCTCCAGCTCCACCTCCGCGTCCAGAAGGGCGTTCATCATCTCCTCGTCCGGGGTGAACTTGTAGCCTAGAGGGTCCACCACTTTGGCGAAGAAGTAGTGCAATGCCTCCTTGCGCGATTCGGGTTTCATGCCATCACTCCTTGACGCCCATGAGCTGGGCGTACTTCTCTGGGTTCCAGCCGATGATGAGGGTCTCGTGGATGAGCACCCAAGGGAACGCGAATTGGGTGCTATGACGCTTCATTTCCTTTTCGATCTCCTGCTGCTTCTCAACGTTCTGCAGGTCGTAGTCCACGTGCTCAAAAGGGAAGTCATGGTCCGTGAACCATTTCTTGGCCTTCTTGCACCAGGGGCAGTAGGACAAGGTGTACATGAACACGCTGGGCATGTTCATACCTCCAGCTTCACGTAGACCTTGCCCGCGTCCACCTTGGTCTCGTATATCGGCACCTTGAGCTCGAGCGCGGTGATGAACTCCCCGGTGCGTACATCGTACTTCCAATCGTGGCAGGGGCACTGGACGACGTAGTCGTCCAAGGCCGTACCTCCGAACCCGCAGGACATGTGCGCGCAGCGGTTGCGGAGCGCGTAGATCCTGCCTTGCTTCTTCACCACCGCCACCGCGATCCCCTTGGGGTAGGCGATGCTCACCACACCCTCAGCAAGCTTGGTCTCCTCGGTCGCTAGCACCCATTGCTTTTCGCTCAATAACAATGACCTCCTTCCAACCGATCAAAGCATTCGAGTTGCCCCTATGTTTTGGCTTTCTGAGGCGAGCGGAAAATCGCGAAGCAAGAGGCTATTTCACCGAAGTGCGGCTCCTATTGGACCTGCTCCAGGAGGACGCCCAGGTTCCTCGACAGCACGGAGAACAATGAGTCGAGGTCCTTGGCCTGCAATCTTGCCTGCAATCCCGGGGAGAGCTCCCGGAACTTCTTCACGCTCAACAATTCCTCGGTTTCCACCTCCGAGAAGCAGCCAGCATCCTCTGCGTTGGTCCAAACGCCCTTGTTCGCCGGACAGACCCGCTGGCACTCCAAACAACCCACCAGGGCGTTGTGCCAGTCGCTACCTAGCCAATCCGGGAAGGGCGTTCTCTCCCGTTCGTTGAGGAAGGACAAACAGCGGTCCGCGTGCACCATGAAGCGATCGCTGGCAATGGCACCGGTCGGGCAGGTCTTTTGGCAGGCTTTGCAAACCTCGCAACGGTCCATGGGCTTGAGCTCGGACCAGTCGCGGTCTTCGATAGGCAGATCGCTCAGGAAGGCCATGAGCCTCACGAAACTACCCCTCTCCCCTACGTAAGTGATGTTGTTCCTTCCGTACTGCGCCAGCCCGGAACGGACCGCCAGCAGCTTGACCGGAAGGCTGGCGAAGGCGAACTTCAGGCCAGATGGTTCCAGGACCTCCTCCAAGACCTTCGATATCCTTTGCTTTGCCTTGGAGAAGTCCAGATAGGTGGGCGGAATGTAGACCGTGATCTCCTTTCCGCGGTAGGCCAGGACCAGGCGCACCTTGGGGCTGGGCACCGCCACCAGGATCACCGATCGGGGGTTGGGCAGCTCCTTGGTGTAATCGAACTTGAAGTTATCCTTGACCTCGTTCAGGAAGGCAGGTTCGTCCGCGTATGCCTCCATGGAGTGTCTGACCTCCTTGATTGCTTCCTCGACCCAGGCGATGGGCATTACCCTGCATTCCATGTCCTCCTCAGCAAGCCTGGAGCCGATCTTTGCTGCTACTTCGGTCATCTCTTTCATGAGCATCGGTCCTTCTTGGTCCAATCGTTGATTGTCCGGGGGAAAGATGAAGGCAGCGCGCTATCAAGCTTTCACCGTACTGGGGCGGTGGCCCGAAGCACCGTCAGCGCCATATCGGTGAGAGGTCATTGAGGGAGAAGGAGGGCATGAGCATGGAGGACGAGCTCAAGGTGAAGAAGGTGGACCATTCGAACGTGGAGGAATTCGTCGGGCTGATCGAGGAACTGGCCAAGTTCGAGAGGCTCCCACCACCCGGAGAGGAGGAGAAACGCCGCCTAAGCGAGCATGCCCTGGCGAGACCTCCCTTGTTCGAGGCCTTCATCGCGGAAATGGGAGGCAAGGCCGCCGGGTACATCACCTACTACTTCACCTACTCCACTTTCCTTGCCAAACCCACCTTGTTCCTGGAAGACATCTTCGTCCAGGAGGAACATCGGCGGGCTGGCATTGGCGAAAGACTGTTCGATCATTGCCTGCAGGTATCCAAGGAGAAGGGCTGCGGCAGGCTTGAGTGGTCGGTGCTCAATTGGAACGTGAACGCCATCTCCTTCTATGGCAAAATGGGCGGAAGGCCGTTATCGGAATGGACCATGTATCGTTTGGACCTGTGATCGACTGACGGCCTATCGCCTCGCAGGCCTTATCGAGCACACGGGAGTTGCGCACGAAAAGCTCTAATCCCTGGTCCTCTGAATACGACATCATGAGGAAGTGCGTGAAGTGCTTGGCCGAGACCGATGAAGGCGAGCTCATCTGCCGCACGTGCGGCAGCAAGGAGTTCTTCGTGGAGAAGGAGAGCGAGGTCAGCTGTCCAGCGTGTGGGGCGAACAACCCGAAAGGCAACTCCGAGTGCTACTCGTGCGGCCACGCGTTCCTGGGAGGACATGCGGAAGAGTGAGCCCTGGCTTAGGACCGATCAGGCCTGGAAAAGGCGATAGAAGGGCTCCGGCTGCCTCAAACCCTCCAAAGAGTCCTTGGCCGACTTGATGTGCTTGAGGATCAGCGCTTGACCTTTCTCGAAGCCGCGGTTCTTGTGAACGATCTTGATCAACCGTATCAGCTCCTCATCGCTCGGTTCCGTCCCCGAAGGCTTTGACCAGATGGACCTGAGCAAGGACACGCAGTCCTGGTCCGGAAGCGAGTAGAGGACGGGGAGAGGCAGGCTTTCCTTCGTAAGCCTGGACCTCAGCTCGGTCAGATCGTTGAAGGTGTCCTCTATGTCGTCCCTGAGTATGCAGATGATGCCCAGGTGGCGCCCGAAACGGCCCAAGGCATCCTCCTCCTCGGTCCTGCCCCCGCCGATTATCGCCCCCACTCTGGTGTAGGACTCCACGTCCGCCGCCTTCATGCGAATGATCCGCAGGTAGCTTCTCGGGGTTGCCTCGAGATTGCGAATGAACCTTAGCTCTTCCAGCTCAGCCGAGCCCAGTTCGAAAAGGCCGTCCCTTATGACCCTTACGGCTTTGGTGGCTTTCTCCTCAGGTATCCCGGGCATGTGAGAGAGATGGACCAGCCCTCCGATCAGAAGGGCGTCTCCTAAGAGCAATGAGGGGTTCATGCCATAGATGCCCTGAATGCTCCTGACCTTCCTGGTCTTGCGCACGAAAGAGCGATCGATTATGTCGTCGTGCAGGTCGAACGCCCCCCCTGCCAGCACCAAACCTTTGGCGGCCGGCCGCACCAAGAGAGGGTCTCCGCCCACTGCCTGGCAAGCCATGACCATGAGGGCTGCCCTGGTGTAGTCCGTCCATCTCCGGGAGAACCTTCTCAGCATTCGGTTGGCCAGGGGAGATGGTATCTTGCTGGCCAATAGCCCGCTAAAGGCCTCGTCCACGATCGGCTGCCCCAAGGTCCGCAGCTCCTCTGTGATATTGTCCATGGCTGAAGGGGATTAACTGCATTCCGCCTTAAATGGATAGGGGGGAAGATGAACAAAACGCATTGCAAAATGGTCCGGAATCATCGAGCTGCCGTCTTGCGAAAAATGCCTAAGAGCTCGGGATAGCTCACAAATCGAGGAATGATTCCTAATGGAATGACAACTGGCATCTAGGCATTAATATATAATTCGCTTCTGGGCTTTGTGCCAGCGGCTTCGATCCAAGTATTATCCCCAAAGACAATGTTATCGCCAAAGCTTTATCTATTAGTATTATCAATTATGATAACACTTCTCATGCGAGAGCATGGAGAAATGTATTGGGGAGGAAATACATGAAGAAGGTAAACGTTGTCTCTACCGTCGCTCTGATCTGGAGGTAAATCCAGCTGGGATAAGGTAATGAGCGCCATTCTGGGAGGGATGGCGCACACAAACCTCTTCCATCCTCTTATTCTGAAATGGGAGTTTTTCGTGGCGGTTGCTTAAATCGGATCCTAGGCCGCAGCTACCAGCTTGAACTCGCGCTCAAGTAGAGCCAAGTAACGAGATTCTATGGTCTTGGGATCAACGGAGAGGACCATGGTGGAACCCGAGGTGACCATGGCGTCGCATACGTCATTGAGCATGCCCATCACTCTTTCCGGGGGATTGTTGTGCATCAGATACTCCAGGCTATCGAGCATCACCGCGGCCTTCTCGCCCTGATGCAAGTATTCGATGATTATCTGCTTCATTATCATGAGGTTGGAGGGGTCTATGCGGCCGGGGCCGGGCTGTTTGGCCAGCCAAAGCACGGGCGTTCGCTCCAGCTTGTAGTCCTCGCGCACCATGTCCGGATGCGAGCGGGTGATGACCAGGCCTATCCTTCCCTGTGCCAGCATATTGAGCAGAAGCTGATAGGACCCAGCTGGCCGCTCTTCCTCCAAAAGCAGGAGGTGCTGGTCCAGGGTGACGTCCGGTTTGAGGGCTTTCTTCCTCTTCACTCCTGACTCCTTGGCCGCGGGCGGAAGGAACAACCTATAGCGGAGGATGCCGTAAGCCAGGATTATGGCGAGCAGGAGGAAGCCCGGTGAGAGGGTGAAGGGCAAATTGATGTCGATGCTCGCGAGACCTTGGATTGTGAACGCGTAGAACGCCGGGGAAGCGACCCCCAGCGAGAGCCACCTGCTCTGCTTCCGGGTGCGTTCCCACTTGACCCCTTTGCAGGTGTGGTGGACCATGAAGATGGTGATGGCGATGTATATGACCACGATGCCGGTCCACAGCACGAAGGCCAGGGAGCTGTCCACGCTCCATCCCTGGGAGCTGTAGGACACCGAGTCGACAGGGATCACGGGCACGAACGCGGAAAGAACGGCGACCCCGGCCAACCAAACCTCCCTGCCTTGGAACCATCCGCTGATCCGTTCGTAGGGCAGGAAGGATGCCAGGTAAAGGATGCTGGCGAAGAGCAACACCACGTCGAACAGCCATGCCTTCGCCATCAACAGAGCCATTTCATAGGTGCTGGCATAGAGGAGGGCGAAGTCTAGGAACGCCCCTATGAGGAAAAGCACCATGGAGAGCAGGAACACTTTAGAGGTAGGAAGCGTGGGGCTCTTCTCGTAGACGAAGACACCCATGGTTATGCCGATGATTCCCACGACTGGGGAAAGCAGTCCTATGGAAATGAACTCCAATCCTTTCGCCATTTATCAGCAGAAAGAGAATAAATAATAAGCATTGGCGGCCAATTTTCACGGATGATAATATCTGCCAGTGAGGATGGGTCGATAGTGCAAACAGCTCCAATGGCAGATTCTGACTTCTCGCAGGATGTTGCCTTAATAGATGGCTGAATGCTCTCCAGCTTTCCTGGGCTTGATGTCCAGAGTGACGTGGCCTTTGATGAAGCTCAACTGCAGCGCATCGATGGCGCAGGTGTAGTAGCGTATCTTCTTCCGGCGGTAGGTCTCCCCCTCCTTGACGAACTTGACCAGGCCTATCTCCTCCATCTTCCCGACCCGGCGATAGGCGACCGCTATAGGTATCTCGCACTCGCGGCTGATCTGTTGAATGGACATGGCCTTTCCGTAAGTGGCACTAAGGATCTTCCAGGCGTAGTCGTCCGCCATGAGCCGGGACAACTGCTCCTCATGCTGAATACCAACATCCATGACGCAATCCGAGCATTTGTCGTTATTATATCCCTTATCAGCTAAATATCAAAAAAGATATCAGAGAAATGGCTACGGCCAGCACGTCCGAATCCATTTGGATTCCTCATATTGATGGTTGTTAATGAAGGATCTTCTCATTTTGAGCTTTGCTTACGCGCAGTTGTAAGTTGGGCTGCCTGGATTAGGCGTCTACGCAAGAAAATGGAAATGAAGGAAGGCCCGCCCGCTGGCGAGCCTTCCTCTTAGCAGGTTCTTCATTGTTTGACGCTCTCGTCCTTCGCCTTGATGGAAGGGTTTGTGGCGTCCTTCTTGCTGTCCACAAGCCCCCTCGCCACCGCCTGGACCAACCATGTTGAGAGAAGCGACGTTGTGCCCAGGTCCCCGCTCGCAGCGTTGATCAGGATGTCGGGGGTGATCTTGACCCCGTTCACGCCGACCTCGTCCATCAGCTTAATGGCCGCGGTGGAGCTAGGCCCGATGACCTCGGCCTGCGCCCGGTAGGCATCTGCCAGACCCTTCCCTACCTCGCGCTGGTCGTAGGCCTTGCCGTCCGCGACCGTCTTCAGTCGGTAGGACTCGGCGTCGGCCAGCGCCTGGACCCTGTACTTCTCGCCGTCCGCGGTGATCTTGTTGACGTCCCTCTCGCCGCCGGCCATCTTTCTCTGGCCTCGGCCTTGTCATCCTCGATCTTGATGGAGAGCATGGCCGCCACCACCTCGGGCTGCTTGTCGGCGTTGGCCGCCTTGGACTGCACCTCGATGCGCTTCTCCTGCGCGAGCGCCTCCTGCTGATACTGGGCCTGCTGCTGGAGCGCGATCTCTCTCTTGGTCTGGGTGTCCAGCAGGGCCTGGTCCACCTTGATGTAGGCGATGAGGAGGTTCTGAGCCTCCACATGGTACACCTCGAACTGGGCCTGGGCCTTCTCCAGGGCGGAGCGCTGCAGCTCCGTCCTGGACATGATGAAGTTGATGGCCTTCTCCTCCCCGGCCCTGTTGCGGAACGAGGAGTCGATCAGGGGATGGACGATCTGCTCGATGAGGTTCTTCACCGACCCGAAGCGGGCGATGATGAATGCGGCGTTCTGCGGCCGGATGCGAATGATCATTCGTACGTCCACCTCCAGCTGGAAGCCGTCCATCGATGTGACCCTCAGCTGCGAGAACCTGAAGAACTCCGTGGCCTTCTCGCTTCCAGCCGCCGCGTCATAGGCCTCGCTGCTGGTCTTGATCCCGCTCATCTTGGGCCACCTGCGGCCGTCTCATGCACGGCCCTCTGATCCACTCCGGAGGCCCAGTCGATGGTGACCGCGCTGGTCGGGACGAGGTAGGCCGTGAAGGCCAAAGGGTTAAGGTTGTACTTCCCCGGAGCGATCGGCTCCTTCCAGATGCCCCTCATGTTCTTGTCCAGGATGAGGAGCGTCTCCACCTCCTCGT